>Ga0307515_10013835_pt1 | contig 15033 bp, 9 predicted proteins | sample 17_EM_MG_FD_194513 | JGI IMG/M metagenome (GOLD analysis project Ga0307515, IMG submission 194513) | Populus trichocarpa ectomycorrhiza microbial communities from riparian zone in the Pacific Northwest, United States - 17_EM | ecosystem: Host-associated > Plants > Roots > Unclassified | place... | reverse complement strand
CATGCGCGACTCCGGCGACTACGAGCAGTCGATCGCCCGCCTCAGCAACGTCCACCGCGACTTCCTTCAGGTACGCGGCCGCGACGCCCTGCTGACCCTCCGAACCCAGACGAATCTGGCAGTCTCGTTGCGGGCGGCCGGCCGCGCCGAAGAGGCCGGCGAGCTGCTGGAGAACGCCTACGAGCACCTGAACGACCAGTTCGGACCGGGCAACCCGGAGACGCTGGCCGCCCGGCTCAGTCTCTCGATCAACCTGCTCGCGGTCGACCTGCACGAACGTGCGGGCCGGGAGATGGCCGACGTCCAGCGGATCTACGAGGAGAACTACGGCAGCCGGCACCCCCTGACCCTGGTGTGTCAGCTCGACCTGGCGATGATGCGCCGTCAGGCCGGTGACCTGGCCGCCGCCCGAAGTCTCACCGCCGCGGCCACCACCGTGCTGGCCGAGGTGCTCGGCTCCGACCACCCGTACACGCTCGCCGGCTGGATGAACGAGGGGATCTGCATCGCCGAGGACTCCACCCCGTCCGAAGGCCGCGAGGCCGACGACCGGCAGGCACTCGAGCTGTTGCAACGAGCCTCCGACGGCCTGAGCCACGTGCTCGGCGCGGACCACCTCGACACGCTGCGCAGCCGGGCCAACGTCATCCTGCAGTGGAACCGGGTCGAACCGGACCGGCAGCAGCGGGTTGACACCGTGCTCCGCGAACTCGCCTACCGCCTCGGCGACACCCACCCGGCCGTCATAGCCGTCCGGGAGGGACGCTTCCAGCGCCGGATCATCGATCCTCATCCAATCTGATCGGCGGGAAGTCCCCCGGTGGCGTCAGCCAGGCGAGGATCTCCGGAAGCACCTCGACGGCGCCGAAGTGCGCCGTGTGCCGTTGCACCTCGACCTGCGCTCCGGGTATCTGGGCCGCCAGCCACCGCGAGTGGCTGGCCGGGGCGAAGTTGTCGTCGGCGCCGTGCCAGAGCCGTACCGGCATGTGGATCTCGGTCAGCGTGAAACCCCAGTCGGCGCGGAGTGCCAGGACGTCGTCGATCCACCCGTCCGGGCCGCCGCGCAGCGCCTCCGCGTACGAGTCGGTGAGCAACCGGCGGATCGGCACGCCGGAGACGACCCGCCGGTCGGCCTCGGTCATCTGCTGGATGAGGAACTTGAGCAACGAGCCGGGATCATCGTTCGCCCGCTCCGCCCGCAGCCGCAACTGCTCGGCGAGAATCATCGCGTCGTGCTCGGCCGTCCCGAACGCCCGCTGGTTCGATTCGGTCATGCCGCCGAACCAGTCGAGTCCGACCGCGTCGGAGGGCGCCAGCCCGACCAGCACGGCCGCCCGGAGCACCCGATCGGGCAGGAGCGCCGCGCACGCCAGGGCGTGCGGCCCACCGCCGGACCGGCCGATCACCGAGAAAGTCTTGATGCCGAGATGGTCGGCGATCGCCGCGACATCCAACGCCGCATCGGAAACCCGCCTGCCGGGATGTCTCATCGAGCCGCCGTACCCCGGCCGGTCGTAGGAGATCAGCCGTATCCCCAGTCGGTAGAGCACGCTCGACCGTGGGCGCGGTCCGCTGCGGCTACCCGGGGTGCCATGCATGAGGAACACCGGCCAGCCGTGTTCCGCGCCGGCGACATCGACGCTCAGGCTCCTCTGCTCGTTGACAACGACGTACTCCTGGCGCTCCGGCTGTGCGGACAATCCGGACCTCCGAACGGCGGGTTGTCGAACATCATGCCCGGCGCGGAGCCCGCAGCAGGGCAAACCATCAGGCCGCGCCGTCCATAGTGGCCACCAGGTCGTGCAGATCTTCGAGAGCGTCCTGCAGCGCGGTGTGCGACGAGCTCCGGCCATGCGTCCGCAGGTACTCGCCGAGCAGGCGGCACAGATGCGCCCGGTCGAGGAACTCGTCCGGCACCGGATCCGCGAGCAGGCTCGCCATCACCCTCGGCTCGATCAGCCGCCAGGCCATGTCACCGAACTCGCTCAGCTCCATCAGCAGCCACTGCGCGGTGCGATGCCCGACCCGGGCAGCGGCGAAGTGCTCGGCCATCTCGACCGAGACCAGGCCGCGGTCGAGCGGAAGCTCGGGCAAGCGCGCCTTCAGGTCGTCCAGGACCTTACCCACCGGCTGGCGATACTGTGCCGGCAGGCGTTGCAGACCACGCCAGAGGATCAGCGCGTGCAGCACGGCGTGCTCCTCCGGCTCACCCAGCTTCTCCAGCAACTCCGGGAACTCGTCGATCAGGTACGGGCACGCGATGATCAGCTCGGGCGGCGCTGTGACCGAGTTCGGCAGCCGGCGCAACGCGACCCGCGTGAGGCCGCAGACGATGTCCCGGGGCAACTGGCGGCCGTCCACCGTCAGACACTCGAGAATCATGGTCGCGCTGGTGCTCGACACCGACTCGGGCCGGTCGGCGGCCAGCATGAGCAGGTCGCCGTACCTCTTCTCGTCGTAGAGCGTCAGGTATCGCAGCGACGGCACCGGCCAGCGCCGGGTCGCCAGCGACACGACCTGGGCGTGGAACCGCCCGCTGTCGAAGCTTTCCGGCTCCTGCTCGCGCCAGGTGGCGGCGCCCGCCCGGAGATACGCGTACGTCGTCGTGTCGCCGAGCAGCCGGGCTTCCTCCCCGGCGATGGCCACCGAGTCCCACTGCTGATCGTTCGCCGCGCTGACGATCAGGCCCGAGCCGTCCCGCCGCAGCCGGCTCAGCATCGCCAGCTGGCCTTCTTCGTCCAGCCCGGCCCGCCACAGGCGCACGGTGGACGTCCAGGTCTCGTCGTCCATCAGCTTCTGGTAGGGCACGCCGGGGCCGGAGAGCAGCGCGGCCAGACTCACCAGGTTGGCGGTGTAGGCCGCCAGCAGGCGTACCGCGTCGTAGCGGCACGGCCGGTAGGTTTCCACCCCGGCGATCCCGGTCGGCTGTCGGGCGTCCTTCAACATTCCCACGATGGTGTCGACGATCGTGCCCCGGTCCGGCAGGAGGCGGTCGCTGAGCTCGCCGATGAAGGCAACCACCGCCTCCCGCTTGACCAGCGGCTGGTACGAGAGCAACGCCCGAAGCTGGCCGAAGTTCAGCTGGGCGCCGAGGCCCGGCCCGCGGTCCATGGTCAGCCGCAGTTTGGTCAACTCGCGCAGCCAGTCGACGACATATTCGGCGATCAGGAAGTCACCGATCGTCACGTGCAGGAACTCGTACGTCCGGCGGGCCTCCTCCCCCTGCACGTCGTCGGGCCCGAAGACGACGAAGAACGCCGCCGTGATCAGCTGCTCCGGTCCGAGCAGATCGCCGGACTGATAGGCGGAGTTGCCCAGCACCGACGTGACGAAGCAGTTGAGGTCCGCGCGCAGGTCGGCCCCGTTCACCACGTCCCGGTTGCGGTTGAACATGGCGAATGCGGTGATCGCCAGGTCCCGGCGGAGCCGGTGCTCGAGCACCCCCTGCTCGTCCGCGGAAAGGTCGGGCGGTGCCTTCTCGGCGACCTGACGCCGGATGAAGCTGGTGAGCAGGCCGGTGAACAGGTCGGAGCGGGAGATTGACCGGCCGCTACGGGCCCAGCCCTCGTCGTGGTAGAGGGCCAGGAGGGTGAGCAGGAGAGGCTGACGCACCAGCTCGCCGTGCGACTCGATGAGCTCCGCGGCGGAGAAGCGCCGGAACTTCGGGCGATCCTCGTTGGCCTCGTTGACGACCTTCACCCAGGTGCCGATCTGCTCGTCGGTGAGATCCTCGAGGCGGATCAGCGTGGTTCCGGCCGGCACCGTCGCCCGCTCCATGACCAGCATCCGGGACGTGATGATCGGAATGATGGAGACGCCGTGCACCGACCACTCCTCGTCCTGGAAGTCGGCGATGTGCTCGATGTAGCGCGAGTGCGCCGTGCCGGTGGCCTGGACCAGTTCGTCGAAGCCGTCGAAGACCACGACGACGGTCGTGGACTTGACCGACCGGCGCAGGTCGCCCCAACGGATCTCCTCGTTCATCAGCTGGTCCAGCGCGGCCTCGATCTGTTTCACCGGCCGGATGCGGTCGGCCGTCCGGCGCAGCGGCACCACGATCGGGGTGAACCTGGCGACCGGAAGCCGAGCCACGATCACCTTGGTGAGCAGGGTCTTCCCGGCGCCCGGCGTACCGAGGATCAGCAGCGGCCGGTGCGCGCTGGCCGGGTCGGTCAGGTAACCGGTCAGAAAGCCGACCAGATCGTTGCTCCTCGGCTGGGCCTGCCACCAGCTCTCGCGTTCCGGCTCGGCACCCTTCTGGAACTCGGCGATGCGGAAGTCCGGACTGACGAAGCCGCTCTCCACGGCCGGCAGGCGCAGGGGGAAGTCGATGTCCTTGACCCGGAACAAGGGCTGGCGGAACACCTTGCTGACCGAACGGGCGAGCACCTGGAGCACATCCTGGCGCTCGCCGTCCGGCGGCACCTGCGAAAGCCCCTGGACGAGCCTGATCAGCTCGTGGGAGAGGCCCTCCAGCGCGTCCAGCCGGCCGTCCTGGTGCTCGAGGGAGTTTCGCACCGTCCGGTGGCCGAACTCCGGCATGTCCGTGCAGAGACGGCTGAAACGCTCGTCATAGAGGCGCATGCTGCCGCCCACCACCCGGCTACGCAGGGTGGTCAGATCGGTGCGCCGCTTGACTTGCGACCAGGCGGCCAACGGCTCGCAAAAGTTGATGGTCGCGTCGTACAGCGCCGTGTACGCGGTCTCCACGTCGCGACGCACTTGGTCGAAACCCCGGGTCTGGCTCGGCATGGGGAAGGAGGCACTTTCCAGCTCTTGCGGAAGCGTGCGACGCCGGCCGCCCTGCGCGATCGCGGTCGTCTTCTCGTCGTCGGTCAGCTCCAGCAGGTCGAACCCGGGTCCGATCTCGTTCCGGAAAGCATCGAAGAAGGCCGACAGTGCCAGCACGTTGTGGCTGGCCTCCTGCAGATCGAAGTACTCCTGGCCGCCGGTGGCCCGGATCCGCCCGGCCGAGTTTCCGGTGTAGTCCCGGACCAACTGGAACAGAGCGGTCTTCGGGCCGAGCAGGCCGAGGGTGGCGCCGTGGGTGAGCAGCCCGCCGCCGACGAGGCCGGTGGTGACCGCCTTGTCGAGCCGGTTGATCTGGGCGTTGCCGCGGGCCAGGAGGCGGATCGCCGCGCGGTAACTGAGGCTGGAACGCCGAGGCATGCCGCCCTCCCCACTGCGAGAGTCCCGGTCGAGAAAGCATACGGACTCCCACTACGGAAGGCTATCGATCAACTCCACTGGGTGTAACGTCATGGGCCGGCATGCTTCGGGGAGGGGCGATGCGCATCCGTCGTGCTGTTGCGGTTCTGCTGTCCACAATGCTCGCCGGTGGGGTGATTTCGGCGCCCGCCGACGCCGGCCCACCAGCGGGCAGCGACGGGGCCTTGCCCGGCCGTCACTCGCCGCGCACGCCGGTCACCGAGGAGAACTTCTACTTCGTCATGGCCGACCGCTTCGCCAACGGCGACACCGGCAACGACCGGGGCGGGCTCGGCGACGACCCGCTCGTGTCCGGCTTCGACCCCACCCGCAAGGGCTTCTACAACGGCGGTGACCTGGCGGGGCTGCGGCAGCGCATCGACTACATCCGCGGCCTGGGCAGCACGTCGATCTGGCTGACCCCCAGCTTCAAGAACAAGGCGGTGCAGTTGGAGGACGGCCCGTCGGCCGGCTACCACGGCTACTGGATCACCGACTTCACCCAGATCGACCCGCACCTGGGAACGAACGCCGAACTGCGGGCGCTCGTCGAGGCCGCGCACGCCCGCGGCATGAAGGTCTACTACGACATCATCACCAACCACACCGCCGACGTCATCGGGTACGCCGAGGGCGCGCGCCAGCCGTACGTGTCCAAGGACGCCGAGCCGTACCGCACCGCCTCGGGCCGGCCCTTCGACGACCGCGACTACGCGGGCCGGCCGAGCTTCCCGCCGCTGAGCCCGGCCGTGTCGTTCCCGTACACCCCGGTCCTCGACCCGGCCGAGCGCGACCTGAAGGTGCCGGCCTGGCTCAACGACGTCACGCTGTACCACAACCGCGGCGACACCACCTTCGTCGGCGAGAACTCGCTCTACGGCGACTTCTTCGGCCTCGACGACCTGTTCACCGAGCATCCGCGGGTGGTCCGCGGCATGATCGACATCTACGAGAAGTGGATCGCCGACTTCGGCATCGACGGCTTCCGGATCGACACGATGAAGCACGTGGACGACGCGTTCTGGCAGCAGTTCGGCCCGGAGGTGCTGCGTTTCGCCAAGGCGCAGGGCAAGTCCGAGTTCTTCATGTTCGGCGAGGTCTTCGACACCAGCCGCAGCTTCACCTCGCAGTTCACCACCCGCGACCGCATGCAGGCGGTGATCGACTTCCCGTTCCAGGAGGCGGCCCGCGACTTCGCCTCCCGCGGCCAGCCGGCCCACCAACTCGGCCGGTTCTTCGTCGACGACGACTGGTACACCGACGCCGACTCGAACGTCTACCAACTGCCGACCTTCCTCGGCAACCACGACATGGGCCGCATCGGCGGCTTCGTGCAGGCCGACAACCCCGGCGCCGGCGACACCGAATGGCTGGCCCGCGATCGACTCGCCCACGAACTGATGTACCTGTCGCGGGGCAACCCGGTCGTCTACTACGGCGACGAGCAAGGCTTCACCGGTCCCGGCGGCGACCAGGACGCCCGGCAGACGATGTTCGCCAGCCGGGTGCCCGAGTATCTGGACGACGACCTGCTCGGCACGGCCGCCACCCACGGACAGGACAACTACGTCGCCGCCCACCCGCTGTACCGCGCCATCGGCGACCTCGCCGCGCTCACCCGCGCGCACCCCGCCCTGCGCGACGGCGCCCACCAGCACCGGTACGCCGACGAGGGGGCCGGCGTGTACGCCTTCTCCCGCGTCGACCGCGGCCGGCAGCGCGAATACGTGGTCGCCTTGAACAACAGCGAGCAGGCCCGGACCGCCGCGATCCCGACGTACCTGGCCAAGCAGGGTTTCCAGCGGGTGTACGGCACCGGCCCGGCCCGGGTGACCACGGCCGCCGACCGCCGGCTCACTCTGACCGTGCCGCCGCTGTCCACCGTGGTGTACGCCTCCGCGGGGCGGATCCCGGCCTCGCCGGCGGCCCCCGCGGTGTCCCTCGCCGCGCCGGCGCCAGCCACCGAGTCCCGCGGGCGCATGCAGGTGTCCGCGGAGGTCGCCGGCTCCTCCTTCGCCGAGGTCACCTTCTATGCCAAGGCCGGAAGCGGCCGGTGGACGCCGATCGGCACCGACGACACCGTGCCGTACAGGGTGTTCCACGACGTCGCGGGGCTGCGCGCCGGCACCCCGGTGGAATACCGCGCGGTGGTCCTCGACAACGCCGGGCACACCGCCACCAGCCGGGCGCGCGGGGCCCGCGTGCCGCCGCCGGCCCTGACCATCGAGGCGCCCGCCGAGGGCAGCAACGTGCGCGGAACCGTCGAGGTGCGAGCGGTCGCCGACCCGGAACGCGCCACCCACGTGATGCGATTCGAGCGCAGCATCGCGGGCGGCGCCTGGACGACCGTCGGCCGCGACGACTCGTCACCGGCGTACACGGTCTTCGACAACCTGGCGCCGCTGAACCTCGCCGCCGGCGCCGAGATTCGCTACCGGGCGCTCCTCGCCGAGCCGGACGGCACCCGGGTGACCAGCGCGGTGCGCACGGTCCGATACGCCGGGCCGCCGCTGACCGTGGCCACGCTGCGCTACCACCGCCCGGCCGGCGACTACACCGGCTGGGGCCTGCACCTGTGGGGCGAAGCGGTCGATCCGGCGGTCCTCGCGCAGGTAGCCTGGGACCGGCCGTGGCCGCCAACCCGGATCGCGGGCGACTGGGCCGAATACGACATCCCGCTCGCCGACGACACCAAGCCGATCAACTTCATCATGCACCTGCCCGGCGGCGACACGGTGCCCACCACCCGCGAGCCCGGCGGCGACCGCTCGTTCGTACCCCTCGACAACCCCCAGATCTGGATCAAACAAGGCGACCCGACCATCTACCCAACTCCCCCACCGACAACCTGACCGCCCCCGCGGCCCAGTACTGACCCGGGACGGCTCAAGATTCGAGGGTGGAGATGTCCGACGTCACGCGTGCGATCACGGCTGCGATCTCGGTCGCCGCATCGCTCGACCTGCCAGCCGACGACGCGATCGTTCTCCAGAACGCGAACAGGCTGACGCTGCGGCTGACGCCATGCGACGTCCTTGCCCGGGTCGCCCCTGTGCAGCACGCGGCCGCACAGCTCGAAGTCGAGCTCGCTCAACGGCTCGCCGAGGCCGGATGCCCAGTGGGCCCCTTGGAGCCTCGGGCGGACCCGCTGGTGTACACCCGCGATGGCCTCGAAGTGACGCTGTGGATCTACTACGAGCCCGGGACACCGCACACCTCACCAGTCGACTACGCCAAGGCACTGGAACGACTGCACTTCGGCATGCGGAAGGTTGATGTGCCGAGCCCAAGGTTCACGGATCGAATCACCGAAGCGGAAGAAATTGTTGCCAACCCGGATCGCTCGCCGGAACTCGCCGACGCAGACCGCGTGTTCCTCAGCGGCAGACTAGGAAGCCTGCGACGAGCGATCGACGACCGCGGCGCCGTGGAGCAGTTGCTCCACGGCGAGCCGCATCAAGGCAATGTGCTCAACACGAAGAACGGCCCGTTGTTCATCGACCTCGAGACGTACTGCCGTGGACCCGTCGAGTTCGACCTCGCCCACGTTCCCGAGGCGGTCTGCGAGCACTACCCGAACGTCGACCAAGGGCTGCTGGACGAGTGCCGACAGCTCGTTCTCGCGATGGTCGCAGCGTGGCGTTGGAAGCTTGGCGACCAGTTCCCGAATGGGAGGCGATTCGGAGAAGAATTCCTGCGCGCGCTGCACGAGGGTCCTCCCTGGCCGACACTCGACACGATGAACAAGCGACTGGATGGCCGGTAGAAGTCGCCGAAGCAAGAATCAGGCTGGAATCGCCGCCTCGGTCATCGGTGCGTCTGCGGGGGCTGGATGGCTCCGGCGGGCGCTGACCACGTCGAGCGCCACCAGGGCGAGGTTTGCCGCCGCGCCCGGCTACCTCCGCTGGGGTACGCCACCCTGGTGCTATCTCAGGTGACCGGAACAGATGATCCGCGCAGCATCCCCGGGGGCGCCCTCGCCGCGCCACCACGCCGACATCTACGCTGCTCATCTACGCTGCCGTCGAGGGGAGTCGGCTGGAGGGCAACGAGATGAGTGGTTGGCGGCACGATGACACGCGGCCGCTGATCGGGCGCGACGAAGAGATCGCCGTGCTGCGCTCGTTCGTCGACCGGGCCGCGACCCACGGCGAAGCCATGGTGCTCGCCGGCGACGCCGGCGTCGGTAAGACCGTGTTGCTCCACGTGGCAGCGACGCACGCGGCGGAGACCGGCGTACGGACCGTCGCCGTGGCCGGCAGCCAGTTCGAGGTCGACGACAGCTTCGCCGGCCTGCAGCAGATCGTGGAACCGTTCCTGGCCCACCTCCCGCGGCTGGCCGAGCCGCAGCAGACCGCCCTGCGCAGCGCACTGAACCTGATCGAGGGCAAAGCGGCGGACCGGCTCCTCATCGCCAACGCCGCCCGGCGGCTGCTCATCGAGGCTGCGGCGGTCGGCCCGATCCTTCTGGTGATCGACGACCTGCCCTGGATCGACCAGGTGAGCGCCATGATCCTCGGCTTCATCGGCCGGCGACTCGCCGGGCACCGGATCGGCCTGCTCGCCTCGGCCCGGACCGGCGACGAGGGATTCTTCGACAGTACGGGTCTGCGCGCCCTCGACGTGCAGCCGCTGTCGGACACCGCGGCGTCCGACCTGCTCACCCACCGCTACCCCGCGCTGACGCCCCGGGTACGGCAGCGCCTGCTCGCCGAGGCCCACGGCAATCCGCTCGCGCTGCTCGAACTGCCCGTCGCGCTCCACGAAGCCGGCAACACCGCACCGAGCGCGCTTGCCGGCACGTTGCCGCTGACCCGACGGCTGCAAACCGTCTTCGCCGGCCGCATCTTCGACCTACCCGATCGCACCCGACATGCGCTGCTCCTCGCGGTGCTGGACGGCAGCGGCGAGTTGCGCACGCTGACCGCCGAGGAGGTCGACGAGTTGGGCCCGGCCGAGCGCATGCACCTCGTGTCGCTGGACCGGGCCGCCGCTCGGCTGTACTTTCGCCACCCGCTCATCCGCTCTGCCATCGTCGAGTTGTCCACCAGCGCCCAGCGCCGCGACGCCCATCGCCTCCTGGCTGGCCGCCGCGAAGGCGAGCCGGCACGGCGCGCCTGGCATCTGGCCGAGGCGGCGACCGGACCGGACGAACACGTCGCCACGCTCCTGCAGCAAGTCGCGCACGCCAACCTCTTCCGCGGCGACTCCGTCGGCGCGATCACCCAACTCCTGCGGGCGGCCGACCTCAGCCCGGCCGGCACCGCCCGCAGTTCCCGGCTGGCGGAAGCGGCGTATCTCGGTGCCATCGTCACCGGCGACCTCCGCGACGTACCCGCCCTGCTGGACGCCGCCCGCGAGGCCGACCCCCGGTACGGCGGCGCGCTCGCCGGCGCTGTTGCCGGCGCCTACCACCTGCTCAACGAGAGCGGCGACATCGACAATGCGCACCGGCTGCTGGCCGGCGCCATCGAGGCCCTACCCGACCCCGGCGACGCGAGCAACAAGACCCTCATCGAGGCGCTCTACACGCTGCTGATGGTCTGCTTCTTCGGCGGCCGACCCCAGCTGTGGCCCGCCTTCCACACCGCGGTCGACCGGCTGCGTCCGCATCCGCCGCAGTTGCTGACCATCCTCAGCGACACGTTCAGCGACCCGGCGCACCGGGCCGGCCCGGTCGTCGACCGGCTCGATGCCGCGATCGGACGGCTACGCAACGAGACCAGCCCGGCCCGGATCGTGCGCACCGCGATCGCCGGAAGCTTCCTCGACCGCATCGGCGACTGCCGGGAACCGTTGTGGCGGGCAGTCCGCCACGGCCGCGACGGCGGCGCGGTGACCTCCGCGATCGAGGCACTGTTCCTGCTCGGCAACGACGCCTACTTCACCGGCCGGTGGGACGAAGTCCTGCAGCTCACCGGCGAGGGCCTGACCCTCTGCGACGCCCACCACTACCGGCTCATCCGCTGGCCCGGGCGCTTCCTGCAGGCGCTGGTCGCCGGCGCCCGCGGCGACGAGAACAGCCGGACGCTGACCGACGAGATGACCCGGTGGGCGGCACCCCGCCGGGTCGGCGCGGTGACCGCGTACGTGTCCCACATCAAGACGTTGGCCGCTCTGGCCCGCGGTGACTTCGACGCCGCGTTCCGCCATGCCAGCCAGATCAGCCCGGCCGGCCGCTTCGCCGCACACTCCCCCCAGGCGCTGTGGCTCATCATGGAAACCGTCGAGGCCGCGGCCCGGTCGGGCCGGGCGGCCGAGGCCACCGCCCACGTCGCCGCCGCCCGCGCGGCAGGCCTCGAAGACCTGTCGCCCCGGCTCGCGTTGACCGTCGCGGGAGCAACCGCGATGGCCGCATCGGATCACGATCACCCCGACCTGTTCGAGCGCGCCCTGCGGATTCCGGACGCCGACCGGTGGCCGTTCGACCTGGCCCGCATCCGCCTCGCCTACGGTGAGCGGCTGCGCCGAACGAACGCCCCGGCCGCCGCCCGGGACCACCTCAGCGCCGCCCTCGACACCTTCGAGCAGCTAGGCGCGCAGCCCTGGACGCTGCGCGCCAGCAACGAACTGCGAGCCTCCGGGGCACATCGCGATCGACACGGACCGCAGGCGGCCCACTCACTCACCCCGCAGCAGCGCCAGATCGCGGCCCTGGCGGCCGCCGGGCTCACCAACAAACAAATCGGCGAACGGCTGTTCCTGTCCTCGCGGACCGTCGGTTACCACCTGTACCAGATCTTTCCCAAGCTCGGCGTCACCTCCCGGGCGGCCCTGCGCGACGCGCTGGCCGACCTGCCGCCGGACGAGTCCGACCGGTCATCTGACAGAAGTTAGCCCAGCCCGCACGCACCTAGCGTCTGTCTCATGACCACAACACGCAACATCGTGCTCGTGCACGGCGGCTTCGTCGACGGCTCCGGCTGGCAGCGCGTCTACCACCTGCTGAGCCAGGACGGCTACCGCGTCTCCGTCGTGCAGAATCCGACCCTCTCGCTGGACGGCGACGCCACCGCCACCCGCCAGATCCTGGACCAACAGGACGGCCCAACGGTGCTCGTCGGGCACTCCTACGGCGGCGCGGTGATCAGTGAGGCCGGCACCCACTCCGCCGTCTCCGCCCTCGTCTACATCGCCGCCTTCGCCCCGGACAAGGGCGAATCGGTCAACACGCTGATCGCGGACCCGCCGCCCGGCGCGCCGGTACCGCCGATCCTCCCGCCCCGTGACGGGTTCCTGTTCCTCGACCGCGACAAGTTCCCGGCCTCGTTCGCCGGCGACCTGCCGCTCGACGAGGCAAGCTTCATGGCCGACTCCCAGGTGCCGTGGGGCGTGGACGCGCTCGCCGGCACGGTGAGCGAACCGGCCTGGCGCGGCAAGCCCAGCTGGTACCTGGTGGCCACGGACGACCGGATGATCCCGCCGCCGGCGCAGCGAGCCATGGCCGAACGCGCCGGGGCCAGCGTCACCGAGGCTCCCGGCAGCCACTCCATCTACCTCTCCCAGCCCCAGGCCGTCGCCGACCTGATCAAACAGGCCGCCACCGGAACCCGCTAACCACAGCCCTGCCGGTCGGATTCGTCCTTGGGCCCGCGGTACCTTAGCGATCATGGCGTCCTGGGAGATTCGACCGGCCTCGGCGGCGGACGTCGAGCCGGTGGCCGAGCTGCGGGCCGTGGTGCTGCGAGCGGATCTGGAACGGCTCGGACGCTACGACGAGCGGCGGGTGCGGCAGCGACTGCGGGACGGCTTCACGCCGGCGCACACCTGGGTGATCGAGGTGGGCGGCGCGTTCGCCGGCTGCGTGTCGCTGCGGCCGGCCCGGGACGCCCGCTGGCTGGAACACTTCTACCTGGCCCCGCATCTGCACGGCGGCGGCATCGGTGCGGCCGTGCTGCGCGGGCTGCTGGAGCAATGCGACCGCGACGGCGCCCTGGTCCGGCTGAACGTGCTGCGGGGCAGCCCGGCCCGGCGGCTGTACGAACGGCACGGATTCACCCTGGAGACCGAGGACGCGGTGGACGTGTTCATGGTGCGCCAGCCGGCCTAGGGGGTCGTGGGGAATACCGACACGCCCGCCTTGGCGACGATTTCCTGCAGGGCCGCGACGTGCTGGTCGAAGGCCGCCCGACCGACAATGTTGAGCCGCGCCGACGTGCGCGGCCGCTTACCGACGAAACCCTTACGGATCTCGATGTAGCCGGCCTCCTCAAGCGTCGTGAGCTGCTTCGACAGGGCGGAGTCCGAGAGGCCGGCGCTGTCGCGCAGAAACTGGAAGTCCGCCCACTCGGTGGCCGCGAGCAGGGAGACGAGCGAGAGCCGGGTGGGCGCGTGGATGAGCTCGTCGAACTTGGGCTTGATCACCGACGGCTCCCGGACCGGTTCGCTAGCATTCGGCCCTGAAGATAGCGCATGAGAAACGGCCCGCCGATCACAAGCATCACCGCGGCGACCGAGACACCAACGGTCGCGGGGTAGGAGATCCCGGACGCTTCCAGGGGGAACGCGACCGCCATGGATACGCCGACGGTGACCGCCACGAAGCCCAGGATCGCGAACACCCCGCCGGGGCCGAGCAGGTCGTTGCGCGGCTGGGCGCTCCGGACCGAGCGGAACACCACCCGCCCCGTGGCGGCGAGCACGCCGACCACGAATACCGCGGTGCCGATCCCGATGGCGAGACCGCGCCGGGTCTCGACGGCCGCCGTGAACCCGATCATCAGAACCGCGATGGCCCACCAGTACCAGGTGGGAATGGCGGAGAGCCGGATGACCTGCTCCTGTCGCTGGCCGATCTCGGCGAGTGCGCGCGCGGCCTCCTCCGGCCGTACCTGGTCATTCACTATGCCCTCCTCGACAGTACTTTCCTGAGGAGAAAGTACTACGAGCTTTCCTGGTAGGCAAGTATTTTCCCCAGTGGCTGGACCTGCTATGGTCGCTATCTATCGATACGCGGGAAAGTACCGGGGGGAACGTGTCGTGAGGTTTTCAGCTCTGCCCAGGGTTCTGCTCGCAGCTGCGGTCGCCGCTGGAGCGCTGTTCCTCCCTGCCTCGGCCCGGGCCGCCATCCCCACCGCCGCATGCCACCCCGACGGCGTCGTCGCCGCCGACGTAGCGATCGCGAAGGGCCTGCGTCCATCGATGACCGGGCAGCGGCTCGGCCAGTCCGTGACCGGCTACAACATCTCCTGCGCCCGGTCCATCGTGCGCCACGTCCGGCAGCGCGGGTTGCCCGCCCGAGCCGCGGTGATCGCCGTGACCACGGCCATCACCGAAAGCACTCTGCACAACTACACCGTCGCCGTCGACCACGACAGCCTCGGCCTGTTCCAGCAGCGCCCGTCGATGGGCTGGGGCCAGCCGCAGCAGTTGCTCGATCCGGGCTTCGCCACCAACGCGTTCCTCAACAAGATGATCCGCACCCATCCGGGCAACAGCTGGCTGGCCGGCGACATCGGCCAGATCAGCCAGCGGGTGCAGGCTTCGCGCTACCCCGCGGCCTACGGGCCGGAAACCCGCGACGCACAGCTCATCGTCGGGCAACTGTGGACCCGCCCCGAGACCGCGCCGACAGAACCCGCGCCGACAGAGCCACAGCCGACGGCGGCGAAAAAGCCGGCCGGGCCCTTCCACAAGTCCCTGCTGGAGACCGTGCCCGGGCTCCCCGGCACCTTCGATGCCCGGCACCAGGTGCTGCTTGCCGACTGGAACGGTGACGGGCGGGCCGACCTCGTCGTGGTGCAACAGTCGGGCACCACCAGCGGCACCACCGAGGTACGCGTCCTGAACGGCGCCTACAACTTCCAGCATCTCCTGCTCGTCACC
>Ga0307515_10013834_pt1 | contig 15035 bp, 1 predicted proteins | sample 17_EM_MG_FD_194513 | JGI IMG/M metagenome (GOLD analysis project Ga0307515, IMG submission 194513) | Populus trichocarpa ectomycorrhiza microbial communities from riparian zone in the Pacific Northwest, United States - 17_EM | ecosystem: Host-associated > Plants > Roots > Unclassified | place... | reverse complement strand
AATACGCTCCCTAATATAATATAATAGCCCCACAAATGTCTACTAAGTCATCTTAGCCTAAGCACCCTAACGCCATAAATATTGACACTGGAACCCTAGAGTACGCCCTACTAGGGTCCCCTAAATAAGAAAGACGTATTAAGCTAGGCCTCTGCTTTAAGTATAGAAGTAAGGACTATATCTTAAAATATTATCTCGTCCCCTTACCTACGCCCTAAAACAATTTACGAACGGCTAATACCAGCAGCTGTTTACCGCATTAATCTTTTAGTTACTATCCCTAATCTCTATCTAGTTCTAGCCCTGCGTCTAGTAAGCACTATTTATAAGGATAAAGCTATAGCTAATGTCCTATAAGAATCTTATCCTAACCGCCTCTAAAAGGAAGGTCCTAGAGCTAAGTCGCTTTTCGGGACGGCTCTGCTATAGGATCTCGTTAAACGTATTTAACGTCACGAACTCCGACTTTTAGGACTGTAGCATAACTATTAACTGCCGTCTTTAGCAGAATGGTTAATAGGCTAACGCTTAAATCCTAATTAATACAGGAGCTAGCGGTATAGGATTTATTAATAAGATCTTTATATAAGATAATGGTTTTACCTTAACCGGTATATTAACGTATTTGGATTTAATGGTAAACGCACCGTCTTAGGCTATATTACCTACGTAGTATTCCTAAGACTCCAATACCTAAACCACGAAGAATTGATTAAACTTTTTATTACTACCCTAGGTCACTTAGTGATCCTTAGATAACCCTAAATAAAGCTATATAAGGTAACTATTAATTAGAATAACCTTAAGCTTCTATTTACTGCCTCCCGTTGCAAGTAGAAGTGCCTTATAACTTGCTGCTTAGACCTAAAACTAAAATCTGAAGAATCTACTAGATTCTACTAACCTAGGAATTCTACCGAATTTTACTAACGTAAGATTTCCACCGATATCTATTAAGGATCTAAAAATTCTACCGAACCCTATAAATAGACCCTAAGTACTGCACCGCCCCGAGCTAAGTAAAAGCTTAAGCTCTATATATAAAAATACTAAAAGGACTAGTATTCTACTATAAAAAGGATTCTTAAAAAACCTGAACCCGAATCTAATATTAACTCTATACCCGATACTGAACCTAAACCTAAACCTAAATCTAACACTAACTCCGTACCTAATACTGAACCTAAACCTAAATAAGAAACTATGGACAATCTAAGTGAGCTTGGCACCCTAAATATCCGCATAATTGGAGCTACCCCGCTAGCATAACTTGCTAAGAAACCCGAGCATATAATCTTCGCCGTCACGACGGCCGATATTAAGAAGGCCTTGGCACTAAAGAAGTATACTAACCCTGCTATAAAGGTACTAATAGAGTATCATTATCGCCTAGAGGCATTCTTATGAAAGGAAGCCGATAAGCTACTAGAACACCGACTATACGACTATAAGATTATACTTAAAGAAGGAAAGCAGCCTAGATTTAGACTATTATACAAGATATTCTAAAATGAACTCTAAGTGCTATAAAAGTATTTAGACGAGAACCTAAGTAAAGGATTTATTAGAGCAAACTCGTTGCCTATAGCCGTACTAGTAATCTTCGTTAAGAAACCTAGCGGCGGTTTACGCTTCTATGTAGACTACCAAGCTCTTAATGCCGTTACCGTTAAAAACTAATATCCAATCCCGTTAATATAAGAGACGCTAAACTAACTAAGTAAGGCTTCTTACTACACGAAGCTTAATATTATCTCTATATTTAACCGTCTCCGCATTATAAAAGGGGATAAATAGCTTACTGCATTTCGTACCCGATATAGACTATTTAAGTACTTAGTAATACCCTTTAGCCTCGCAAATACTCTAAGCTTATTTTAATATTATATAAACAACACCCTACGCCCCTACCTGGATATCTTCTGTACTGCTTATATTAACGATATTCTAATATATAGTAATAACCTAACCGAATATTAGAAACACGTTGACCTTATTTTATAAGCCCTACACGGAGCTAGTCTATAATTAGATGTAGATAAATATAAGTTTTATAAAATGGAAGTTCTATACCTTAGACTCCTTATTCTCATAAACGGTATATAAATGGACCTAAAAAAAGTTAAAGTAATTATAAACTGGCAAGAACCTAAGAACGTTAAGGACGTAAGAGCCTTTATAGGATTTGCTAATTTCTACTAACGGTTTATTAATAACTTCTCCGCCCTAGTTTTACCCCTTATAGCCCTAACCTAAAAGGATAAAGTCTTTAGCTTTAATAAGGAATGTAAGAAGGCCTTTGCCTATCTAAAGGTTATATTTACTACTGCGCCCGTACTTTAATACTTTAACCTAAACTAAATAAGTGTTATAGAAGCCGACTTATCTAACTACGTTACTAAAGGCATTCTATCTTAATATAACGAGGATGGAGTATTATACCCTATAGCATACTTTTTAAAACGACTAAGCCTAGCTAAATATAACTACGAGATCTACGATAAGGAATTATTAGCTATTATTAGATATTTTAAATAATAGTAACCCAAACTGGAAGGCGCTGGATTTCTAATTAAGGTCCTTAACGACTATAAGAACCTATAGTACTTCACGACTATAAAACAGCTGAGTTATTCTTAGGCCCGCTGGTTAGAATATCTATCTTGTTTCTAATTCTTAATTATATACTGCCTAGGCGTCTAAGGTTAGAAGCCTAATGCCCTAACCCGACGCTTGTAAGACGCGCCAGCCCTAAAAGAAGCGCGCTCTTACCAAAATTAGACCCTACTTCGCCCTAAACTATTTAACCCTCCTACTAAAGATCTTACGGTACTCGTCCTTAAAATAACTAATCGATTGATTAAATAGATTATAGTTAATAAATACCTAAATGACGAGTTTATTTAAGAGACGCTTAAGCTAATATAAGATGGCATCAGACGCTCTAAAAAGATTTCTTTAAGTAAATACGAAGCCCGCGGAAACCGCTTGTATTACTAAAACCATCTAGTTATCCCTAATTATAATAAGCTTAAACTTAAACTCCTTAAACACGTATATAATTTACCTGTTGCCAGCTACCCGGGCTAAGGGAAGACCCTAAAACTACTCTAATAGGAGTATTATTGGCCGAATATGTATAATATAACACGAAGGTATGTCTTTAGCTGCCATATCTATTAACGAGCTAAAGCTTTATATAAGATATACAACGGCTTTCTAAAGCTACTGCCTATTCCGGACCGAAGATAAAAGGACATCTTAATTGACTTTATTATTAATCTCCCCGTAAGTAAAGGCTATACGAATATTATAGTAGTTATAGACCGATTGTCTAAAATAAGACACTTAATCGCCTACCCTAATATGTTAACACCTGCTATTGCCTAACTATTCCTAAATTACGTATAGAAACTCCACGGACTCCCCAAAACGATTATCTCTAATAAAGGTAGCTAGTTTATCTCTATATTTTAGGAAGAACTAACTACCCGACTCTATATTAAAGCACTATTATCTATAGTATACTATCTAAAAATAGATAGTTAAACGGAACGTGTAAATGCTATAATGGAATAGTATATCTGGATATATACGTCGTACTTATAAGATAACTGGATTAACTGGCTTACATTTACCGAGTTTACAGTAAATAATTCCGTCTTAGAAACTATAAAGGTCTCCCCGTTCCTAGCCAACTACGGCTAGCATCTATAAATAGGCTTTAAACCCTTTAGCAACATTCTTTATCCCGCTTATTAAGCCTTATAAGTTATAGAAGTAAATAAATTTATAGAAAAGATGGAGGAACTATAATAGTTCCTTATTAACAAAATAATATAGGCCCAATCTGTCTATAAAGCCGCAGCGAACAAGAAATAAACCCTAGTACTGGCCTACTAAGTTGGTAACTTTGTCTAGCTAGATATAAGAAATCTAAACACAAAACGACCTGCTAAGAAACTTAATTGGAAGAACGCTAGCCCTTATAAGGTTGAGAAGGTCGTCTCCTCTTACTTCTACTAATTAAAGCTCCCTAATATAGTTAAAATCTACTCCGTATTCTACACGTTAGTCCTCTATCCTGCTACCCCTATATTAGACGCCCTGCCTAGATAGATATAGGATCCTCCCCTATTAGTTAAAGTGGATAGTAAGAACGAGTACTTTATTAAAAGAATTAATAATATTAAGTATAATAAACGGAAATACTAATATATATATCTTACGAAATAGAAAGGCTTTATTAAGTCCTTATGGGAACCCGTTAACTCTATAGGACTTATATAAGCCGCAGAAGACTTTTATAAACTCTACCTAGAACTACTATAGCCCTATCTCGCAGAAGCTTGAGTTTAAAGGGGGGGGTACTATTATGGGATACCCCCGTAATACCTTGCACACGTCCACCTATTTCCACCAACTTAGCAATTAGAGATTAACTATAAAATGGCAATCTAACGGCAATCTAATGGTAATCTACGGTATTCTGCTATATTCTGCTAAGTTCTACCAAATTCTGCTAAGTTCTGCTAGAATTACGACCTGAACCCTATTCTGCCCTATATATATATTAACTAAGTAACCAAGTCAACGATATATGCCCTTTCTTCCCGATCTCCTACCTTCTCTTCTTACGTAACGTCTTGACCTTATTATATAGTTTATGTATATAGCTTAATAATATCTACTTCGTTATATATTATCACTACTTATGCTTACTCCGTAACAATAGGGTAGATCTTTATCTTAGCTAATAGGTCTAATTTAAACGTAACTAGTAAAATTCTTTATATAATTTTAAAAGGTCCTAGTCTAACATAGTCTAACTTCTTACTTAGTTGTTAACTCTTGAAATTTTTATATAGTAGCTATACTTTATCTCCCTCCTTAAAATCTGGTGCGTTAGATCTCTTAGTATTATAGTACTTTTTTATTCTCTCTTATACTTTCTTTACTAATTCTATAAGGTCTATATAAAGATTTATTAACGTCTTTATTCTTTCTTTAGCTATACTACTTATTTTTTTTACTTATTATAGTAATAACGATATTCTTAGCTTATATCCATAATTTACCTTAAATAGTAATATACCTATCCCTTTTTAAGGTGTTGCATTATATATAAACTATATAATTAGTAATAATAATACCCGATTATTCTACGCGTAATTAATAATAGTGCCTTAGATACTACTTTAGTGTCTAATTTAGTCTTTCCATTTAACCGTCTGTCTACGGATAATATGCGGTAAAAGTTACTACTCTAACTCCTTATTCCGCTAAGAATACCTTTTAAAATACTATTATAAATCTTAAATCTCTATCTAATATAATTTTACTTAGTGCTCTATATCTTATAAACACTTCTTTAATATAGATTCTAGCGATATCTTCCGCTAAGATTTCTTCTGTATATACTATAAAGTATCCTTACTTTATAAGCTTATCTAGTAATAGGGTCTCTTAACTTTAGTAACTTAATAATAAAGTCCTATAATATAACCTCCTATAGTCTCTTTAGTATTTTAATAGGTTATAGCCCTTTATATGGCTTATGCCTTATTAGTTTATTCCTTTAGCAATTTAAATATTCCTTTATAACTTTTTACGCTAAGCCCTAGATTCCATTAATAATATACTCCTCTTAGAGTCTTAATACTAAGCCTCTAGCTCTATTATATCCTTAAGTTATTTTATTATAGAAATCTTCTATAAAATGCTCTGCTATGCTTTTTAGAATATACTTTACCTCTCTATACTTATATAATATTTCTTCTCCTAGATGTTTTAACTATTCTTCTAGTTATACCTTAAAGATTCTTTATACCTAAAAGCTTTTTAGTGTCTTATAGACTCTTCCTAGTTTATTATCTTCCTAAGTTACTATAATTTTTTAGATAATTATACCTAATTAACCCGTCTATATCTTTTTACAGTAAAGCCCCTAATGGCTTATTATTATTTTATAGTTTAGCTTTTTAACTTAGAGCATTTGCTTATATATTATCTATACCCTTAGTATACTAAATCTTAAAATAGTATTCTGTAAGCATTTCCGCCTATCTAACCTATCTTTAGTTAAGTTCCTTTATTATTAGGAATCCTATAAGGTTCTTATAATCTATCTTAACTATAAATAGTTTCTCTATACCTTATAAGAATGCTCTTAATTTTTTTAATGCTATAACTATACTTAATAACTCCTTATTATAGATATTATAGTTTAACTCTAGTGGTATTATCTTCCGACTATAGTATACCACTAGGTGCTATTTATTTTAATATTTCTATATAAAGTACGCCCCTAGTATATAGTCTAATATATCTATTTCTATAACCGTCTCTAGTCCTAGTTAATAGATCTTAAGAACTGGCTCCTAGGTAAATAACTCTTTAACTTTCTTAAATAATTATTACTATTCCTCTCCCTATACCTATAGTTCTTCTTTTTTCATTAGTTACGTAAATAGTTTAATATTCTTTAACCACTATGCTATAAACCTTCTATAGTAATTGTAAAACCCTAAAAATAATCTTAACTATATAACGTTCTCTAGTTCTTACTAATTTACTATAGCCTTAATCTTCTTTAAATATATGCTAAGTTAGCCTAGTTTAATAATAAATCTAATAAAATTAGTCTTCTTAGTAAAGAACTCGTATTTTTTAATTGCTACTAGTATCTATTCCTCTTATAGTCTCTTTAAAACCTATTTAATATATTCTTTATATTCTTCCTTAGTTATTAAGTAGATAATAATAATATTAAGGTATACTATAATAAATTTATCTAAGTATTCTTTTAATATATTACTAATACGCTTCTAGAATATTACTGGTGCGTTTATAAGCCTAAATTATATAACTAATAGTTTATATAGTCCTTCCTTTAACCTAAAGGCTGCCTTTTATTTATCGCCTTCCTTAATTTTAATTTAATGGTATACCTATCTTAGATCTATCTTTGTGAAGATTTACGCGTTGCCTATTCTGTTTTAGATCTCGCTAATTAAGGGTAAAGAATACCTATCCTTTCTAGTAATACTATTTAACTATCTATAATCAATACATAGTTTTAGTTTACTATTCTTCTTTAGTATAAATAGTACTAGATAACCCGCTAATAACTATAATAGTCTAATATATCCCTTTTATAAATTTTCTTAGATAAACTCTTTTAGTACTCTACCTTCTTCTTCGGTAAGCTTATAGGTTAGGAAGAACCTTAAACTTATTCCTAGTTTTAACTCTATTTTATAATCCTATACTATATACTCTAATAGCTTTTTACTTTTCGGTAACTATAGTTTCTTACTATACTTATAGTATCTCTTTGGTATATAGCTTAGTCCTTTCTCTATTTCTTTATAGGTTGCCCCTACTTAGTACTATATTAACTTAGCTTATTATTATATCTTACGGCGTTAAGTATCTCTAATATTAACTTAACCTATAACCCAATTAATCTTTAGGTTGTATTCCTATAACTAAGACATTCTTAGTACTGCCTTATTATTTCCTAATAGTAATATATTAAAAGATATCTTAACTTATCTCCCTTTAATGGTTAACTAAATAGGTTCTATTTTAAGATTAATAATACCTCCTCTATAGGCTATTAAATCTCCTAAAATTATTATTAATAGGTAAAAGCACTCCTTTTTCCTATGTGGTAATCCTATTCTTTTAACTACTACTAGTAAAATATAGTTCCTTATTACGCCACTATCTATTAATGCTTTAAACTGTTAATCTTGCTACTTAACTTATAAATTTAGGTATTATCCTTAAATTCCTTTAAGGGTCTAAGGCTCTACTATTAGTTCCCTCTAGTTTTATAGGCCTCTACTTTTCCTAACTATTAGCTACTTAATTCTATTTATACTTAGTCCACCTTTAGCTAATACTTAGTTCGCTTTTTATCTTTAATATACTATAGATATATATTCTCTAGGTATTCCCACTACTATTATCCATCTAGGTATTCCTCTATAAGGAATCTTTTTAGCTAAAGTATTAAGTTATATAACGGAACCTTGTAGCAAGTACTACGATAGGCTCGTTAATAGGCTAGGTGTGTAGGTATTGCAAGCAAGTCAACAACGTAATAATAACTGGTAGAGTGGTTGCCCAACAGATTAACTCTAATTATATTCTAAGAATTACTACAAGGAAAGAACTATTTAGAGTAGGGACTATAGTCCTTTAAATACATAACCGTACTCCTAGGAAACCCTCCTTATACGTAAGGTACGTATTATATATAAGGTACGCGAGTTCCCTTTATTCCTTTTATCCCTTACGTAGCACATTATATAACTTGCTTACTATTTCTCATTATATAGTTCTACTGGCTCTATACTAGACCGTGCTTATATTAACTAACTAGCTTCTTCTAACTCTCTTCCTAGTAGTTATAATATTGTACTTAAAGCGTCCGTAACACTATCTCCCTCCTTCCTATTTTCGTCCTTAAAGATTCTAAGCATCTCTAAGTTGTTTACTAGAGGTATAATATCTATCTAATTAATCTGGTTAATATTATTGCTTATTATACTTAAAGCATCTTCTTCTTTATACGCGTAATGTTATGCACGCACTATTGCTGCTATACTATTACTAGGTAAAATAATGCCGTTTCCGTGTTCTCGTTATGCGAAAGAGGGGTTAGTCTATATTACGTTGGTAAGTCCTTTATTTTAGTAACCTTTCTTTTACTTAGAGTGCACTAAAGCGAATATTTATTCGTCCTGTGACGTTCGCTCTTCTACTAACGCTAAGTATATGCGTCCTATAACTCTTAATAGCCTTTAAGTTCCCTAAGTAATTTGTTATAGGGTTTTATATTTAATCTACTGCTGCTTATCTAGATAGCGAGCTGACTTAAGCCCTTACTAAGTTAAAACGTTCTTAGGATATAGAGCAGAAGGCTTTAAAGGCCCATATTATTACGTCTGCTTATCTCCTCCGTCTTAAGAAAGTTTATAAGAAGGTTTATTTTAAGGAGTAGAAACTTATAAAATAAGGTTTACTAGAACTTAGCGATAAAAAAACGGATTTTCTTTAATTAGCGAAGGAAATAACTTTAAGTAGTTCGGCAGTCGCTCCTCCTAGGTCCCCCTTAGGTAACTTATTCTTTAGCGATCTTCCCTTATTAATATTGCCTAACCTATTTTCTTCTAATACTCCTATACCTTTCCTATAGCATTCTTTAAATTTTCTAGTAGTTCCTAGGTAGTCTTATTATAGCCTATCCACTTAACCTTATACTATATTTTATCGTTAACGTCCTTATAACTAACGATCTTTAAAACTTACTATTTGTTTTCCTCTTATTCTCTATACGTGTCTGCTTTGTAAACTAGTGGCTTAACTTTCCTATATACTAGCTTTAGCATTATAATATGCTATATAGGGTAGATTTTTATCTTAGCTAGTAGGTTTAACTTAAATATAACTAGTAAAATTCTTTATATAATTTTAAAAGGTCCTAGTTTAACATGGTCTAACTTCTTACTTAGTTATTAACTCTTAAAATTTTTATATAGTAGCCATACTTTATCTCCCTCCTTAAAATCTGGTCCCTTAGATCTCTTAACGTCATAGTATTTCTTTATTCTCTGCTATACTACCTTAGCTATTTCTATAAGGTTCTTATAAAGATTTATTAGTATCTCTATCCTTTACTTAGCTATACTACTTATCTTCTTTACTTAACGTAGTAATAATAATATTCTTAGCTTATATCCATAATTCGCCTTAAATAGTAAAGTACCTATTTCTTCTTATAGTGTTGTATTATATATAAACTATATAACTAGTAATAATAATACCCAATTATTCTATATATAATTAATATAGTGTTTTAGATACTGCTCTAGTGTCTAATTTAATCTTTCCGTTTAACCGTCTGTCTGCAGATAATATACGGTAGAAGTTACTGCTTAAACTCCTTATTCTGCCAAGAATACCTCCTAAAATGCTGCTATAAATCTTAGGTCTCTGTCCAATATAATTTTACTTAGTACTCTATATTTTACGAACACTTCTTTAATATAGATTCTAGCGATATCTTCTGCTAATATCTCTTCTATACACGCTATAAAGTACCCCTACTTTATAAGCTTATCTACTATTACTAAGATCACGTTATAATTTTGTCCGGTAATAGGATCTCTTAATTTTAGTAACTTTATGATAAAGTCCTATAATATAACCTCCTATAGTCTCTCTAGTATTTTAATAGGTTATAGCCCTCTATATAGCTTATACCTTATTAGTTTATTCCTCTAGCAATCTAGATATTCTTTAGTGACCTTTTTAGCTATTTTCTAGATTCCGTTAATAATATACTCCTCTTAGAGTCTTATTACTAAGCCTATAGCCCTATTATATCCTTAAGTTAATTCCTTATAGAAATCCTCTATAAAGTGCTCTGCTATACTTCTTAGGATATACTTTACTTCTTGGTTTTTATATATATCCGTCTATAGATTTTTTAGCTATACTTTTAGAATTTTTTATACCTAAAAGCTTTCTAGTAACTTATAAACTTTTTTTAATTCTTCTTAAGTTGCTATAATTTTTAGATAATTATACCTAATTAACCTATCTATATCTTTCTGTAGTAAAGCCCCTAATAGCTTCTTATTATTTTATAGTTTAGCTTTTTAACTTAGTGCGTTGGCCCGCGTATTGTCTATACCCTTAGTATACTAAATCTTAAAATGGTATTCTATAAGCATCTCTACCTATCTAACCTATCTTTAGTTAAGTTCCTTTATTATTAGGAATCCTATTAAGTTTTTATAATCCATTTTAACTATAAATAGTTTTTCCGTGCCTTATAAGAATGCTCTCTATTTCTTTAGTGCTGTAACTATACCTAATAACTCCTTATTATAGATGTTATAGTTTAACTCTAGTAGTATTATCTTCTAACTATAGTATACTACTAGGTGCTATCCGTCTGGATACTTTTATATAAAGTATGCTCCTAGTATAAAGTCTAATGCGTCTATTTCTATAACTATCTCTAGACCTAGTTAATAGATCTTAAGAACTGGCTCCTAGGTAAACAACTCTTTAACTCTCTTAAATAGTTCTTATTGCTTCTTTTCCTATACCTATAGTTTTTCTTTCTTTATTAACCGCGTAAATAGTTTAATATCTTTTAACTATTGCGCTATAAACCTTCTGCAGTAATTGCAAAACCCGAAAAATAATTTTAACTGCGTAACGTTCTCTAGTTTCTACTAATTCACTATAGCCTCGATCTTCTTTGGATCTATACTAAGTTAGCCTAGTTTAATAATAAATCTAATGAAATCGGTCTTCTTAGTAAAGAACTTGCATTTCTTAATTGCTACTAGCATCTATTCCTTTTATAGTCTTTTTAAGACCTATTTAACGTATTCTCTATATTCTTCCTTAGTTATTAAGTAGATAATAATATTATTAAGATATACTATAATAAATTTATCTAAATATTCTCCTAATATATTATTAATTTGCTTCTAAAACGTTACTAATATATTTATAAGTCCGAATTATATAACTAATGGTTTATATAGTCCTTTCTTTAACCTAAAGGCTGCCTTTTATTTATTACCCTCCTTAATTCTAATCTAATAGTACGCCTATCTTAGATCTATCTTTATAAAGATTTACGTATTACCTATTTTGTCTTAGATTTTACTAATTAAGGGTAAAGGATATCTATTCTTTCTAGTAATACTATTTAACTATTTGTAGTTAATATATAGCCTTAGCTTGCCATTTTTCTTTAGTACGAATAGTACTGGATAATCCGCTAATAATTATAATGGTCTAATATATCCCTTTTATACGTTTTCTTAGATAAACTCTTTTAATACTCTACCTTCTTTCTTAGTAAGCTTATAAATTAGAAAGAACCTTAGACTTATTTCTAGTTCTAATTCTATCTTATAGTCCTATACTATATACTTTAACAGCTTTTTACTTTCCAGTAACTATAGTTTCTTACCGTACTTATGGTATCTCTTTAGTATATGGCTTAGCCCTTTTTCTATTTCCTTATAGGTTGCTCTTACTTAGTATTATACCATCTTAGCTTATTATTACATCTTGCGGCGTTGTGTATCCTTAATATTAACTTAACCTATAACCCAATTAATCTTTAGATTGTATTCCTATAACTAAGGCATTCCTAATACTGCCTTATTATTCCCTAATAGTAATATATTAAAAGATATCTTAATCTGTCTCCCTTTAATAGTTATTTAAATAGGTCCTATTTTAAGATTAATGATGCCTCCTTTATAGGCTATTAGATCTCCTAAAATTGTTACTAATAGGTAAGGATATTCCTTTTTCCTATATAGTAACCCCATTCTTTTAACTGCTACTAGTAAGATATAGTTCCTTATTACTCCACTATCTATTAATACCTTAAACTGTTAATCTTACCACTTAACTTATAAATTTAGGTATTGTCCTTAAATTCCTTTAAGGGTCTAAGGCTCTACCACTAGCTCCCTCTGGTTCTGTAGGCCTTAACTTTTCCTAACTATTAGCTACTAGATCCTATTTATACTTAGTCTAACTTAGGCTAATACTTAGTTTGCTTTTTATCTTTAATATACTATAGATAGGTATTCTCTAGATATTCCTACTATTGTTATCTATCTAGGCATTCTTCTATAAGGAATCTTCCTGGTTAAAGCGTTAAGTCCCCTTATTCTTAAACTTCTGTAGGATGCCAACTATATATATACTTAGCATTTCTAAACCGTTTCTTGTCTAGTACCCAATATATTCTTATAGGGTATTTCCGGTTCTTTTTTTTTAGGTTTTTATATATATTATATATATTATCTATATATGCAATCCATGCCAATATATAGTGCGCTAGGTGTCTTAGGTTAACTTTTAACTCGTCTTTATCTTTAAGTTTAAACCTCTATTACGTTAATCTAAACGTTATTGTCTTATTTGCTAGTACTAATATTTATATTATCTCTTTCTAGTCTATAGCTTATTCCTCTAGATCCTTTAATATTATAATTAAGGCTCCCTTAATATAGCTTATTTGTCTCTTAGATATTACTTAATTTAGTATAACCTTTTTGTCTAACTATATATAAAAGTCTTCCTACTTATTATTATATTGTTATCTAAACCACTTTTGGTACAGCTTACTAAGTATATATAATCTGTCCATAAGGAAGTATCTTTTTATTACTGCTTTATAACAGCCTTTTATATACTATTCTTGGAATCTAGTTAGAATCCCTAGATTCTCTTCTTCTTTTAGTTCCGTAAGCTACTTAGCTCTAGGTATACCTACCTTTAGCCTATTAGTAACCTTTTATATAGGTATCTTTTTCCTAAAGTGATCTGGCATTCTTAGCTCTATAGATTACTTCTACTATATAAAGATTTATTATCTAAATTCTTCTATACTTTCTTATAGTCGTCGTCTTTTTAATAAATTCTTAACGTCCTTATACTTTTTAACCATTATATTAACTTTTTGATCTTTAGGCTAAACACTTTATTTAACTAGTAAGTCCTCTGGGTCTATATATTTGTCTCCTAGCCTAACTACTACCTATATCGCAGATTCTCTAATCTATAAAAAAGCTCCTTACTTCTTACCTATGGGTGTCCTTATTTATACTCTAAATTCTTAGTCCCTTAGATTCTTTAATCCTAAGCTTACTTCTAACTTAAGCTTAGCTCCTACCTTAGTCTAACTAGGCGTCCGTAGTGTTCTTATCTTATCTTAAAAGTCTTAAATCTTATCTATCTTGTCTTAAAAATGTAATACCTGTGGGAAATTCTATCCCAAGCTTATTCGTATATCTTTAAACTAAGCCGCTGCTCTACTCTATTAGTTTCTATCCGTTATAGGTCCTTAAGCTATCCTTATTCTATCTTTGGAATCCTAAATCTCTTTTATCTTGTCTTAAGAATCTTAAGCTTTTGGCCTTTTGCCTTTATTAAGTGGTAAGCTAGCACTAGTAGTTATCTGCTTGCTTAATCTCTTCTAGATACTACTTCTGCCGTCTTATAAAGCGATAAATGCCGTATCTAACGGTATTATAATGCCTGTTACTAAACCTTACTTTATAGCGGTCTTAGTCTCTACTTCTATTACGTTATTAAGGTTTAGATACCCCTAGTTAATTCCTTTACTATCCTTATTGCTATTAATTAATAAATACTCTAATTCCATTGTTATTATTATTAATTATTATCCGCACGTTACTGTAATATCCTAATCTAGCTTATAGAGTTAATCTTATTTTTTATCTAACTCTTTAGTTTCTCTAAGTCCTTTTAACTCTAGCTCTTATAGCCAATAGCTTACACTATACTTAGCGTCTTTATAAATTTGGTATACGTTATTATAACAAAACGCGAAACTTCTAATTAAATATTCTTTCGTTCCTTATAGTATACTATTATCCCTTTATATATATATATCTTCTACTAGTTAGGTTCCCTTTATTATATAGTAACTCTAACTATCTTTATAATCCCTCGCGAAATAACCCTATTTCCCGCAATTTATATAAGCTCCGTCTTTAAACCATTAACTTTGCTATAGAGTTTACCTAAACATCTTCTGCTAATAAGATCCCTAATTTAGCCTTTACTCCTTAGTCCTATAATTACTAGATCCTTAACCTCTAAGTTTTTATAGTTTCTTACTCCCTCTTTTATAGGCTTCTTTAGTATCGCTTAGGTCTATTAGCTCTGCGCTATACTATAGTTTCTAACTTAGCTTTTATTGTTACGTACTTTGCGCCTTATATAACTATAGAACTCTATCCTAACCTCTCTTAGTCTATTCCCTTTAGAAGATCCTATTATTAATCTTTATCGCTTAATCTATTAATTCCCTTAGGGTATCTACATCTTCTATTAGAATAATTACATCCTAGACTTTAGCCTTAAGTCCTTATTTATACTGTGCTATAAGCGCCCTATTATTCCACTTAACTTATATAGCTAGCGTTTAGAACTATATTATGTACTTAATT
>Ga0307515_10013833_pt1 | contig 15035 bp, 10 predicted proteins | sample 17_EM_MG_FD_194513 | JGI IMG/M metagenome (GOLD analysis project Ga0307515, IMG submission 194513) | Populus trichocarpa ectomycorrhiza microbial communities from riparian zone in the Pacific Northwest, United States - 17_EM | ecosystem: Host-associated > Plants > Roots > Unclassified | place... | reverse complement strand
ATGAGAAAAATCGGGTACAGCTGCAACAATTCTACGTTGTTTGTTCTAAAAAAAGCATACGGGATAAAGACATGGATATTCCACGACAAGCGAATCTCCTGTAAGGTATACCCTATCAGCCATAGAAAAGACATCCAGTGTGGCCGGGACGGGACCATCTCCCACCACCGATTTGGGGTAATGTAGAATTTTAACAATAGTTACAAAAAAGTTTTGGAAAAGTAAAATGTGGTATAAAATATTGGAAAATATTACAGTTTAAACATAATTATTATTAAAAATAATAGTTGTTTTAAAAATTCATGTCTCTTTTAATTTAATTAACATGCATGAAAAGTAAATGTAAATTTTTATGAAGATTTAATAGTTAATAAATGAGATTTAAGACTCAATTACCAATAAAAAATAAAACATTCATAACACATTAAAGCTTTGTATTTGAAACACCCAATACTATTAAAAAGATTTCAAGAAGATAATTCTAACCGTGCATTGAAGTACCACAGGACATGATCATAATGTTTCAGGAGTTAATTTATGATTAATTATGATTTAATTTAGTGTTCTTCCACTATGTTGTTAGAATCGTCATAAAAAGATATTTCTAATGGTATTGAGTGTGAACTATTCTTTATTTTTTCTTCTCTTATTTCTCTCTTTTGCCTCTCTTATTTTTTATTTTTTTGATAGTTGAATCTTGAATCTTATCTCTTTATCATTATCATTGAATCTTCATGAATTTTGTAGTTGATTTTTGTTTAAGTTAATTAATTTGTAAAAAATTTGTTTTGAAACATTCATTAAACAAATGCTATTTAAAATAATAGCTGTGTATAAAAATAATATTCCCAAACATTATTGTGTTGAAAATATATTATTTTTCTAATATTTTTTCAATCATTGTCATTGTACCAGAACTTTTTTTTTAAAAAAAATGGATTCATGTGTCCGTAAATTAAGATCTAAGCCAAGACCAGATGAACTAATACATGATACATTCACAGACAAGGAGAGTCCATGTGATTTAAAGAGGCTATAACTACATGTGATGTGTGGTGGATACAGCATGTCTACGTTAGGCCGCTAGCTGTCTGACAAGAGAGAAGCAAAGGGAGAAAACCACAGGGTGGCTGTGACAAAGGTAGTTATAAAAAATGGGAGGCCGACAGATTCACCCAGTTAGATATTACAGGACGAACATATCTTATAAAATAACATATCTGCTCATCCAAAGTCTGAGGGTTTAGGTTAATTAACTATAACTGTCAATTATGAGATAAATTTGTCTCAAATACTTGTAACTTTCAAGTATTTTATTACAGAACAGGCTATTGCCCGTGTCATTCCGAGATGAAAGTGCATAGTAGAATCAGATCTGAGGTTGCCCAGCTTGTCATAAAAAACTACGTATCATGTTTTCTTTAAAAGCTATCACGTTCCTATTCTTCAATGGGAACAGTGATCCAAAATTAATTTATCTTGATAAAAGTATTAAATTAATATTTTTAGTATTTTTTGATAATTTTAATGTATTAATATCAAATTTATAAACAAAAGGTATTTTTAAAAACATGATATGCCGCAATATAAAACGCATTCTAATAAGGAATATGTTTAATATAATTTAATTGGGAAAAATAAATAAATTTTGCACTGGGACAGAATGAAGCATTAGCTCAGGGCTCAAAAGATCAATGTTTAATATCATTTAACAAGCCATCATGGACAATTATTTGTCAAATGATATCCAGCAACAAGCACCCCAAATGGCTGCTGGAGACGGTGGGCCTGTTTGCTATTTGTGGATTTTACTCGAACAAAATGATTGGATTAGGTTGGCATTACGTGAGAGGCCCTTTTTCTCATTGACGAATGTCAGCCCACCATCAGCATCACCCATAGCCACGGGCCCGGGGCCTTGAAAAATCCTGCACACTCTAAGTGTTCCACGTGTTGCTTCCAGTTGAACTGCCTCGCTAGCTTGAACCGTGACTAGGTCCTCGCGGCCTCTTTGCATTGTTTGACAAATCTTCCACCGTCTCGTTTACCTTTTTACGGCAATACATCCATGTCTAGGTTTTTGCTTCGTGGTACTTAGCATAGTTATCAAACCCAATCCGAGTATTGACCCGGTTAAGGAGTCGAGTTTCAGGTTTTATAGGTCAACTCGGGTCAACTCGGGTTAACCCGGATCAACCCGAAAAATTTTTAAAAAATAAATTTTAAATTTTAATATTTTATAAAAAAAATATTCATATGAATATAGGGTTTATATTGTAAATAAAATATTTTTCTAATATTTATATAATAAACTTTAAAAAAATTAATAATCAAATATAAAAATATAAAAAAATACTCACATTTAAAAAATAAAAAAAAAGGCAGCCCTTGAAATCTGCTGCTATTTCATTAAAAAGACCAATGTTCCCAACCCCAATCCCACCACCAGCACCACCTCCACCCCCTCCGCATCAGCAATTGGTCATCCTCATCCAAAGGCAGCCTCTCATCAGCAATTGGTCATCCTCATCCAAAGGCAGCTTGCTTTCTCGGATGCTTGCGCTATTGTCCTTCATGTTTATTTCTGCTCCTATTATTCTTGATTCATTTTTCATCTTTATCCTCCATACTTCACTACTCGCAACCGCTGCTTCTTTTTCTTGCCAACGCGTAATCCATTTTTTGTTGTTGGATTTGCTGTTCCAGGTTGGCCATGATATTGCTTGCCTTTTCTTTCTTCAATCACTTTCTTACTCAGTTCTGGGCTTGGATGCAGGAACAGTAAGCTCCAGGCCATGTCTCTGCGATATCATATATATGCCTTCACAAAGGGTTATGAGTGCTTTTTTGTGGTCCTTTGAAAAGTTAGATCTCAAATTGCCTGGCCTTGTCCCCCAGCAAGGAAGATTATGAGGCTCATTGTGCCTGGAGGGGCTGGAGGCGGCAAGAAAGATCCAGACAGAGATAAGATCTCAAATCTGCCATGGAGAGTCACCCGGGTCTCGCCCGGGTTTGCCCGGGTCATGGGTCAACCTGCCGGGTCGACTGGGTTTGGCCGAGTCGTTGCATAGGCCGGTCTTTTAACAAACCTGAACCGGTCCAGCCACCGGGTCCCGGGTCGACCCGCCGGGCCGAGCCGGATTTAATAACTGAGGTACTTAGTTTTCCAGGCTCGAATTCTTTTCTGATTAGGGCTGGAAGTTGGGATTTCGTGGGGTATTTGACCACCACCACTGTTCATCAACTCTACCAACTCGCGCCCCAAAACATGTTAGACCTATGTGGAATATGGATTTTAGAGGTTTTTTAATGAAAAAGCAGGAGCCAATTCCCACTGCAAATTATTTTTTTTGGTGGGTAAGGCTAAGTTAAATTAATAGTTGCTTGTTTATGTTTCATATAGCCTAAAAAGCGACGGATATTTTTCATAATTTTATTTTTTTGTTTATTTTAAAAAAATTAGTATAGAAAACAAACATCATTATAAAAAATAGTAAGAAGTAAATTTATTAAAATTTTACATTATATATTAAAAAATGAAAATTATATATTAAGAAATGAAAATTATTTTTCATAATTATATTGATGAAAAATTTAAAAAGTAACTACCAGGTAGAGAATAATAAAGTTTTTCAATTGGGCTAATTTATTAAAATCAAGCACCTTTCTAATATAGATTGTTTAAACACCCTTTTATTGTCGGTTTTTACCTTCTTTTAATTATTTAATTGATTTTTTTGGTTGATATAGATAATTGATTGCATGGTTATTTTTTACATTTATTAAGGTCAAATATATTCATGAAATATATTTAAACTTAAAAATAAAAATTCATGTAATATTTAAAATTATAATTTACAAATTAAATTACGTAATTGGGTTGGATTTTCAAAATTAATTAAGATATTAAAACAAATTTTATATGTTTGACCTTTGTGGAAAATGAAACTAGTAAAGGCTTGAATTGATTGACTTTATGTATTGAATAGTGTCGAAGAACGGCCCATCAAGTCTCATTTTATTGCTTGATCTCATCTCTACAGAATCCGAGGCCATTACGAACAAGTAGTCTCAACTCTCAAGGAAGATTCAATAATTAAACACAAACTTTGCAGCAGAAACTAATGGATATTCAACACTGTGTATGCCATTTTTATTTGCACATGAATGATTGTACATTCTTCAGGTCAGAAATTTCAAAGCACAACTGTTCAAAATTAGCCACGAGTCACGACGACTGGTTTTATTTCGATCTGCATTCAAGGCCAGGCACCTTTTAGTTGAACTTGAACAATATCTTCTAGATTTAGGAATTGAATCATATATGCTCATGACAACTGCCATTTATGTTCATTATAGTGCAAGCCTGTTCCGATCGTGCTCGACATTAATGGAATGGTTACAGTAGTTTTCTCAATCCTTCACCTGTAATTTATCCTCTGAAAAGATGAATTAAAGAAAAAGATGCTTTAAATTTCCAACTTGTGCGTACACAGGGCTTAGCTTCTCTCTGTCTTTCCCTTTTTAAGGACTAATGATGTGTGGTTGCCTCTTGCGAGGAAAGGAAGGCATTTTGCAAGCTTTAGGAATCATGTGTTCTGTCTTGAGTAAAACGCTTGCCCATGTTGCCTCTGCAATTATCTGTTCTGTGTGGAGTAGCCCAAGCTAGGACTTGGTGAACCGTTTAGTAATACGAAATTTTAAATAGCTTATCAGAAACCTATCTGGTTTTACTATTGAAAACTAGGCATGGGAGACCAAAAGAGAAAAGAAAAAAACACGATTTTCGATTTCAAAGATTTCTTGAAGGAGCGATTCAAGAACGAATCATATGGGATATTAAAAAAAAATAACGACATGGATGGTGTATTTTACTTATCATTGTTGTTTAAATCTTCTCAATGTGGCAATCAAAAGAAAGTATAAATTCTGTCAAATGACTGCCCTTTTGACAGTAGCCGTAAACAATTATGTGAAATGATATCAGATGAAGAATTAATTGGACTCCAACCGTATATACGAAGTTCATTAAACTGAATTACACTCACGAGCAGAAGCAACAATAAAAAAGAATGGCCCATCAAACATAATTGTTCAAAATTTCCTTCATTTAGAGCACTGACACGGTTGGTTCTGCTTGTCCTTTCATTACCATTTTCGGTAAAGCTCCCATTTTGGCGCCGCAACAATTCAACATCCTGGTTATCAAATAATAGTTACTGAACCTTGGCAGGTTGATAAACTTGAAATTTGAATACGTAAATTGCCTCTAAACTTACTGGATGGACCTACATGCTCGGAGAAGATGTGTAGAACTTTAGCTGATCTGCATCAGAGCTACAAGCATCCCACTGTCCCAGGAACACTGATGGAGTTGTTCAAATGGGGTCGGGCTAATGGCTACCCGAAAAAACGTGTACGATAAATTTGCATAGAATAATATGTCACAGAGACTGCGGTTTGTCGCATCATCATTTCAATAATTACGGTGCCACAAACACCAAATTCAAATTGCAAAAGAGGAGGATGCGATTTCATTTCCTGCAGATTAAAGAAAGTATATGTTTCGAGTCCTTGACCACACACCAATTATGCTAAAATGCATGGCCCAGATCACTAAAGGCCCTTCCATTCATGTGCTGCTTGTAGAAATGATTCGGTTGGACCTATTGCCATCGCTGATGGTGGTTATGTTAGTTGGTTTGGTAGCTACTCTTCCCTGAACTTTAAAGTAGCGAAGCACCCATATAGTTGAGAGTCAAATGCAAAAGTCATGAGGGCCCTCGTAGGAGGCAGGCAAAGAATTAAAGCATGACATGTAGGGGCCATAGGAAGGGAAAGAAAAAGGAAGGGAAGAAAAGAAAAGTCGATGGTTAGTGGCGGTGCTCGCTAGAGAAACTCGAGATATGATTCCAAACTTGCTTGCTCGAGAGACTTGGAACATTTTTAGGGATTGCGTAAAGCTCAATGGAGGAGTGCCTATAGGTACAAGGGTTCTTCTTAACAGGAGACATGAAAGGTAAAAATGGTCCCTTGGTCCGATAAAATGGTCCGACAAAGAGCAGGCAAGTTTTCTAGAAGATGCAAGCATGGGCAATTAGTATAGTAGATTGTTCCAAGATAGTTGACTTGATGGTAGTTATGCAATGATCTTCGAAGCTTTTGTTGCTTTTGTACAGATCCTATTAGCGACCAATCGATCAGTTTGTAATTCACAGGACTCCGTTTTGAAGTGTTTGTAAATCATGAGTGCTGTTCAGGTTTTTTTTTAAAAAGGACGTTGATCGCTTGGCCTGGCTAGTGATTGTATACCTAATCATTTAATTTAATATAATAAAATAAAGTCTGAGTTTTAATTATAATTTTATTTTTTTATATAAAGTTAATTATGAGTTTTAATTATAATTTTATTTTTTATATAAAGTTAATTATATAATGCTAATAATATCAAGTAGTTGGTATTACGAAGCTTTTTAAGATCGTAGTGTAAAATATTTTTTAAAATATTTTTTTTTATTTGAAAGTATATTTAAAAAAAATTTCATACATTTTTTATTTTTTGATAAAATAAAAAAGAGAAAACACAAGAGAGAAAGAGAAGTAAAGTGAGGAAAGAAATCCCATAAAATTATGAGGTATTTGTGATAAAGTGTGTAAGGTATTTATAGAGAGATTCTTAATTGTTCTCCTACTAATAGAGAGAGTGGTTGTAATTTTTATATTATTTGGTAAAATACTTTTATATTCGCTCTTGAACGTAGTCAAAATTGGATGAACCATGAAAATTTTTATGTGTCTAATTTCTCATTTTATCATGTTCTCTTAAGTTGTGTATTATTGTTTTGCATGTTGGGATCTTAACACATTAAAATCATTAAAAAATATTTAAAAAAATTAATTTAATAGTTTTTTCAAATTAAAAATACTCTTTGAAAAACAATTAAAAAAAAAAATATGCCAAACACCTACTCAATCATGCTTGTATCACAAAAGCATGGTAGCATGGTTATTCTCATTTCTTAATTTTTTCCATTGTAATTACACTTCAATTCAATCCTCCCGACATAAAAGAGATTTAATACACTTAATTTGCTCTCGTAGCAGTGTTATTGACATAAATATCTTCATTCCTTCAAGAATGTAAATACTTTATTATTCTTAGAATAAAGAGGTGAAAACTATCTCATAATCAAGTAAGATTATAATTAATCCTCAAAAAACTTGGAGTTAATAAATTCAAATGAATTATATTGGTCGTGTAAGCTATAAAGGTCAACGGGAGTCTTAGGCTGTTAATAATCAAGAGATTATTAAGTCTAATCGAGAATATAAAAATATAAAAGCTTACATAGATAGGAATTAGTAATTAATAAACCTGAAAGGACTATCTTAATCCAAACTACCAGGTTTATATATATTAAGCCATAAAGTATGAGGATTTATGTAGATAAATTATGGGGAGTTCTCACCAGATAGAGTACTTGCGTATAGATAAAATACAGGCGTTAAATTGCACAGCAGAAAAGGCAATAAGTAAATTACGTGAAGCGTAGATCTTGTGATGGGTCAAATTGCCACCTGTTAGCTTCCGATTGAACAATTTTCTCACACGTGTAGGGTTTGAAATATTTATTTTAGACCACAAAATGAAGAGTTTTTCGTTTCTTCTTCTTTTCCTTGCTTGGGTTGCGGGAGCTGGATCAGGGAGTTTAAGGTGAATGAGATTTTTAAGGTTTTTTTATAATGTTTAAGAAATATTTTATTTTTTATTTTTTATATAAATCTGATAAGTAAAGTCTTGAATAATCATGTTATAAAGCGATAAATATACCCTATTTATTCTTGAGTTTTTTTATTCAATGAAGGCCAACGGCTCGTGACGTGGGGCATATATTACTCTATTGAATGCTAATTATGTCCTCCAGACCCTCTTAATTATACATACCAAACCTCAAATGAAAGTATTGAATCGCTGAGAGGCTAGTGATTATACCAGAAACCTGCTTAAATTGCTTCCAAACTTATAACTGTCCCATGCTTTTCTTTGTAATCGATCTAGCTAATGATATATATATACTTGTCGTATATTTCACTTCAAAAAGATCAAATCAATTGGTATTTATAATCCCATGCCCAATGAAAAGTAATCAATAACAACTTGCCTCGCCTGCGCCACTGACCGCTAGCTAGTGGAAAAAAAAGTTACAGCAAAATTATCCATTCGAAAAGAACAATATCTTCAAGATTCGCAAATTTCTCAATGCAGACGCAGGGGTTCTTTTTAACGCCTTCGTCCACAGGGTATTGGCTTTAGATCAGTAAGTAACCTGATAAATGCTACAAGAAGCATTCTTTTTTCCTTCTTGGGTTGGAAAGGGGAAAACTGCCCCGGCCCAGAAGGAAAAAGAAATGCTTCTGATAACAATGGGGTTTAACTGGGTCGATTGAAAACAAAATTGTAGTAGAAATTAGCTAGTTAGGGTGACATAAATGAAGATGTTGGGTGGAGAGGTGAATTACTGGTGGGCAATTTCACATGCAATGAGTTGGGGTCTCATTGCATGAGCTAATACAATTTAATCTTGTTAGGTAGAGGGTGTTATGGGTGACAGGTCGGTGTGTGTTGTTGAACAAGAGCTTAATTATTTCGATGACGTGGTGGATCTTCTAAGATTTGGTTGATATGATCAGATTGGACATGGAGTTTGCGTCATCACCCAGCATCCTTAATGCCAGACCTGTAAAGCACACCGTCCTAACAGTTCTTAAGGTCTCGCTGGTTAGATTTAGTACGTATCTGATGTTAGGTGGATGGATTGCTTGCTGCATCCTAAACTTATTGCAGTTTGTCATTTTTTTAGACATTTTTCTTAAACTTGAAAGTTTGAGGTTCAACTTCAAAAGATTTGCACGAGATGGTATATCAATCACGTTGCCTTCACTTAAATCTCTCCTTTAATAAAGATGATGATGACCTGTCTAAACTGGAAAGGGGAAGGATTTATTCAAGGCGAAATCAATCCTGGAAATACTATAATAGTCAGAGTTTTAAGAAATCAAAATTACTGAAAGGGATCAGCATGGCAAATCAATCAACCTGCTTTCCTATTGGGTGCGGGCTGGAAAAACAAGGCAACTCAGGTAAAAGTTGACTCCAACGTAGAAAAATACGAACACCGTGGCCAAGAAGACCCAAGGGAGAGAGAGTCCAACTAGCGTACGGCTAATGCACGGCGTAATACGTGGACCGATAAATCCGGGTATCTGGGTCCCACCTCCCTCCAACTACGGCCCGTTGAGACTTGCCTTTTCTGTGAAAATCTTCAATGAGGCGGGTGCGCGCAGTATCCTTCAAGGTTTACAGGCATTGCTTTATTTTGATGTTGCCAGAGGATAAGAGCTGCATAGAGAAAAGAAGGAACCGCTACCCTTTCTCTCGTCACTCTTGACTAGTTTTAATTGCTTTTTATGGTATCCCTCGTATTCATGATAAATAGAGAACACGATGGCTTGCACCAGCCCTTCAAATTCTGCGCTTACGATTCCTAATGCAACGTTCTTCAACTTCACAAGGCTGTTTACGGGTCATTTTCACATCAAGCTCTTGCATGATTAACAAATGAGCAGAGCTTTACCTTTCAACGTGAATCCAAAAACACTACTTAAAAGTAATCTTACATGATTCCTAATGCAACGTTCTTCAACTTCACACGTAATTTGTTTTCGAGATTTCTATACTATACACAGTACTTAAAAGTAGCGTGTGCATAGTTTCCACATTACACGCTTGATTTGTAGTCTAAAGCAGCACGCACGTTCTCTGAAGTATCATGTTACATTCTATGATCCGTAAAAGCTTGTAGCCCCACTATTCCCTCCAGATTCAAGCCCATCAATCCCTTCAGTCCGAAATTTCAATGGAGGGAAAAATCAGAAGTCAGAAAAAGACAATAAAGTTGGCAATTTTTAGACAAAACTATAATCAATTGCACAAATTTGAAATGAAGCAAAGCGGTTTCATACCAACCTAAAGCCTTGATGGTTGATCCTCTTGAGTCTCGTGTCCTTCATCGGCACCCCACCAAATGCCCTTACCGTTTTCAACCAAAATACCACGAGGGTGTTTTTGTAAACAAACTAAAGTAGTAGAAATTTGATGGACGTTGAAAAGGGTTACCGCCAGGGGAGGGAATTTGGCTTCATCAACTTGATGCCAAACCAAGCACTAATTAACGGTGATTATAATTTGGTTTCTCTTTTTTGACAATGCATGCTTTTTGCCTCCATAAATAGCAGTCCACTCCCCGCCTTCTCCTCACACTCCCCCCTGTCCCAAATCCCCATCTCTAGAAGCCTCTTCATAGTCTAGCGACAGGTGGAAGCAATGGCTATTAGGTCTACCATTTGTGTTGCGTCTTTGGTGCTGTTTTTGACTCTTGTCGAGGCAAGAATTCCTGGTGTTTACACTGGAGGAGCCTGGCAGAGCGCCCATGCTACCTTTTACGGTGGCAGTGACGCCTCTGGGACTATGGGTACTGTCATCTTGAACCGTTCATGCTAAGTAGTTAGCTTCTTGAATTTTTGATATGTTCATGAGTTGTTTCTACATTTTGTATAACCCCTCCCATGTTTTCTTCTTGCATTTCCCATGACAGAACCATAAACACAAAGCAAGCCCATACCTTTCCCTGCTTTTTAACAGCACCGAACTCTGTTTTAACCAAAATCAGATTTCAAAGGCATTTAAACGCAATTAGCACACGCCAATACCACGCATTGCAAATAAATATTAAAATTCCATTTGAAGTATTCAAAAACCAAAAGTCTAAATCCCACATAAGGAAATTAATTGATCTTATTTTTTGTGTTCAGGCGGTGCTTGTGGGTACGGCAACTTGTACAGCCAAGGCTATGGCGTGAATACCGCAGCACTAAGCACAGCCCTGTTCAACAATGGCCTTAGTTGTGGTGCTTGCTTTGAAATAAAGTGCGGTAATGACCCACAATGGTGCCACTCTGGTAGCCCGTCAATTTTAATCACAGCAACAAACTTTTGCCCTCCTAATTATGCATTGCCCAGTGACAATGGTGGCTGGTGCAATCCTCCTCGTCCTCACTTCGATCTTGCTATGCCTGTGTTCCTCAAGATCGCTGAGTACCGTGCTGGCATCGTCCCTGTCTCTTACCGCCGGTAAACATACAACCTATTTATCAGTTCAGTTTAGTACGAATAAATCTGTCTGGACTCTAGACTATAAAATGTGATTGCATGATTTCCTATGCTAGTATAGAATGACGGTCTTTCAAGATTTCTAAGCGTACAATCTTCTGAAACTTCTGATCAACAGTATTTTCTGAAGAGATCAGAATCATCAGATAGAATATCTACTTCGTCCCCACCTCCAAATTACTAAAATGCCATCTGTTTCTTTTATAGGGTGCCGTGTAGAAAACCAGGGGGGATCAGGTTCCAAATCAACGGTCACCGTTACTTCAACTTGGTTTTGATCACCAACGTTGCAGGTGCAGGAGATATTGTGAAAGTGAGCGTGAAGGGATCAAAGACTGGATGGATGAGCATGAGTCGTAACTGGGGTCAAAACTGGCAGTCAAACTCAGTTTTGGTTGGCCAGTCATTATCTTTCAGGGTCACCGGCAGTGATAGACGCACCTCTACTTCATGGAACGTTGTTCCTTCAAACTGGCAATTTAGTCAAACTTTCGTTGGAAAGAATTTTAGGGTTTAAACTGGTTCAATTTAAATTTCCCTCTTCGATATTTTGCTTTTTTTTTTTCCGTGCCTTTTCTTTCCCAGGTGAAAAAAGTGGAAATGAGAAAAGCGTGTCGGTGGTGGCGGTGAAAGGGAGAGTTTTTTACTTTTTTTTAAAGGGTGGTTGTTTTGTTAATGGGTAAAAAAAAAAAAGGTGAAAAAGTGAATGTAGTAAGGTCGGAAGCCGAGGTGGCTGCAAGGATGAATGTAGCCCGCCGCTTTTGTTTACCATGTGATAAATTGATATCTATATATATACATACAAGAATCTTCCTTCTTTGTTTTCCGAAAGTGATCTTAGACGTTCAAATTTTATAATATGGTTTGTTTTGAGCTGATACATTTCCTGCAAGAGTCGATCAAAGTTGCGGCACGCAATTGAGCTCATTCGATAAAAGTAATTTGATGTTCTAAAATATTAAGGGAATGGCTATTGGCAGTTTGGCACAGCCTTCCTGTCTATGATGAGCACAGATTTCCCCCCCCCTTTTTTTTATCTGACAAAATGAGTATATTGACCTTCTGAGTTCTGAAGTAATAATCTATTACTAAAAAGTTAGATACCTGTCCTACGCTTTATGTGAGAGAGCAAAACGAATCATTATCTTCGCTTTGCTTTCCCTTTGGTTGCTGAGAAAATGATGTCAAAAGAAAAAGTTGGAACCTGTGGTTAGTATATTAACCAAGTCAAGCTGAAACTATTCCATAAAAAGGTGGTCACAGTTGACGATAAGAATTTAAAGGCTACTGCCCTTCTTCTTTCTTTGAAAGACTATAGCTTATCCTTGGATTTTTTGGTGGATCGCCGTGATTTGGGACTCATTTTTTACTTTTCGATTCAATTGGCTGTCACTTTGAATTGTAGTCATCAATAATCAATCGTTGTGGCTTCGGATGTGAAACTATTAACCTCTTATTTCCCCGAATAAAAAATCTGTGGAAATTATCTCGACGAAGTCTTTCTTCTAAGGCTGTGCAGACAGCGTTAACATGTCTTTGCATCTGCAGGAAGACATTGTGCTACTCTTTTCGATTAAAATAATGTATAAAGTGACAGCCTTGATAAAATAAACACACTCTCCCGACGGCGTTCTAGACATTTAATTAAGTTGATGATAAAAGGTCAAAAAGATAGAAGAGGTTAGTTTAGTCATTTGATTGAGAGAAAAAAGTGACAGGGCTGTGCCAATTGCAATTCCCAAATATTAAACATCAATTTTGCTTTTTTAACGATTTTGGGATGAGCGGAGAAAGTTATTCTTATTGAAACCGCATTAAGGAGAACGAAACTGTTGAATTTGAGAAGAAAAAATGCAAGACTACAAGGGGGGCCAAAGCTGGCTCTAGCCTCGAAGGATCTCGAAGGATGGTAAAAACATGAATGATTTCTTTCCTTCGGTGGTGATGGGTGAGGTGACAAACAAGTCAAAGATTCTATTCTGGTTAATACTATTATCTTATACCGATGTCTGTCTTCAGTCTTCGCGCGAATACGAGAAAGTAAAAAAAGAAACCATAAAGAATGGGACAGCATTTACTGTGATGACAAAATGGATAAAGACGACTGGGGTGTTATGAATTGGCCCAGGATTAATCTTCTTGTTCTTGTTGTTAGTACACAGCCCTGATCATCAAATAAGCAAGCCTAACAGATTTAACCCACTTCTTTTTTCCAAAGGTTTCGAGTTTTTCGTCCGTGAATTGAACAAGTAAGATCCACGTTTGCAATATAATGAATCCTTCTTTACCTTAGCTTCCACTTTCCAGGAGAGCCCATTCCATTTTCACTTTTGTTTGAAGGTATGCCGATGTGTAGGCAATTTATGTAGCAGTTGTGAATCTTTTGCTTTACTGTTGCATTTTTCCTAGCTAATTCTGAGTCCCTTGCTCACCTCTTTCTTCTGGACCTTCGTTCTCATGAAGGAGCAGTAGTGAATCTTTTGCTTTACTGTTGCATTTTTCCTAGCTAATTCTGAGTCACCTGCTCACCTCTTTCTTCTTGACCTTCGTTCTCACGAGGAGCAGTAGTGAATCTTTTGGTTTACTGTTGCATTCCTAGCTAACTCCAAGTCCCCTGCTCGCCTTTCTTCTTGACCTTCGTTCTCGTGAAGGAGCGCCCATATCCGTCATTTTAGCCTGTGCAAGTCGGAGTACGATTTCTCTCGGGGAAGGTGGGAGTCGTTAATGGGAAATGTAGCTAAGCCAATGGAGCAACCAGATTTGGACCATTGTAGTGGAATTACGAGTCAACTCAATTAAAACAAAAGAACCACGATCGAGGTTCACAAATCAATAACGTTTTAGCATATTTTGACTGATAGAGCAAGCCTCAGGATTACAGAAGGTTCACAAATCACAACGAAAATTACAAGCATAGTTCAAACAAGGATGATCGAATGAACTCGCTTAGATTTTACAGGGAGCTTCCTGTTACGCAAAACAGCAATGCATATATACTGGTATGGTATTTCTTGATGTATGAAGCAGTTTTGTCCAGGAATTGTATGTAGCAACATCGGCCTTCATATGTCCAACAATCGTCCGTTTGTTTGGGGAAACCTTCAAATGTTCTTAAATTCTCGACCAAAGTTTCTTCTAGTATATCATTTCGACTGTTGCAAGGGCTTTTGTTCTGCCTCAAATTCTTAATCTTAAAGTTGCATTTGGAGGCCACGGACCTCAAGTTTTCAATAGTGTTGGACAATGCCTATCATAAAGAATTTATGAACCATGCGGCGACACAAAACAAACCTAATTTAGCAGATGCCCATTACCATGTACGTATTAAAATTCAGGAAAAAGCTCTACTAGATTCTTTTTGCTGTCTCCGGCATAGAAACTCCTATTCATATCGTCTAGACAAGCTATGTGCATAAAAACATAATACTCAAACGAATTGAGGTAAGCGCCTCTCCAAATTCTCTCAATGAATGAAATTTAGCACACTAAATGAATGTACCGAAATCAAGTTGTGTCAATCATACTGTGCATATGGTATGCTTTCAAGATGCAAAAAAGGCCATGTAGGTAACAACATGGCCCTTCAGAAACAACCTTTTATCAGCAAAATCTTTTAAGGTATAATATTTCACCCATGTTTTATCATAAATCTTACTACATGAGATCAAAAAATAATTAGATTCTAAAAAACCAAAAAAGAAAGACAAAATCTAGAAACAAAACCAGTATTTCATCCGCATCTACTCGGATTTAATTAATATCTTCGGTTGTATGGATTTAGGGGCTCCCGGCAATTAACCAACAT
>Ga0307515_10013831_pt1 | contig 15037 bp, 14 predicted proteins | sample 17_EM_MG_FD_194513 | JGI IMG/M metagenome (GOLD analysis project Ga0307515, IMG submission 194513) | Populus trichocarpa ectomycorrhiza microbial communities from riparian zone in the Pacific Northwest, United States - 17_EM | ecosystem: Host-associated > Plants > Roots > Unclassified | place... | reverse complement strand
AACCGGACCTGCCGCCGCCTGCACTTCGTGGGCTCGACACTTGCATTGCTCTGCCTGATGGCTGCCGTGGTGCGTGGCCAGCCTGCCTTCCTCTTGTACGGGCTGCTGTGCGGCTACGGCTTTGCCTGGGTCGGGCATTTCGGCTTCGAGAAGAACAAGCCTGCCTCGTTCAAGCGGCCGCTGTTCAGCTTCATGGGTGATTGGGTCATGTACAAGGACATCTGGACCGGCAAGATTCCCTTCTGATCCAAGGATGCACACGCGATGGACCCCACCGGCCCACCCGCCACCGAACGGCTCTCCCACAACGAAAGGTTGGTCGACGCGATCGACCTGCCCATCGGCCGTTGGGATGCCGGCAACCGCCTGGTCTTCTGCAACAAACCCTACCTGCAATGGGCCGCCCGCGCCCGTGAGGAGCTGATCGGCCGCACCCTGCAGGAGATCTTCGGCACCGAGGCGTGGCAATGTGCGCAGCCAGCCTTCGAAGCGGCGTTCCAGGGCCGCACCGTCACGTACGAGCGCCGGCTCACGCATGTGGGCAAAGGGGGCCGCTGGGCGCGCATCCAGGCCTTCCCGGAGGCCGATGCGCAGGGGCGTGTCGACAGCATCTTCACCATTGCCTTCGACATCCACGACGACGTGGTGCAACGCGAAGCGCTCACCGCCGCCCGCGAGCGGCTCGACCGCTTCACCGAGAACATCCCCTACCCGCTGACCTACGTCGACCGCAACTTCGTGCTGCTCTTCGTCAACAAGGCCTACATCGAAGCAACCGGCCAGCAACCCAAGCAGTTGCTCGGGCAACCGATCGGTGACGTGCGTGGCGCCAAACGCTGGAAGGAGCACAAGCCCTATTTCGAGCGGGCACTCGAGGGCAAGCCGGTGCACTACACCCGCTTGGTCGACCTCGCAACCGAAGGCCCGCGCTGGATGCGAACCAGCTACGTGCCCGACTTCGGCGACGACGGCGAGGTGATCGGCCTCTACACCGTCACCATCGACGTGCACGAGTTGACGCTGGCGCAAGAAAACCTCAAGCGCAGCGTCGAACGCGATTCGCTCACCGACGTGCTGAGCCGGCGCACGATGATGGACCGGCTGGAGGCCGCGCTGGCCACCTCGCACCAGACGCCGATGGCGCTGTTCTTCGTCGACCTCGACGGCTTCAAGGAGGTGAATGACCGGCTCGGCCACCGCGCTGGCGACAGCGTGCTGATCGGCGTGGCCCGCGCGCTCCAAGGCGCGGTGCGCGCCGAAGACTCGGTGGCGCGTTTCGGCGGAGACGAGTTCCTCGTGCTCGCGCCGATCCGCGACGCGGCGGGGGCACATGCGCTCGCGCTGCACATGCTCGCGGCGGTGCGCGGCCTGCCGGACCGCCCGGTCAGCGCGAGCATCGGCTACGCCCTGGCACCCACCGACTCGCAGCAACCGCTCAAACTGCTGCAGCTGGCCGACGAGGCCATGTACGAGGCCAAGCGCCTGGGCAAGGACCGCGTGGTGTACGGCAGCGCATCGCGTGCCACGGCGCCCGGTCCCGCCCTGCCTAGTCGCTGATCAGGTCCTGCAGCGTGGTGTTCGCGAAGCCTGCGCGGTCCCAGAAGCCGCGCACGTTGGGCGACGGATCGAGCAGCACCTTGGCCAGCATCGGCTCGGCCGGCGTGGTGGCCGGGTCGCACAGCAGCACGTAGCGCGCACTGCCCGCCTCTTCGAGCCGGCCGACCCAGTCGATGGCGACCAGGATGTCGAGCAGGGGCTCGATCTGCAGCGGGTCGGTGCGCAGGTTCTCAGAGAGTTTCGCGGCGCTCAGGCCGTGCCGCGTGCCGGTGCGTGCGTTCGACAGTTCGCGCAGCATGCCGACCGCCAGCTCGAAGCGGTAACCGGGCACTGCGGGCCGCCGCACCACGCGCATCTGCAGGCTGGGCGCATAGGCTGCGACCACGGCACCCAGCAGCACGATCACCCAGCCGAGGTACATCCAGATCAGCAGGATGGGCACGGTGGCGAAGGCGCCGTACACCGTGGCGTAGGTGGGCACACTGCTGAGGTACCAGCCCAGGCCGCGCTTGGCCAGCTCGAAGCCGGCGGCGACAAACACGCCTCCGGCCAGTGCGTGCTGCCAGCGCACGTAGGTGTTGGGCACGTAGTGGAACAAGCCTGCGATCGCGCCGGAGAGCAACAGAAACTGCAGCGCGTTGAGGATGATGCTCACGCCGCCGGGAATGTCCGCCACCAGGCCCTTGCTCGCCGAGATGGCGTACGACGTGAAAGTCAGGCTCACCCCCAGCAGCAAGGGCCCGAGGGTGACGGCAGCCCAGTAGATGAGCACGCGCTGCGCGATCGGCCGCGGCTTGCGCACACGCCAGATGCCATTGAGCGTGCGGTCGATGGTGAGCATCAGCGTCACGGCAGTGAAGAGCAGCACCACCAGGCCGAAGCCACCCAGGCGGTTGGCCTTGGCCGCGAACTGGGTGAGCGCACCCAGCACCGGACGGGCGATGCTGTCGGGCACCAGGGTCTGCAGAAAGTACTTCTGCAGCGCATCCTGGAACTTGGCGAACATCGGAAACGCGGTGAACAGCGCCAGCATCACCGTGACCAGCGGCACGAGCGAGATGAGGGTCGTGAAGGTCAGGCTGCTGGCCGTGAGACCGAGGCGGTCTTCGCGAAAACGCTGGCGCAGCGTGCGCAGTGTGTCGAGCCAGGGCCAGTTCTGCAGGGTGGCCAGCAGCTCGGCGATCGGCTTCCGCCAACGGGGCTTCAACCACGAAAGTAAATTCATTTGCGGCATCATAGCCAGCGATGACTGATGCCCTTCACACTCCCCTGCCCCCCGCCCTCCCGCCGTTCGTGAGCCGCACGCGTGCGCTCGCCGTCGGCAGCCTGCTCGGCCTGATCGTGTTGAGCCTGCTGTGGGAGCTTTGGCTCGCCCCGTTGCGCCCCGGCGGTTCTTGGCTCGCGCTGAAAGCCCTGCCGCTGACCTTACCGCTGGCCGGCCTGTTGAAGAACCGCATGTACACCTACCGCTGGGTCAGCCTGCTGGTGTGGCTGTATTTCACCGAAGGCGCGGTGCGCGCCACCAGCGACCGCGGCTTGGGCGCGCCGCTGGCAATGATCGAAGTGCTGTTGTGCCTGGTGCTGTTCAGCGCCTGTGCGATGCATGTGCGGTGGCGGCTGCGCCACCCTCAACCGGCTGGGGTGGTGTCATGAACAATCTACTCAACGCATTGCGCACTGCGGTCGGCGCGGCCAACGTGCTGGTCGAGGGCGACCTCTCGGCTTATGAGCAGGACTGGCGCAGACGGTACCGCGGCCGCGCGCTGGCGGTGGTGCGGCCGGGCAACACCACCGAAGTGGCTGCGGTGGTCAAGCTGTGCGCTCGCCACGGTGCCGGCTTGGTGCCGCAGGGTGGCAACACCGGCCTCGTGGTCGGCTCGGTGCCCGACGACAGCGGCTCGCAGGTGCTGCTGAGCCTCACACGCATGAACCGCGTGCGCGGCATCGACAGTGCCAACCTCACCCTCACGGTCGAAGCCGGCTGCGTGCTGCAAACCGTGCAGGAGGCGGCCGCCGCACAAGGCTTCCTGTTCCCGCTGAGCCTGGCCGCGGAAGGCAGCTGCACCATCGGCGGCAACCTCGCCACCAACGCTGGCGGCACGCAGGTGCTGCGCTATGGCAACGCACGCGAGTTGTGCCTGGGCCTCGAAGTCGTCACCGCCCAGGGCGAGGTGTGGGACGGCTTGGCCGGCCTGCGCAAGGACAACACCGGTTACGACCTGCGCGACCTTTTCATCGGCAGCGAAGGCACGCTGGGCGTGATCACCGCTGCCACGCTCAAGCTCTACCCCCAGCCTGCGGCACGCACGACGGCGCTCGCATCGCTGCCCTCGCTCGAGGCCGCGGTGTCGCTGCTGCAACTGGCTCAGTCGCGCCTGGGTGCGGGGCTCACCGGCTTCGAGGTGATGAACCGGTTTTCGCTGGCCCTGGTGCGCAAGCACTTTCCGCAGCTGCGGCAGCCTTTGCCGGAGGCCGAGTGGACGGTGCTGCTCGAACAGTCGGACACCGAGAGCGAGTCGCACGCGCGTTCGCTGTTCGAAGGCCTGCTCGAATCGGCGATGGAGAGCGGCCTGATCAGCGACGCGGCGGTGGCCGAGAGCATCGAGCAGTCGCGCGCGATGTGGCACCTGCGCGAATCGATCCCGCTGGCGCAGCCCGAAGAAGGCCCCAACATCAAGCACGACATCTCGATCCCGGTGTCTCGCATTCCCGCTTTCGTGGCGGCCACCGACGTGGCGCTGCAAGTCGCCCACCCGGGCACACGTTCGGTGAATTTCGGCCACCTGGGCGACGGCAACCTGCACTACAACCTGCAGGCACCCGTCGGCGTCGACGGTGCGGCTTTCCTGCGCGAGCACGAGCATTCGGTCAACACGGTGGTGTACGACGCGGTGATGGCGCACGGCGGCTCGATCTCGGCCGAGCACGGCGTGGGCAGCCTGAAGCGCGACGAACTGGCGCAACGCAAATCGCCCGTCGCCCTGCAGATGATGCGGGCGATCAAGCAGGCGCTCGATCCGCAAGGCGTGATGAATCCCGGCCGCATGCTCTGATACGGCGCCTCTCGCTTACGGGCGCCCGACCGGGCACGAACACTGCTGTGCTCCGTCGCCATGACCGACAAAGCGCCCCGCCCTGCACTGCCCGCGACCTTTGGCCCTACCCCGCAAAACGCCTGGACATTGCGCGACACGCACCTGAGCCTGGTGCGCACCCCGTTGGCCGCGCGCCCGCTGTGGATCGAGGCGCTGCCGCAGCCCATCGAGATTGACTTGGCGCGCAGCGCGCTCATCGTGGTCGACATGCAGAACGACTTCTGCCACCCGCGCGGCTGGTTCGGCCAACGAGGCGTCAACATGAAGACCATGCGCAAACCCATCAAGGTGCTGGCCGGCTTGTTGCCCGCCTGGCGGGCGGTTGGCGCCAAGGTGGTGTGGCTGAACTGGGGCGTGCGGCCTGACCGCCTGAACCTGTCGCCCACGGTGCAGTTCAAGGGCAAGCGCAGCGCAGATGGCGTGGGCTTTGCCGAAGTCTCGCCCGAAGACCATGGCCCGAGCCTCGTGCCCGGCAGCTGGGGCGCGCAGGTGGTGGACGAGCTGCATGTGGCCGCGGGCGACACCACCGTGCTCAAGCACCGCCTGAGCGGCTTCTGGGACAACGAGCTCGACAGCGTCTTGCGCCAGGCCGGTGTGCAGACCCTCTTGTTCACCGGCGTGAACACCGACCGCTGTGTTTTCTCGACGCTGCAGGACGCCGGCTTCCTGGGCTACGACTGCATCCTGCTGAACGACGCCTGCAGCAGCAGCTCGCCCGCCTACGTGAGCCGCGCCATCCACTTCATGGTGCAGCAGCTGCACGGTTTCAACGCCAGCGTTGGCGCAGTGCGCGCTGCGCTGGCCGAACTTTCCTCAACTGCAGAGCAGCCAACATGACATTGCCTCGCCACCAGCACGTGGAAGTGTTTCGCATCGGCTGCCAGGGGCCCGGCGACCTGCGCGGCGTGCAGGCGCTGATCGACGCCGGCAGGCTCGTGCCCGGTGACATCGTCGCGGTGATGGGCAAGACCGAAGGCAACGGCTGCGTCAACGACCACGCGCGCGAATACGCCTCGATGGCGTGGTGCCACTTGCTGAGCGGACCGCTCGGTTGCACACTGCACGAGGTGGAGCAGCGCGTGGCGCTCGTGATGTCAGCGGCACCGAAGGCGTGCTGTCGCCTCATTTCACGGTGTTCACGCGGCGATGGGTGACAGGCGATGCCTCGGCATACCAGGAGAAACGGCTGGTGGTCGGCACCGCGCACACACGCGGGTTCGCACCCGAGGAGATCGGCCACGCGGCGCAGATCGACGCCACGGCGCAAGCCGTGCGGGATGCGATGGCGGATGCTGGCATCACCGACGCGGCAGATGTTCACTTCGTCCAGGTGAAATGCCCCTTGCTGACCTCGACCAAGGTGAACGACGCCGTGGCACGCGGCGCAGTGCCCGTCACGCGCGACACCTATGAGTCGATGGGCTATTCGCGCGGTGCATCGGCGTTGGGCGTGGCGGTGGCGTTGGGCGAAGTGCAGCGCAGCGCGGTCCGCGACGAGTCGGTGCTGAGCGACTTCTCGCTTTTCTCGGCGCGCGCCTCGGCATCGGCCGGCATCGAGCTGGAAGGCAACGTCGTGATCGTCCTCGGAGAAGCCGTCGGCGCCGCATCACGCTACCGCATTGCACACACCGTGATGCACGATGCCATCGACGCCATGGCCGTGCGCCGCTTGCTGCGCGAAGCCTTCGGCCTCGACGCGGAGCAAGACGGCGACGAGCTTGCGCGGCGACTCGTCAACCTGCTTGCGAAGGCCGAGGCGGACCCAAGCGGCAGCGTGCGAGGCGAGCGCCACACCATGCTCAACGACTCGGACATCAACGCCACCCGTCATGCTCGCGCCGTGGTCGGTGGCGTGCTCGCCTCGGTGGTGGGCCACACGGCGCTCTATGTGTCCGGCGGCGCTGAACATCAGGGCCCAGCGGGTGGTGGGCCGGTGGCTGCCATCCTGCGCGTGGCATAACAACGCCTCAACGCACATGACGGATCGCCTGCTGATCATCAACGGCCTGGTGCTGCCCGATGCCGCACAGGAAGCGCGGCCCGCGGACCTGCTGGTCGAAGATGGCTGCATCCGAGAGATTGGTGCACCGGGGCAGTTCGCCGCGGCGCTTGAAGGTGCCCGCGTCATCGACGCGACCGATCGGCTGGTGATTCCCGGCCTCGTCAACGGACACACCCACGCGCACGGCGGTTTGGGGCGCGGTGCGGTGGCCGATGTGGCGCTCGAAGGGTTTCTCGCGGCGTCGCCCTCGATCAACGGGCAGCGCGGGCTCGACGACATCGCACTCAGCGCCACGCTCACCGGCGCTGAGCTGCTGAAGAAGGGTTGCACCGCCCTCTTCGACATGGCGCTCGAACTCCCCTTGCCCTCGCTGGCCGGCTTGCACGCGGTGGCGAATGCGTACGCCTCCGTGGGCATCCGTGCCGTGATCGCACCGATGATGGCCGACCGCACGCTGTACCAGGCCTACCCTGAGCTGCTGGCCAGCCTGCCCGAGGCCATGCAGCCTGGGCTGGCGGCACTGCGGGCATCCGACACCGACGCGTGCCTGGCCGTGGCGCGGCAGGCTGCGAACGATTGGCCGTTCGACAGCGACCGTGTGCGCCTGGGCATCGCACCCACCGTTCCGCTGAATTGCTCCGACGCGTTCATGCAAGGCTGCGCCGCGCTGTCCGAAGAATTCGGCCTGCCGATGCAGACGCACCTGGCCGAAAGCCAGCAGCAAGCCGTGTTCGGCGAGAAGCGTTACGGGCGCAGCCTGGTCGCGCACCTGTCGCGGCTCGGCGTGTTGAGCCCGCGGCTGAGCGTTGCGCACGCCATCTGGATTTCGGACGAAGACATCAGCGCCTTGGCCACGGCGGATGTCACTGCCATCCACAACCCGCTGAGCAACCTGCGCCTGGGCTCGGGTGTGGCGCCGCTGCGCCGCATGATCGAGCGCGGCCTGCGCGTGGGCCTAGGCACGGACGGCGCCAACACCTCTGACACGCAGAATCTGTTTGAAGCAGCGCGGCTCGCGTCCTACCTCTCGCGTGTGGTCGGGTCCGACGAATCGCGCTGGGTCTCTGCCGATGAGGTCTTTCGCATGGGCACCGAGCACAGCGCACATGCGATGGGCTGGGGCCGGCGCCTGGGCCGCATCGCGCCCGGCTACCAAGCCGACCTCGTGTTGCTCGATCTCGCGCAGCCCATCTATGTGCCGCTGCGGCATGCCCTGCGGCAGATGGTGTACGGCGAGAACGGCGCCGCGGTGGACCGTGTGCTGGTGGGCGGCCGTGTAGTCGTCGAACACGGCCGCCTGCTGACCATCGACGAAGCGGCTTTGCGCCGGCAGGCCCAGGCTGCCGCCGAACGGCTGGACGCCCTCAACGCCGAGGGACGACACCTCGCGCAAGCGCTGCGCCCGTGGGTCAGCGCTTTCTGCTGCGGCGTCGGCCAGTCACCGTTCCACCTTGCTCGCCGACTGGGCGCTTAGGGCTTCGGCGAGCAGCCACTCGGCGAAGTCGTTCACCTCGGGCTTGCGCTCTGACGCCATCGAACGCAGCAGGTGGTAGCCATGCGGCGACGCCATCTTGTGCCCGAACGGCGCGACCAGCTTGCGCTCCTTGATGAGGTGGCTGACCAGCGGGATGCGGCCGAGCGCCACGCCCTGCCCGCGAATGGCGGCCTGGATCATCTGGTCGTAGTCGGAGAAGTGCAGAGACCCGGCTGACTTGAGCCGCTCGATCTGCATTGCCCGCAGCCACAGCGACCACTCGGGCACGTGAGCGTCGTTGTGGGTCTCGGTGTGCAGCAGCGTGTGGTGCTGCAGGTCTTCCGGGCGCTTCAGCGGCTTGCCTGCCTGCTTGTGCAACGCCGGGCTGCAGACCGGCGTCATCACCTCGCCGAACAGCTTCACCGCCTGCGGACCGGCGTTGCTGGTCGCACAGTAGCGGACGGCCAGGTCCACGCCGTCGCGTTCGAGGTTCACGAGTTTGAGGCCGGCCGAGATGCGCACGTCGACATCGGGATGCGCCGTCGTGAAGCTGGTGAGCCGGGGGATCAGCCACAAGCCGGCGAACCCGGGCGTGGTGGTCACCACCACCGTCTTCTGCCGCGGGGTCTGGCGGAGCTGTTCGGTCACGCTGTGCAACTGCTGCAGCACCGCACTGGCCGTGACGTGCAGTTGCTGCCCGGCTTCGGTGAGACGCAGCGCACGGTGCAGGCGCTGGAACAGCGGCACGTTGAGGCGCTCCTCGAGTGCGGCGATCTGCCGGCTGATGGCCGACTGCGTGAGAGACAGTTCGTCGGCGGCCCGCGTGAAGCTCAGGTGCCGGGCCGCGGCCTCGAACGCTTCGAGCAGGTCCAGCGGGGGCAATTGGTAGCGTCTCAAGGATGCCTCTTCACATTCCAATTTCGCATGCAATGCATGATGACATAGCGTTTGCGAACCCACCTGCCAGCATGGAGACTCTGGCTACATTCTCTGCAGCCTGGCTCGATCACATGATCAGGTGGCATGCGAAGTGAAACTCCAGGAGCCCACCATGCACCTTGCAACAGCCTCCCAACCGGCCTACCTGATGCGCCGCCAGACCTTCAATCTGCGCACGCGCAAGGGCCAGCGCATCGAATGCCGAACCGGCCAGATCTGGGTCACCCAGGATGGCGACTTACGCGATGTGATTCTCGGCTGCGATGAGTCGTTCACGCTCGATCGCTCGGGCCACACCTTGGTCTCGGCGCTGGAAGATGCGTCTTTCATGCTGCGCACCGACGCCGCGCCGGTACGCACCCAAACGCCAGCCGAAAGCACAGCCTACTGAATGCGGCCCTTGACGGCGGCTGGCACGGGCAGCGACATCACGTCGATGCCCTCTTCTTGCAGAGCGATGGCGTCTTCGTGCGTCGCCTGGCCCCGAATGGCCCGCTCCTCGGTCTCGCCGTAGTGGATGCGGCGGGCCTCTTCAGCAAAACGCTCGCCGACGTCATCGGTATTCGCCATCACGTGTTGCACTGCACGCAGCCACATCGACTGCATCGTCATCGCCTCGGGCGACAAGGCTGGTGTGGGCTGCGGATTGACGGCGACGATCTCGGTCGAGGGTTCGCGCGCCCCAGAGACATTCAGCCGCGGTGCCGTCGGCAGCTTGCTGATGGCCTTGTCTGCACACAACGGGCACTCGACCAGGCCACGCTCGAATTGCGATTGGAAGTCGTCTTCGGAGGCGAACCAGCCTTCGAATTGATGCGCGTGGGCACAGCGCAGGTTGAGAACTTTCATGACCGCATTATGGGGACGTGCTCCCCGGCGCGCTTGCTGGGGTCATCTGCCAAGTGAGTTGCCAACGGCCAGAGTGCCAATTTTGCAACCACAACAGGCCGATCAAGCTCTTGGCATCGGTGAGTTCACCACGCTGGGCCTGGTCTTCGAGTTCCGCCAAGGAGGCGATCTCGACGTCGAGAAACTCGCCGGTGTCCAGGTGGCGTTCGCCCAACTCCAACCCGCGGGCAAACCAGACTTCGATGCCTTCGTTCGAATAGGCGATTGCGTTGTGCAGGATCCCGGCACGCGCCCATTCGCGAGCGCGGTAGCCGGTTTCTTCGAGCAACTCTCGAACGGCGCAGTGGAGCGGTGACTCGCCAGCATCGAGCTTGCCTGCAGGAAACTCGCGCATCACCCGGCCCATCGGGTAGCGGAACTGGCGTTCGATGACCAGGCGGCCGTCATCGAGCAGCGGCACGATCATCACGGCACCGGGGTGTACGACGTATTCGCGCCCGGCGAGACTGCCATCGGGCAGGCGGACCTCGTCGCGCCGGACATCGAGAAAGTGACCGCGATAGACCTGCTGCGAACTGACCAGCTCTTCGCGCAGGTGCTCGTCGGCCATTTGTTGGTCAGGTCTTCAGTGCTTGCAGCACGGCGTTCGCGCACATGGTCATCAGCCAGCCAGGCAGCAGGCCGAAGACGAGCACCGCCGCACCGTTCAACGAGAGCAACACCCGGACGTCACCGGTGGTGGTGATCGGCGCCGTTTCACGCGGCTCGTCGAAGTACATGACCTTGACCAGCCGCAGGTAGTAGAACGCGCCCACCAGCGACAAGACCACGGCAATGACGGCGAGCACCACGTAGGTGGCGTCGTTGGTCGACACCAGCGACTGCAGCACCGCCAGCTTGGCGTAGAAACCCACGGTCGGCGGAATGCCGGCCAGCGAGAACATGAAGATCGCCATGACTGCGGCGTACCAGGGGCTGCGCTTGGCCAGGCCCTTCAGGTCGTCGATCTGCTCGCTCTCGAAGCCGCGGCGCGACAGCAGCATGATGATGCCGAAGGTGCCCAGCGTCGTCAGCACGTAGCTGATCAGGTAGAACAGTGCAGACGAGTAGCCATTGGCGGCCGAGAAGGTGTTGTTCGAGATCACCGTGGGCGTGAAGCCCAGCAGCATGAAACCGATCTGGCCGATGGTGGAGTAGGCCAGCATGCGCTTCAGGTTGCTTTGCGCAATGGCGGCCAGGTTGCCCAGCAGCATCGACGCCACGGACAGCAGTATCAGCATCTGCTGCCAGTCGGCCGCGACACCCGACATGCCTTCAACCAGCAGCCGGAAGGTGATGGCGAAAGCCGCCAGCTTGGGCGCGCCGGCGATCAGCAGCGTGACGGCCGTGGGAGCGCCCACGTACACGTCGGGGATCCACATATGGAAGGGCACAGCACCGAGCTTGAAAGCGAGGCCCGCAACGATGAAAACCACGCCGAACACCAGCACGGCCTTGTTGATCTGGCCGGTGGCGATGGCGTTGAACACCTGGGGGATGTCGAGCGAGCCAGTGGCGCCGTACATCATCGACAGCCCGTACAGCAGGAAGCCGCTGGCCAGCGCGCCGAGCACGAAATACTTCATCGCGGCCTCGGTGGCTTCGATGTTGTCGCGGCGCATGGCGGTCATGGCATAGAGCGACAGCGACATCAGCTCCAGGCCCAGGTAGATCATCAGGAAGTTGTTGGCCGCGAGCATCACCGAGATGCCCAACAGCGAGAACAGGCTCAGCGTGAACAGCTCGCCCTTGAGGATCTCGCGATGCTCCGCATAGGGGCGCGCATAGGCCAGCGCCACCATGACGGTCACCGCTGCAAAGGCGCCCAGCAAATGGCCGAGCGGGTCGGTGACCACCATGTGCTGCATGCCGTAGATGGTGAAGCCGCCGTCGAAGTACAGCCAGTGCATCACGGCCACGACAGCGAGCGTGGCCTGGGTCAGCAGGTAGGTCGGGGTGCGGCGCGGATGGGTGACCCACAGGTCCACCATCGCCACCACGCAGGCCATGCCAAGGAGCACGATCTCCGGGTAGACGGCCAGCCAGTTCATGTCGTTCATGTTCTTGGGCTCAGTTCAGCTTCGACACTGCGACGTGCTTCAGCAATTCGGTCACGCTGACATGCATGGTGTCGGTGAAAGGCTTCGGGTACAGGCCCATCCACAGCACGGCCACCGCCAGCATCGCCAGCATCAGGTATTCACGGGCGTTGATGTCTTTCAATTCGCGCACATGGTCGTTGGCGATGGCGCCGAAGTACACGCGCTTGACCATCCACAGCGTGTAGGCAGCGCCGAACACCAGCGTGGTGGACGCCAGTGCGCCCAGCCAGAAGTTGACCTTCACCGTGCCCAGGATGACCATCCACTCGCCGACGAAACCGCCGGTGCCCGGCAGGCCGCAGTTGGCCATCGCGAAGAAAACGGCAAAGGCGGTGAATTTGGGCATGGTGTTGACCACGCCACCGTAACTCGAGATCTCGCGCGAGTGCACTCGGTCGTAGAGCACGCCGATGCAGAGGAACATGGCGCCCGAGACGAAGCCGTGCGAAATCATCTGCACGAGGCCGCCGGCGATGCCGAGTTCGTTGAAGAGGAAGAAGCCCAGCGTGACGAAGCCCATGTGCGCGATCGACGAATAGGCGACCAGCTTCTTCATGTCTTGCTGCACCAGCGCCACCAGGCCGATGTAGACCACGGCGATCAGCGACAGCGCCACGACCACCCAGGTCCAATGGTGGGCCGCATCGGGTGTCACGGGCAGCGAGAAGCGAAGGAAGCCGTAGGCACCGAGCTTCAGCATGATGGCGGCCAGCACCACCGAGCCGCCCGTTGGCGCCTCGACGTGAGCATCAGGCAGCCAGGTGTGCACCGGCCACATCGGCACCTTGACGGCAAAGGCCGCGAAGAACGCGAAGAAGAGCAAGGTCTGCTCGCTCATCGTCAACGGTACGTCGTGCCAGGTGAGTATCTCGAAGCTGCTGCCCGACTTGAAGTACAGGAAGATCAGCGCGATCAGCATCAGCAGCGAGCCGCCGAGCGTGTAGAGGAAGAACTTGAACGCGGCGTACACCCGACGCGGCCCACCCCAGACGCCGATGATGATGTACATCGGAATCAGCGTGGCCTCGAAGAACACGTAGAACAGCAGTCCGTCGAGTGCCGAGAAGACGCCGACCATGATGCCCGACAGGATCAGGAAGGCGCCCATGTACTGGTTGACGCGTTCGGTGATCACCTCCCACGCCGCGATCACGACGATGATGGTGATGAAGGCCGTGAGCAGGACGAACCACACCGAGATGCCATCGACCCCCAGGTGGTAGTTCACGTGGAAGCGTTCGATCCAGGCCAGGTTCTCCTGGAACTGCATCGCCGCCGTGCTGCTGTCGAAGCCAGTGATCAGCGGAATCGTGACGACGAAACTGGCAATGGCCGCCACGAGGGCCAGCAGACGCACGGCTTTGACGTGTTCGTCACGCCCCAGGGCGAGCAGCAATACGCCGCTCAAGATCGGCAACCAGATGGCGAGGCTCAGCAATCCCATGTTCTTTTTCTCCGTGACCGATCAGCGCCCCAGCATCGCGCTGAGGTAGGGCCACAACTGCCAGGTCATCAACCCGATCACACCCAGAATCATCACCAGCGCGTACCAGTAGAGGTAGCCGGTCTGCACCAGACGCACCACCGAAGCGATGCCACCAATGCCACGCGCCGTGCCGTTGATGAGCACACCGTCGATCAAGGCGCCGTCACCGCCCTTCCACAGCCCCATGCCCAGCAATCGGGCGCCGGCGGCCAGCACGTTCTCGTTGAACCAGTCGAAGTAGTACTTGTTCTCGAGAACGCGGTTGATGAAGCCGGTGCGTGCCTTGATGGCCGCGGGGATCTCGGGCTTGACCATGTAGAACACATACGCGGTCACCACGCCGGCCAGGGCCAACCAGAACGGCAGCGACGTCAGCCCGTGCAACGCCATGGCGCCTGCACCATGGAATGCCTCGGCCATTTCCTTCATCGCGTGGTGCCGGCTCTCGTCGACAAAGATCGAGTCCTTCAAGAACTCGCCGTAGAGCATGTGCTCGATGGTCAAGCCACCGATGATCACCGAGGGGACGGCCAACAGCACCAGCGGCAGCCACACCACCCAGGGCGATTCGTGAGGCACATGCGCGTGACCATGTCCGTGGTCATCGTCATGATGATCGTGCTCACCCGGGAACGGCTTGTGATGGAAGTGCTCCTTGCCGTGGAAGACCAGGAAGTACATCCGGAACGAATAGAAGGCCGTCACGAAGACACCAGCGACCACCGCGAAGTAGGCGAAGCCCGAACCCCACAGGTGGCTCTCGTGCACCGCCTCGATGATGCTGTCCTTCGAGTAGAAACCCGAGAACAGCGGCGTGCCGATCAGCGCCAGCGAACCCAGCAGCGACGTGATCCAGGTGATCTTCATGTACTTGCGCAGGCCACCCATGTTGCGGATGTCCTGGTCATGGTGCATGCCGATGATCACCGAGCCGGCCGCGAGGAACAGCAGCGCCTTGAAGAACGCGTGGGTCATCAGGTGGAACACCGCCACCGAGTACGCCGAGGCGCCCAGCGCCACCGTCATGTAGCCCAACTGCGAGAGCGTGGAATAGGCGACCACGCGCTTGATGTCGTTCTGGATGATGCCGAGGAAGCCCATGAACAGCGCCGTGATGGCACCGATCACAAGGATGAAGCTCAGCGCCGTGTCGGACAGCTCGAACAGCGGCGACATGCGCGCCACCATGAAGATGCCAGCCGTCACCATGGTCGCAGCGTGGATCAGCGCCGAAATCGGCGTCGGGCCTTCCATCGAGTCGGGCAGCCACACGTGCAGCGGGAACTGTGCGCTCTTGCCCATCGCGCCAATGAACAGGCAGATGCAGGTCACCGTGATCAGCATCCACTCGGTTCCGGGGAAGGTCAGCTTGGCAAGTTCACCGGCCTTGCCGAAAGTCTCGGCGTAGTTCAGCGTGCCGGCATAGGCCACCACCAGGCCGATGCCCAGGATGAAGCCGAAGTCGCCGACTCGGTTGACCAGGAAGGCCTTCAT
>Ga0307515_10013830_pt1 | contig 15037 bp, 8 predicted proteins | sample 17_EM_MG_FD_194513 | JGI IMG/M metagenome (GOLD analysis project Ga0307515, IMG submission 194513) | Populus trichocarpa ectomycorrhiza microbial communities from riparian zone in the Pacific Northwest, United States - 17_EM | ecosystem: Host-associated > Plants > Roots > Unclassified | place... | reverse complement strand
TTAATTAATGTCCATTTTGATAAAATTAAATTCAATTTTGTTGATTTGAATTCTTTATAACCAATTTATTAGTTAAATTTGTAATAGAATAACAAAATTAATAAGATTAAATTAAATTTTATTTATTTTTTTCCAATTGAATCCTTTTATGACTAATTAATTTAATGAGTTATTGATTAAATTTATAATAGAAAAAAAAAATTTAATATATATAATTTTTGATTTATTATATTGAATGCATATATCTACTTTTGAATTTATAATTAAAATTATTCTTAATGATAAAAATTTAACAATGCTCACATTTTTTTTTCATTTAAAAATAAAAAGTTGTAATAATACTTTCAGTTTAACCTATATATAATTTATTTGTATTTAGATTAAAACTAAGTACTCATAATATACAGATTATTCAAAATTCTAATTTTTTTTTCATATTCAATCTTAATTATTTTAACACAATTAACTAATATATTATGAAGGAATTTGGATAAAAATGATCTTTCCCTCATGCAATTTTAATAAAATTCAAGACGCTAATAAAATTTGAGACAAAACTATAAAATTAAATAGAATAACATACATAAACACTAAATATATGTCTCATATAATTAGAATATTACCTATAATAAATCGAATTAAATCAAATCAAACTAGGTTTTTCAAATATCTCATATTGATATAATTATTTACATTCATCATATATATTAGTTCGATTCAATTTTACATTCGAAATTCCCCATATATTTTTAAAACCAAATCAATTGTGGCCAGCAACCCAAACATGATTTGGATTGATTCAACATTAAGAGCCAATTTAGCAATGAGTTAGCTTCTACATTTGCTATCCAACAACATTTTTATCCCATCTGGTTACAAAATAAAACGCAAGTTTTGTTCTTGGATCCTACCAATAAATGAGTTCTGAATTCGGTTTTCGAGAAGCTGCTTTAAAATGCTTTTTGTACACCTCTCCTCTGCTTTTCATTGAGGTGCTTTTATCACCGTTGAATTTGCTACCCACAAGACCAAAAACGAACATGGACATGTACCAAAATTCCCATCTTCTTAAAGGAAAAGATTTTTAGTATCCTTAACCATTCTTAGTGATTGTTCATGGAGATTTAGCTAGGAAGCTTTCCAACCACATGACAGCAATTTAAAGAGCTATAATTTGTGACTTGATGTATCCTTGCACTAATGATAGTGCGTCATGGCAACTATAGTATAAATTGATGGCCAGTTTTTAACAAAGAGATTTTCGGGAATATGTTAGGAAGAAAGGAGGCAGAGTGGTTGGTAAAAGTTACTGCTGATGCTCAGTTTTATTTCCTGGCTAGTTGTTCTGATCTTGGTTGACCACAAATTGAGAAGTGGAGAGATTATGATGGGAAGAACAGTTGATCCATTGTGCAGTCTGTGTAATCTTGCATCTGCAGATTGTTATCATCTCATCTTTGCTTGTTCATGAACTAAAAGCATATGTCAACGATAAATCCTGTCATTCTAGAGACTGTGCTAAGCAGTTTCTGCAAAAGCTGCTGCACTGCTGCAGGATTCACCCTGTTACCGTTGACTTATTGCTTAATGGAAACTTCATCAATCAAAAAGGAAAAAGAGACAACTCCAAATGCTGCTAATCTTTTCTAGTCACATAAACGACAGCAGTGACATGCTCCACTTCCTTTGTATCAGCTGCGATGATATCAGTCAAACCTTGAAATAAAGGATCCAAAACTTCTGCTCCAAAATGAGACTGAATCATGGACTCATTGATTGCTCTCAAGACCCTCACCAAGTTTTTTGCTGTTGTTTCTCTATCACACTTCATTCCTCCATTACAAGCATCCCATGGAAGGGCAATGATCTCAAGGCAATTGAGGGTGAAAGATCCTTCTTTCGCTATCTCAGTCTTGATTTCTTCTACGTATGGTTCATGGTATGGAGCATTATAGGTGTTTAACTTTTCTTCTTCGATTAGCCCCTGGATTAAGAATTCACTAATTAATGGCTCTCTAAAAAACCAAAGAAAGAAATCACTAATCAGCAAACTCAACCTTATGAAGATGTAATCACTAATCAGCAAAATCTATAAGTAACATATAAGTTAAAATAAAATATTTTCAGAAAAAAAATGAAGTTAAAAGAACATTCAAAATGTGGAAAAATAGCCAAGTGCACTGATATATATATATATATATATATATATTATTTGAACTTGATAATGAAAAATATGGAGAAAAAGAGGGATGGCAACCCAACAAGCACCTTCAAAACTAAATCCTGGAGTGCCTGGCCTAAATAATCCCAGATCAAACAACTTTCATCAGCGGTTGGGTCTGCAAATCTTCTTGCCTTTAATGTAAAGACCATACGTCCCCCTGGAACTACTTCCTTCGAGCGTGCCATAAGAAATGAAAAGAAATCCTTTTGAAACTGAATCTGATATGCCTCTATAGCAGCTGCTGGACTTGTCTTTGAAATGTATATTTTCCCTTTGTTTACTAGTGGATTTGATTTGTCATTCAACTCAGGAGGTACCTGTAAACATTTTCAGAGATCAAATGGGATCAACAAACAATAGTTGAAATATTGATAGATTTCATGAAGAAGAAAAAACACTCAAGAGTTTGATGGTTATGACAAACCTGTGAGAGCCAATGAAGACTAGTTCCAGAGTGCACAAAATGCAGGCTATTCGATGGAAAAAGCCTCCCATAAAACGAACCTGGAACTCCAGAAATATAACAGGGACCAAAATCTGAACCGTTTTCTGCCCTTATTTTCTCCTTGAAAGCTGGCAGAAAAGACTGGAAAACGGTGTTGAAATCATTTCCTGGAAGATCATTCAAGAAAATAGAAAATTCTGGTGGTGATTGGCCCAGTTGAGAGCACCTTTCGTATATCAAGCTTGTGATCTGAGTAACTGCAAACAAAGTGTTGGGTCCTGAAGAACATCCAAGGTCTGCTATAGTGATACAAGGAGGAAGTTCGGTGTCGCAGAAATCAAGCACTGCTTGTTCTAGTACTGGCACTGAACTGGATAGATTTGCTCGCTACAAAAAGAAGACTCTGTTTAGAAGAATTGTGCATGCGCACGCACACATATGATTGTGCATCTTTTATCCAAATTCTTAAAGCTAGAGTAGAAAAACTAAAGACATAACAATAAGAGAAAGGATCGCTATGGTTCTTATCAATTAAGCCACAATGGTCTACTCCAAAGAATTGTGCATGAACAAGGTTTTTTATTTTCTTAGTGTCTACATGGATTTTGCAGACCTGAATTATTTGATTTAAGCACGAACACTAAGGGCCCTAAAGAATTACATGCTATTTTTCAGGCGTGGCTCAGTGCTGAATATGATTCACACAGCAGGAAAAAGAGAAGTTGGAACTTACCTGTGGTTTTGAGTTCTTGGCATAGCTCTCCTCTCCCAACCCTCCTTTCATGCTCAGAATTTGATTTATTTTTGAGCTCTCTTTCTCCATCTCTCCCTGCCTTTTCTTGGCAAACACACCCTTTAAACAATGGTTTCAGTTCATTCAACAAAGAATGATAATATAAGCTCAAGTGATATTGTTTTTGTAGTAAAAAAATTGATTCATGGATTTGTCCTCTCTTGAAATGTTGATTCCTTGTGTTATCTGGCATTGATCCCTACTCCTGACACAGCAACATGCATTTGGCATTTTGTGATCTTGATTTAGAGAGCAACTAAATATTTGTGCAATATAATAAAGTAGTATGATTATTATAGTTATTTTTCTTTATCGTGAATAACTACTAATAGAATACTATAAATATGATATAATAACTCTTACAATAATTACTTGCCAACCATCTAGTAAATTTTGATGCCTGCTAAGTAGTAGGGTCAGGCATCAAGACTCCCACATGTAGCTCTCACGCCCATATCCCAGGGAGGCAAACAATCAGGAAAGGAAACGGATGGTGTTCCAGCTTTCAATTGTCTGTACATAGGGGTTAAAATGATCAAAATCATAAATTTAGGGTTAAATCGTAACTTGGCTAATAGCACAAGAACATAAAAGGCACCACGTTCACACTTTTAACTCATTCCTTCATTAGGACCAGGACATGTCACAACATTAGGTGCAAATTCAAAATCTAAAATACCTAAATTAAGGAACAATAATAGTATTATTTAAAAAATCGATCCGTCGATTCTTAGTTGATAGCAGCTTTTACTAAGCAATCAAGTCAGTTTTAATCAAAGCATTCAATTAGCACAGCAGCTTTAAGACTCCACCTCCACTCCTAAGAAAACACAATCTGAATTATACATGCAAAATAATCAAACACATTAGGCTCCTCAGCCCATATCTAAAAATATGTAGAAGGCCACCAAGCTTCCTCATCGATAATGGGCACAAGCAGAAAATCCAGATAAACTTGGATGGTCTTGATTGTGCGTGCTTTCTCATCCAAAAAGTTCACTTGCTGCCTCTGCTTGACAGGTGGAAAAGGAGCAAGTGACTAATAAGATCAGCCTCACTCAGATTTCACAAGCATCCATTCTCCCAATGGTATTCGAATCCATAATTGCTTCAAGAGGTTTTTCCATGGCCAGAGCTTTTAGGATCGATATATGCTCCTTTGGACTTGGCAGGGGAGATACATTTTGGTTGCGAATATGCCAGGCTGTATGCAAAGAGTCCATACTTCAGGCCTTCCGCAAAAGATACACAAGATAGCGAGGCATAGAAAGAAAGCAGAATAAGCTGTATTGTACCTGTTGGTAGCACCAGAGACATAAGCATTTGGACACTTATCTAACTCTTAAAGCAACTGCAATTAATGGACTAAGTCAACACTGCATGTAGTGAAAAGCAAGTTTAAAACAAATTACAGTGCACTTTATTTTACCTGCTTTAGAAGCCTGTCCACAACTCATCCACCGATCTTCTTATGCAAATTTATGTTTGGTTAAAATTGAAATAAAACCAACAAGAAAAAGAAGTTTGCATAACCAGATTGCATTCTAGCTGTACCATGCAAAGAGACAGATTGTCAGGAATTGCAAACAGACCGGATTATGAAGAACAGCCCTGCTAGAATGTTACAAGCCTCCCATATCCTTGCAATGACACTCAAATCCACAAAATCATCAATAGGGTTTTCCCTTGGCCCGAGCTTTTAAGATCAATCGACGCTCATTTGGACTTGGCAGGGGGCATCAATATGCTTGCAAGTATGCAAGGCCTTACAACATCCGAGTCCCCACTACAGGCCTGCCAATGGAGACACCAACTTTAAGAGACATGAAGAGACAGAGAAAGAGAGCAGAGAGAGTTGTATATTACCACCTGTTACAGGCACCGATCATAAGCATAAAGCTGACGCTGATCTAACTCAAAAGCAGTTGCAATTAAAAGGTTTTGGTCCTAACTTCTCCAACATGAATTTGTGACAATAAACAATTAAGGGATTTGAATATAACATGTATTTACTGTAGTGGAGAAACTGGATAGCAGGACAAGGAAGACTGACATTGATGTGAATGAAAGTAGATCCTACTTCACTGTGTAATTAGGATTTTACCACAGCTCAGAGGACAATAAACCAAAATTCTAGTCTCGAGATTCTTCATTCTAAATTTCGAGAAGACAAAAAATTCCTAAATCAGTATCATATAGGCTCATTTTGTCAATGCTGTGTGTTTTTGAAATCTTTAAATTCTCTACATAGATGAGCTAAGCTATTCTACCTACAGCAAGATAACCAGCCTTATCAACAACACCATCCAAATCAGCTCAGATGAAACCTGGTGTAACTTGGCTAATTGCAGAAGATCATGAAAATCATCATGTTCAAATTTCTAACTCATTCCTTCATTAGGATTAGTACAAGTCACAACATTAGGTACAAATTCAAAATCTAAAATACCTAAATTAAGTTTGAAATTTTATAGCACTAAGGAAAATAAGACTAGTCATCATACAATATGTCAATTATACAGAGATACATTTGTATCTCACACAATAAGAGGTGAGATTAATGTCAAAACAAGTAGCAAAAAAGTCACTACCAGGTGTGACTAAAGTTGCAAACCAGTTGCAAAAAAAGTCACTACAAGTTGCAAACCAGTCACTGAAGTTGATGACCCACAATAGACACAGCAGCCTACAACAGCACTTGATAAGAAAACTCACCTCATTTTTCTATGTTGAGAGCTTCCACACATAAATCAGCTTATGATTTCATCATGAGATTCCAGATCCAATTACATATGAATTGTAGACGAATCCACCGAGAATGTTTTACCAACCATATCATCAATAAGGGGTAGAGAAGTTGGTGAGCCTGATTTTGAAGAAATCCTTAAATGATAACATTATGCTTCATCATCTTCCATTTTCTAAACAATTCGTATGCTTCATCTGATAGCCCTTCTTTAAGAAGTCCCTTGATCATGACATTGTATGTCCGTCCAGGAGGTTGTATTCCATCAGCAGAAAGCTTGGAAAATAGTCCCTTTGCAACTTCAAGCTTCCCACCAATAAACATGCCTTCAATAAGAATAGTATAAAGGATAATATCAGGTTCTAATTTCTTCTCTTTCATTGACTTGAACAGTTTTAATGCCTCATCCAAATGTCCATGTTTGCATAAGCCGTTTAGCAAAATCGAGTAAGTCATCAAAGTTGGAAGCATGCCAGAAGAACACATCTTCTTGAATAGCTCTTGTGCATCCAAAAGTCTACCTACATAGCACAAACCTTTCATAATAGTGTTGTAAGTGACAGTATTAGGAGTCAATTTTTTTACAGACATTTGAGTAAGTAATGCCTTTGCCTTATCCATCCTTCTACTATTGCAATATCCATTGATCAAGATGTTGTAACTATGTAAATCGGGTGCACAACCCTTGCCAACCATGATTTCAAACACCTTTCTAGCCTCATTCATTTTGCATCGTAAACAGTACCCATTCATCAAAGCATTGTAGGTGTAAATATTTGGCTCTACACCTTTTTCAGTCATTGTTTCAAAGACCCACCGAGCTTCTGAAACCATTCCTTCTTGGCAGAGTCCATCAACCAAAATTGAGAAGGTCAATGTATTTGGCATAACATTCCTGCCAACCATTTCTTTGAACAATTGTGTTGCTTCATCCAATTGTCCTAAATTGCAGAAACCATGAAGTATCGTGCTGTAAGTAACAGCATTTGGTGGAATGCCCCTATCCACCATTTCAGATAAGAATTCCATGGCATCATTAACTAGCCTATCTTTGCAAAGGCTGTCTATTATTGTATTATATGCCACCACGTCTGGCTTACACCCTTTTTGTTCCATCTTCTTGAACAATCTTATTGCCTCATTCAATTGACCTAAATAGCATAAACCATGAAGTATTGTGGTGTAAGTAACAACATCTGGTGGAATGCCCTGATCCACCATTTCAGATAAGAAGTCAGCGGCGTCATTAACTAGCCTGTCTTTGTAAAGGCTGTCTATAATAATATTATATGTCACCACATCTGGCTTACACCCATTTTGTTCCATCCTCTTGAACAATCTTGTTGCCTCATTCAATTGACCTAAACAGCATAAACCATGAACTATGGAGTTGTAAGTAATAGCATCTGGTGGAATGCCCCGGCCCACCATTTCAGACAAGAAGTCCATGGCATCATTAACTAGCCTATCTTTGCAAAGGCTGTCTATTATTGTATTATATGTCACCACATTTGGTTTACAGCCATTTTGCTCCATCTTCTTGAACACGTGAACAGCCATATTTGTGTTGCCGCTATTGCACAAACCATTGATTAGAGTATTATAGCTAATTACATCGGGCTCATGCCCACTCCGTACCATCTCATTATACAACTCTACTGCCACTTTAATCTTCCCCTCATTGCAGACCCCATTGATTAGCGTAGTGAATGTAATAACATCAGGTTGAATGCCCAGTTTGAACATCTTACCCCAGACAGAGACAGCAAAATCAACATGGTTCAAGCGACAAAGGCAGTTAATCAATATATTTAGAGAATAAACAGTGTGGGTAACTCCAAACAAATCCATTTGATTGCACAAATAGACAACAGTCGAATACTGTTTCATTTTGGCAATGGAGCCTAAGAATTTGCCAAATTCCACAATAGAAGGCCTAGGATTCATGCGGGCCATGCGATAGAATGAAGCCAAGGCATCATCAACACTAATGGTATTGCTACTATTACAAGCAAACCCGCCATTTTTTTTAGGCAAAGAAGGGTTCTTTGTAAAAGTAGAAGTAGTGATGTGGTGACGATGGAAGAATAAGAAAGAAGGGAAATAAGGAAGAAAAGGAAAGATACCCATTTCCATATGTTGTTGAAGAACCCAAATAGCAGAAGAAGCAATAGCTCTAAAGGCGCTATTTCGCATGAGCATCATTATTGTTAGGTTAAAAAGCTGCTGGTCCCTCTCCCACTCTCGCAGTTCCTTTGAATCCTTTGAAAGCTGGAGATGGTAGCAAACTTTTCGCCGTCTTCTCTCTCTTGGTCAACCATTTTTGCAGAAATAATCGAACTTTGATATTATTAAATAATGGGCCAAGCCCAATTAACAGAATGAAAGCATGCTTGACAAGCCCAGTTCTTTGCCTAAAAATCTTTACATTCAGCAGATCTTGTGTTGAATAAATTTGCTATATTTAACATTATTCTTTTTTTAAAATAACATTATTCTTTTTTTTATAAATTTGCTGGGAAAATAAATATCTAAAATGGTTTATTTAAAAATATTTAAAAAGGATGTTATACGGTCTGTGCTTTACTTTAACTACAAATTTCAAAATATTTGATTAATTTAATATACATTTCAGTTTTATATAAAACTTTCTCAAATCTTAATTATAATTTTTCTTAAATTTATTTTTTCAAATGGCAATATTTGGCTTACAGTCTTTTTGTTCCATCCATAGTTTTAAAACTCGGTCTGGCTGGTCGATTCGAGACTCGACTAATCCGAGGCTGGAATTGGGTTGAGTTTAAAAAAAATAGAAAAAATCAAAACACGGGATAACCCGGCCAAAAACCCGGTTGCAATCCTTTGATTTTTTTTTTTTACCAAAACAACATCGTTTTGATCTTTTTAAAAAATCAAAATTAACCCGGACAACCTGGTAATCCAATCAAAATCTGAAACCCGGGTCTTAGACCGGACCGAGTTTAAACTTTGGTTCCATCTTCCTAGGCAACTGAAGAGCCATGCTGGTGTTGCCAATTTTACATTGATGATTCATTATAAAATTGTGATAAATGATCACACTTGGTTCATACCCTTTTTTGTTCATCTCATCAAATAATATTTTTTTCATTTAATTTAACGACTAGTTTGTGTATAATTAATTCTTCCTTTTGTTCTCTATGTATTTCATTAATAAAAAAAAAAAGTATTTCTTTTTCTTTATGCATGGATTATTAAATAAAAATATATAATAATGTAAAGAGCATGTTTACATCGACAGCACTCTAGCTTAAAATTCTTCTTTAGAGGCTCGAAAGCAATTTGGCATTCATCAAAGGAACAGCGACGATATTAGGTCATATTCCATCCATAGAAAGCTTGGAAATTCTTGATCATGACATTCTATGTCCATACAGTAGGTCATATTCCATCTGCAGAAAGCTTGGAAAATAGTTCCTTTGCAACTTCAAGCTTCCCAGCAATAAACATGCCTTGAATAAGAATATTATCAACGACGATATTAGGTTCTATTTTCCTCTTTTGCATTTCCTTAAGCAGTCGTAATGCCTCATCTAAATGTCCATGTTTGCAGAAGCCATCTAGCAAAATTTAGTAAGTCATCAATCTGGAAGAAGGCTAGAAAAACACATCTCCGTGAAAAGTTTTAGAGCTTCTTGAGGTCTGCCTACGTGGCACAGACCTTGCATAACAGTGCTGTAAGTGACAGTATCAGGAGTCAATTCTGTTTCTGACATTTCAGCAAGAAGAGATTTCCCTTCGTTCATCCTTCTACTCTTGCAATATCCATTGATCAAGATGCTGTAACTATGTACATCAGGTGCACAACCCTTGCCAACCATGATGTCAAACACATTTTTGGCCTCTTTCATTTGGCTTCGCAAACAGTATCCATCTATCAAAGCATTATAAGTGCAAACATTTTTCTCTGCACCTTTTTCGGTCATCATTTCAAAGACGCACATCCCTTCTTTGCAGAGTCCATCGACCAAAATATTGAAGGTCACTGTATCTGGCACAACATTCCCACCAACCATTTCTTTGAACAATTTTGTAGCTTCATTCAATTGTCCTAAACTGCAGAAACCGTGAAGTGTCGTGCTGTAAGTAACATCATCTGGTGGAATGCCCTGATCAACCATTTCAGATAAGAATTCCATGGCCTCATTGACTAACCTATCTTTGCAAAGACCGTCTAAGTTTGTAGTATATGCCATCACATCTGGCTTGCACCCATTTTGTTCCATCTTCTTGAAAACGTGAACAACTGTACTTGTGTTGCCAGTTTTGCACAAACCATTGATTGCAGTATCATGCCAGGGCTTACGATATCTGAGGCCATTATATCAAAATAAGGTGAGCCTTCAAAAAAAATATTCATCCACCAAGAAGTAAATTTTGATGCCTGGTAAGCAGTTGGGCCAGGCATCCTGCTAAGCAGTAGGGCCAGGCATCAAGACTCCCCCCATATAGCTCTCACGCCCACATCCCAGGGAGTCGAAAACTTCCAATTGTCAGCATAGAGGAGTTAAAATGATCAAAATCGTAAATTCGGGATTAGAATATTCCAAGACACCACACCTAATCGTACTTTACTCCGCTGCAGCAAAATTATCTTTAACCAGTAGAAGTTTGCATCCATAGAGCTTCGGCATTACCCTTGTTCTCAATCTACTGATTTTTCAATTAAACAAATGGGTTCAGTTGATTTAAAAAGATTCCACGTTTTAATGAAAAGTTATTTCCAACTAACTACATTCAGCTTTTAAGATCAATCGATGCCCCTCTGGACTTGGCAGGGGGGCATAGATAAGTTTCCAAGTATGTGAGGCCTTACGACATCTGAGTCCCCCTATGGGTCTGCCACCGGAGACATCAACTTGTGAGACATGAAGAGACAGAAAAGGAGAGCAGAACGAGCTGGATATTACCTGTTACAAGCACCAGTTACAAGCATAAAACTGTCACTGTTCTAACTCAAAAGCAGTTGCAATTAAAGGGTTTTGGTCCCAACTTCTCCAACATGAACTTGTGACAATACGCAATTAAGGGATTTGAATATAACATGTATGTATTGTAGTGAAGAAACTGTATAGCAGGACAAGAAGGACTGACATTGATGTGCACGAAAGTAGCTCCCGTTTCACTGGTACTATTAGGGTTTTACCACAGCTCAGATGAACATAAACCAAAAACCCACTCTAGATTGTTCATTCCTAATCTCCAGAAGACAAAAAATTCCCAAAACAGTATCATATAGGCCCATTTTTGTCAATGCTGTGTGTGTTCGAAATCTTTAAATTCTCTACATAGATGAGCTAAGCTATTCTACCTACAGCAATTTTACAAGCCTTTTCAACAACACCATCCAAATCAGCTTCGATAAAACTTGGCTAATTGCACAAGATCATGAGAATCATCAGGTTCACATTTCTAACTCATTCCTTCATTAGGATTAGTACAAGTTACAACATTAGGTACAAATTCAAAATCTAAAATACCTAAAATAAGTTAGAAAATTTATAGCACTAAGGAAAATAAGACTAGTCATGATACGATATGCCAATTATACACAGATACATTCGTATCACACACAATAATAGCCTAATAGGTGAGTTTAGTGTCTAAACAAGTAGCAAAAAAGTCACTACCAGGTGTTGCAAACCAGTCATTAAAGTTGACGGCCCACAATATGCACAGCTGCCAACAACAGGACTTGATAAGAAAACTCACTTCATTTTTCTAGGTTGAGGGCTTCCACGCATGAATCGGCTTATGATTTCATCATGAGATTCCAGATCCAATAACATCTGAAATGTAGACGAATCCGCCGAGAATCTTTTACCAACCATTTCATCAATAAGTTGTAGAGCAGTTGTTGAGTCCTGATTTTGAAGAAATCCTTGAATGATAACATTATAAGAGCAACTGTTCGGCAAGAAACCATCATCTTCCATTTTTCTAAACAATTCGTATGCTTCATTTGACAGCCCTTCTTTGAGAAGTCCCTTGATCATGACATTGTATGTCTGTACAGTAGGTTGAATTCCATCAGTAAAAAGCTTGGAAAATAGTTCCTTTGCAACTTCAAGCTTCCCAGCAATAAACATCCCATCAATAAGAATAGTATGAAGGACGATATCAGGTTCTATTTTCCTCTCTTGCATTGCCTTGAGCAGTTGTAATGCCTCATCCAAATGCCCATCATGTTTGCACAAGCCATCTAACAAAATCGAGTAAGTCATCAAATTTGGAAGCAGGCCAGAAGAGCACATCTCCTTGAAAAGCTTTTGAGCTTCTCGAGGTCTCCCTACTTGGCACATGCCATGCATAAGAGTGTTGTAAGTGACAGTATTAGGAGTCAATTCTTTTTCAGACATTTGAGTAAGTAATGCTTTTGCCTTATCCATCCTTCTACTCTTGCAATATCCATTGATCAAGATGCTGTAACTATGTACATCAGGTGCACAACCCTTGCCAACCATGATGTCAAGCACTTTGTGGGCCTCGTTCATTTGGTTTTGTAAACAATATCCATCCATCAAGGCACTGTAGGTGTAAACATTTGGCTCAACACCTTTTTCGGCCATCATTTCAAAGACGCACCGAGCTTCTAAAACCATCCCTTCTTTGCAGAGTCCATCAACCAAAATATTGAACGTCACTGTATCTGGCATAACATCCTTACCAACCATTTCTTTGAACAATCTAGTAGCTTCATTCAGTTGTCCTAAATTGCAGAAGCCATGGAGTATGGAGTTGTAAGTAAAAACATTTGGTGAAATGCCCCGATCCACCATCTTAGATAAGAAGTCCATGGCATCATTAAATAGCTTATCTTTGCAAAGGCTGTCTATGATTGTACTATATGTCACCACATCTGGCTTGCACCCATTTTGTTCCATCTTCTTGAACACGTGAACAGCCATATTTGTGTTGCCAGTTTTGCACAAACCATTGATTATAGTATTATAGCTAATTACATCAGGCTCATGCCCTCTCCGCACCATCTCATTAAACAACTCTGCAGCATCTTTAATCTTCCCCTCGTTGCAGAGTCCATTAATGAGTGTATTGAATGTGATAACATCAGGTTGAATACCCAGTCTGAACATCTTACTCAAGACAGAGACAGCAAAATGAGCATGGTTCAAGCGACAAAGAGAGTTAATCAATATATTTAGAGTATAATCATTGTGGGCAACTCCAAACAAATCAATTTGATCGCACAAAGAGACAATAGTGGAATACTGTTTGCTTTTGGCAAAGGACCCTAAGAATTTGCAAAATTCCACAACAGAAGGCCTAGGATTCATCCTATAGAATGAAGCCAAGGCATCATCAATGCTAATGTTATTGCTAGTATTACTAACAAACCCACCATTTTTTTTAGGCAAAAAAGGTTTATTTGTACAGGTAGAGGTGGTAATGTGGTGATGATTGAAGAATAAAGGAAAGATACCCATTTCCATATGATGTTGAGGGACCCGAATAGCAGAAGAAGCAATAGCTCTGAAAGCGCTATTTCGCATGAACATCATCGTTGTTTGGTTAAAAAGCTGCTGATCTCTCTCTCTCTCGCTCGCTGTTCCTTTGCCTCCTGTGAAGCTGGAGATGGTCGCAAACTTCACCGTCCAATTTCTCATGGTCAACATTTTTTCACTAATGGTTACCATTTGTAGGCCGAAATAATCGAATTTCAATATTAATAAATAATCGGCCTGGCCCAATTAATTAATAGAATGAGAGATATCTTGACAGACCCAGTTCTCTTCCTTGAAGACGCTGCATTTGGCATATCAGAAATTTGCTGGATTTAACATTATTCTCTTTTTTTTTTCTAAAGCTATGGGAATAAAAATTTAAAATTATTAGTTTTAAATATGTTACAAATAAAAAGGTATTTATTATGAAAAATATAGTAAATTTATTTCAATGCGTTATTTTCACATAAACTTCAACAAAAAATAAAATGATATCCTATAAATTTTGACATATATATATATTAGGCAATAGCACATAGAGCACCATCATCTTGAACCTCAAATAATTTTGATATTAAACAATCCCACATTTTTCTTTTCCAACTGCTAAAGAATTTATATATCTTCACATGTTTTATATAATTACTAGTTACATGCCCCGCGCGATGCCGCGAGTTAATTTTTTTTTGCATAAAAAATATCAAAAAAAGCTAAGATCTAAAAATATTAGGTATTTCTGTAAAGTTATAACCAAGAGTCTTGGGTTTGGCTGCAACATCTGATCTAAGAGTAATATTTATAATATTAATAATAACATTAAACTTGCATGACTCAAGTTTAAGTGAGTTTGACTACAATACCAAACACAATAGCCTTGGATATGGGCTAACCCGTCAAACCCGGAATCCGTGTCATGAAAGTTTGATAACTAAATAGAAAAAAATTAAACATTAACAAACTAAATTAAACAAAAAAAATTACTTAAAAAGAAAAAATATTAAGACAAACAAAAGGCATCAGCCTTTTTACTGTGGATTGCACTATGCAATCCATAGTCAAATGCATAAAAAAAAAAAATCTTCAATCCTAAGATAACTAAATAGAAAAAAGGCATCAACCAATAACTAAATAGAAAAAAAATCATATCAATGAACTAAATTAAATAAAAAAAAAATTTAATTCAAAAGAAAAAATAACATAAAAAAAACTTATAAGAAGAAAAAAACTAATGAAGAAAAAGAAAAAATAATCTAAATTAACTGGGTTAACCCGTCAAACTTAAGATTCGTGTCATGAAAGTTTGATAACTAAATAGAAAAATATTTAA
>Ga0307515_10013829_pt1 | contig 15038 bp, 8 predicted proteins | sample 17_EM_MG_FD_194513 | JGI IMG/M metagenome (GOLD analysis project Ga0307515, IMG submission 194513) | Populus trichocarpa ectomycorrhiza microbial communities from riparian zone in the Pacific Northwest, United States - 17_EM | ecosystem: Host-associated > Plants > Roots > Unclassified | place... | reverse complement strand
TTAGGATGACAACCGCAGAAGAGCGCGGTCGCTTGAAAGAGATTGGAGTAGCGATAGTTAACAAGTGTGGCGGGGTTCCCTTGGCGATAAGAGCACTTGGAAGCCTGATGCGCTCGAAGAAAACTGTAAGCGAGTGGTTGTCTGTCAAAGAGAGTGAGATTTGGGATCTGCCGAATGAAGGAAGCCGGATTTTACCTGCCTTGAGCTTGAGTTACATGAATCTAAAGCCATCTGTGAAGCAGTGCTTTGCATTTTGCTCTATATTCCCCAAAGATTACGTCATGGAGAAGGAACTGTTGGTAGCTCTATGGATGGCAAATGGCTTCATTTCTTGCAATGGGAAAATAGATTTGCATGACAGGGGTGAAGAGATTTTCCACGAATTAGTTGGGAGGTCTTTTTTTCAAGAAGTTGAGGATGATGGGCTGGGCAACATAACATGTAAAATGCACGATCTTATCCATGATCTTGCACAGTACATTATGAATGGAGAATGTTATTTGATCGAGGACGATACAAGGTTGCCAATTCCTAAAAAAGTTCGTCATGTAAGTGCTTACAACACATCATGGTTTGCTCCTGAAGACAAGGATTTCAAATCTCTGCACTCAATTATTCTTTCAAATCTTTTTCACTCACAACCTGTAAGTTATAATTTAGATCTTTGTTTCACTCAACAGAAGTATCTAAGAGCATTGTGTATACGTATTGAAAATCTCAATACATTACCACAGTCAATTTGTAATTTGAAACATCTAAGGTTTCTAGATGTCTCCGGATCCGGCATCAGAAAATTGCCTGAATCAACCACCTCCCTCCAAAACCTTCAGACACTAAACCTAAGAGATTGCACAGTACTCATCCAATTACCAGAAGATATGAGGCGCATGCAAAGTCTCGTCTATGTTGACATCAGAGGTTGTCATTCACTTCTATCTATGCCTCGTGGAATGGGAGAGTTGACTTGCCTGCGAAAACTTGGCATATTCATTGTGGGTAAGGAGGATGGTCGTGGCATAGAGGAGCTGGGAAGGCTTAATAATCTTGCTGGTGAATTTAGAATCACATATCTTGATAAGGTTAAGAATTCAACAGATGCCAGAAGTGCGAATTTGAATTTGAAAACAGCTCTTCTATCACTGACTTTATCCTGGAATTTGAAAGGAGATTACAATTCACCTTCGGGGCAATCAATACCAAATAATGTGCATTCGGAGGTCCTTGATAGGCTTCAACCTCATTCAAATCTGAAGAAGTTGAGAATATGTGGATATGGAGGTTCAAAATTTCCAAATTGGATGATGAACTTGATGCTACCAAATCTAGTGGAGATGGAGCTAAGAGACTGTTACAACTGTGAACAACTTCCACCATTTGGGAAACTACAGTTCCTCGAGGATCTTGTCTTACAGGGAATAGATGGTGTGAAGTGTATTGACAGCCATGTGAATGGAGATGGGCAAAATCCATTCCCATCTTTGGAGAGACTGGCTATTTATTCAATGAAGAGATTGGAGCAATGGGATGCGTGTAGTTTCCCTTGCCTTCGACAATTGCACGTGTCTAGTTGCCCTCTGTTGGCAGAAATACCAATTATTCCATCCGTCAAGACGTTACACATCGATGGAGGGAATGTTTCGTTACTGACGTCAGTTAGGAATCTCACTTCTATCACCTCCCTTAATATTAGCAAGAGTTCCAATATGATGGAGCTTCCCGATGGGTTTTTGCAAAATCACACTCTCCTTGAGTATTTACAAATTAATGAGCTGAGAAATATGCAGTCTTTGTCAAATAATGTATTAGATAACCTTTCTTCTCTTAAAACCTTGTCGATTACGGCTTGTGATGAACTTGAAAGCTTGCCAGAGGAAGGTCTTCGGAACCTCAATTCTTTGGAGGTTTTAAGCATAAATGGTTGTGGAAGATTAAATTCTCTGCCAATGAATTGCTTATCTTCTCTTCGTCGCTTATCGATTAAATATTGTGATCAATTTGCTTCTCTATCTGAGGGAGTGCGACATCTGACGGCACTTGAGGATTTGTCTCTCTTTGGTTGTCCTGAGCTGAACTCGTTGCCAGAGAGTATCCAACATCTCACTTCTCTCCGATCTCTAAGCATATGGTATTGCAAGGGATTAACTTCTTTGCCATATCAAATTGGATATCTCACTTCCCTTTCAAGCTTGAAGATTCGGGGTTGCCCAAATTTGATGTCGTTTCCAGATGGAGTACAGAGTCTCAGCAAACTCAGCAAGTTGACAATTGATGAATGTCCAAATTTGGAGAAGAGATGTGCGAAAAAGAGAGGAGAGGATTGGCCCAAGATAGCTCACATCCCTTCAATTCAAATCAACGACAAAGAAATCCAATGATACTTGGATTGTTGAAAGCATAACGACTTCATTTGGCCCTTCGGATTCAAAAGTAAGCTTCTCACCCCATATATTTTCTTTTTACCTTGCCTTGTTTTCGTTTTCTAACCATCTAAATTTCATGAATGAGTGGCTTCTTAGACCTCTGTTTACCGTTACATTTTATTTTGCCTAGCTCATTTGTCTGATATTAATGAATACCTTGTCACGTTATTCACGCATTTGATGCTATGACATAATTCGAGTTTATAGTTTATTATACATGCTACAATCAAATGAAATGATCAGTAGATTGTATGAATTTTGCCTGCTAATCATACGACTTTTTCTTCAGTGTAACATGGATACTTCCTACTTCTGCGTGAATTCGTCCCTTAAGGGATCTTCTGGTGTGTTGCTGACAATAAGTCATCTTCTCCATTGGCTGCCTCAGAGCTCCAGTCAGGTGTTATGTTATTCTATATCTTGAGATTCTTATTCATTTTCTCCATTCAAATTTTGTCTTTATAATATTGTGTTAACTTGTTACGTTTGTTCTGGGCATGGTAGATACAACGTTGGAGAACATCTTGTATCTTTCCACTAGACATGGCCATTGTAGCTTGAAGTCATTCTCTCGGTTATTGTCGTTGATTGGATTAGTCATGTCTGAAGCTTAAACTCCTGCTGATGAGCCTGTTTTGACAAAAATGTGATGTAATTCTGCAAAATTATTCAGACATCCTGATGTGGTTGCTGAGAGGGGCTATGGTATTTTTTTAATCCCAACCCACCCTTATTTTCTTTATTCTTTTTTTTCTTATAAGATAACTGCAAGGTGATTTTCCAATTTTGAATAATGAGCAATCTGATGAAAACAAAAAAAAACCAGGCATGGCCTTGAGCAAGAATACACCTTGTTGCAGAACGATGTTTAATGGCCTTTTGGTGATTATCCTGGCCCTCAGGGACAATACCACTGTGGTGTAGGTGTTGACAAAGCCTTTGGCCCCGACATTGTTGATGCACATTTCAAGGCATGCCTGCATGAAGGCATCAACATTAGTGGTATCAACGGAGAAGTGATGCCAGGCCAGGTAAAATAAAAGAACTAGAATTTCCTTTCTACCTTTTTGATCTTACAATTCTAGTTTAGAACCATTCTGATCCTATTCTATTTCACAACATTAAATCATTTTCACTTTCATGTAATGAGAATTTCAGGTTGGACTTTTAGTCTGTATATCTGCCGGAGATGAATTATGGGCTGCTTGGCACATCTTAGAGGTAGCTCTACTTGATTATAGAAGATAGTACAGCTATTTCAGTTTCTATTGTTTTCTCAGATGTCTATATTTATGTTAACAGAGGATTATTGATGTTGCAGGAGTTGTGCTTCCATTTGATCCTAAGCCTATTGAGGCCAATTTTTATTTCAATTTACCCTTTTACTATTCAATTCGAATGTTACAAGTGTGCATGTTTTCAGTGCTTTTATCGTTAAACTCTTAAGAAATCGGACTTGAGAATTCTTCACATTTTCAGCACTAAGTCTATGAGAAATAAAGGAGGCTATGAAGTCATCAAGAAAGCAGTTGAAAAGCGTGGTCTGAGGCATATCAAAAGATTGCAGCCAGTGTAGAAGGGAATGGGCAGAGACTTGCTGACCGACACGAAACATCTGACATTAATACTTTCAAACGGGCAAGGGGAAAAGGAAACAATTTCCTTGCTACTCAAGTTCTCTTACTATAAGATGGCTTCCATCAGTTTCCTTACATCTTGTCTGATTGTCAGGGTGTTGCTAATCGTGGGGCTTCCATTCGTGTTTAACAATGAACAACATGCGTTGTAATAGCTTGTATGTCAAAACAATTTATGTAGCTGATTCTATCCTATATGTTGAACATAAGTATTGAAGTTATTATATATATACTCGAAATTCCTCGATACTTTTTCTCACGCATAGTCTGATATATGACAATTTGCTAAAACAGTAGGCCATTAGAAACAATAGAAATGATAGAAACAATAGACAAAAGAAGGACCAGACAAAGACTGGAGAAGCAGGAACCCAGTGTTCATCGGAGGAAGGACATTTCAATGTCATTTTATGATTGACTTCACATGGAATAGCATTGGCAACACCCAGTGATGCAGACAACAAAAACATTACTATTTATGTGTTTTAATTCGACCCTACAATGGAAGGATACTTGTAATTTGAAGATTTGCAGGGATTTTTATTTAAACTCTGAATTTGCTGAGAATTTATAAGTCTAGGTTTCTATTTTAGTAGTTCTCCAGTATATAGGTTTCTTGTTTAGGTTTTTCTTACTCAAAATAGGAAGAGAGTATATATTTGACTAGTATGGTTACGGGGAGGTCGATATTCAAAGAGTTTTCAATGACTCTGTGATGCTATCAATCTTCTGTGAGATTTCCTATAAACCCTAGTTAGCATTTGGTTAATATCTCGAAAACAGAGACAACAAGTATCGATACTTTTCTCACGCCTAGTCTGATATATGAAAATTTGCTAAAACAGTAGAAATGATAAAAACAATAGACAAAAGAAGGGACCAGACAAAGATGACTTGACTAACTCCAAGTTTACAGGTAATGAAGTTGATCAAGGCCAAGTTTAACATCTGTGAAACAATGTACATTAACTGCCCTTGCTTTCCGTCCCTAGCAAAAAAATCTTCATTGCTGAAACAAAATATCCACAGATGTTCTTAATGTTATGTTATGGTGAACTACTAGCTTTGTCGCAAATTTTATATCAATTTCTCTGGGTTTTGACATGGCACAATAGTACTATAAGAAGTTTAATTTGATCATTCAATTCATCAATAGATTTCAATAACATTATAATTTAATGATTTCGTGGAACATTTATTTCCAAAATGCCTCAGTTGAACATTTATCATATTCTAATTAGTACGATTTTCTATGCCTAAGAACATTTATCGTATTAATTTGATTTGTATAGTTCAGCTTGATAATAACATGATCGAGATGCAAATGATTAAATTAAATGAAGATAACTTGTATAATCAAGTTATGCGGGAGACAAATATTAAGGATGCCAACGAAAATCCACAAGTTGGATTTTTAATAATCCATCCTCGTATTTAAAACCAAATCTATTATTTATTATTCATTAAGTAAGAAAATTTTATTTTTAGATTTGATATTCAGATGCTTTTACCTCATTATAATTTATTATTCAAAATTAAATAAAATGTAAGCTGTGTGTTTTAATTAATGATTAATGATATTTATATTGTCTGTTTAATATTAACATCAAGATATGTATATATATCATATTATATTAAACAAATATCTAAATATTTTACATATATATATATATATATTTTAGGTTAGGTTCGAGTAAGTTTGAGATCGGGTTAGACAATATATATATATATTCTATCCATTACATTCAAAAAATACTTATTCATGGTCCAATAAATACCAATAAAATTCAGATTTATTGTGGAATATATTAAAAAATCAATATTATTTGACTATGCATAATAACAGGTGAGTTTAAAATAAATCCACAAATTCCCTAAATTTCTCCCGATTAACATTTTTATCTCAGTTTCTGTTAAAGTTGCATCATTTATTATTATAATAACAGTTATTTTTTAAAATATTTTTTATTTAAAAATAAAATAAAATAATATTTTTTTAGTTTTTAAAATTTATTTTTGATATAAATATATTAAGAAAGTTAAGAAAATTCTAGGACAGCGAAGCTGTCTATGCTGTCCCAGTCTAGTATTGGGACAACAACAATAACCAATCAAATCATATGTTGTGCTTTGCCTTTTCTTGATATCTCCCGTCAATGGTAATATAATGGCTACAAAACTTTCCTTTCTGTTAAAATAATAATTATTTAATTATGATTATTCCCAAAAAGTATATTTGTCACTCCACAGAAATAAGATATATAAATATTTTAAGTTATTAAGTAAACTGAAGAAACAAAAGGGAAGAAGAATCTTATTATTCATCTCCATATTGTTACAGTACTAGCATAGCTTTTTTTTTTTTTTTTTATTAACGTGGGGTGTCCGGGCCAGCTTGCGCGCACCACAACTATTCCCCACGGCCCACTGGACACCCTGCAAGCCCAGGAGCAGGTAAGGCACCGCGGGGATGACAGGCGTGCACATAGAGGGTTCGAACCCGAGATGGGGGCGGAACAAGTCACACGGTTGACCACAGCAGCTAGACCCTCAAGTGCACTAGCATAGCTTTATATACACGGGATTGCAATGAATATTATAGTAAGAAAAGGTAAAGATATAACAGTGTTCATATCAGAGCCTATTACTATTAAATACTATCCTATCAATTGTAGGCAAAGGAATTGCAGTGCAAAGGGATTGCAGTAGGAATGAGTTCTACAACTTGTGCTGGAGTAAAACTGAAATTCTGCAATTTAAACTCTGTAATTCGATCTGCAGGACTTTGCCATATGTGTTGGAGTGGAAGTCTGATGCTTTTCTTCAATATAAACACACAAAAACAAGAACACAAGGCCGCATAATACATATAATAAACAATAAACATAACATAAACTTTTCGACACCTTTTATTTTTATTATTTTTGTATATATTATTTTTCTCATACAAAAGCCTGTAGAACAGACAAGTCCAAATATCTCAACCTAAAAGCAGCCATGAAAAGCCTACAAATCTTTTTTTTTTTTTTTTATAGCTGCATCAAGTGGTAACCTTCTTAATTAATCTTTTTCTGGTTTCAAAAAAAACATAGAAAATTACAAATTTAGGGTTTTAATCTTAAATCTAACATAATCTAAAAATAACTATATATGATAAATACGAAACTATATTTTTGTACTAGGTTAAAAAAACATAAATAAATAACGAAGACCACTTTGCACCCTTCAATCCTTAACTTGCAAGCCTCTCCACCAGTTCACTAAAACCATCATCAAAATCTTCCCATAGCTTCTCAATTCCATCTGCTCATCTTCTTCCTATTCAACCTAGCCTTAGTCCATGGTAAATTCTCAGTTTTACCACTTGGGTTCTTAATTTTATTTTGTTTTACAAAGAGAGCTGTAGTACATTGTGCTATGTTACAGTGACAGGGGAGCAGATCATTTAGAAGATGGGCTGGCACAAACGAACTGGGCTCTTTTTTTTTCTTGGTGCATCACCGCTAGTCTATGGATTTGCATGACAGGGGTGAAGAGATTTTCCACGAATTAGGTGGGAGGAGTTTTTTTCAAGAAGTTAAAGATGATGGGCTGGGCAACATAACATGTAAAATGCTCGATCTTATCCATGATCATGCACAATCCATTATGAATAGAGAATGCCAATTGATTAAGGACCAACAAAGTTGCCTAAATCAATCACTTCCCTCCAAAACCTTCAGACACTAAGTCTGAGATATTGCCACAATCCCATCCAATTACCAAATGGTGTCAAGCAAATGAAAAGTCTCGTTTATCTTCTTCTCTCTCTTTTTTTTTAATTAATGTGGATATCCGGACCAGCTTGCGCGTACCTCGACTAATCTCATGGGCCTTAAAATTAATAATCATGTAAGGCTCCAGTGGCTCTAAAAAGACTCGAACTCGTGATCATTGAGAAGCAAACTCAAGGCCTGACCAGTTGAGCCTGTAGAAATTTAAAGAAGTATAAACTCTTAATCATAGTTTTATTGATGGCAGAGTTACAAATATATATGGACTAGAATCAGTTCCTAACATTACAGCTACTAGATTTGATTATGTCCTTGGTTATAAAGGAAATAAATAATAATTACATGATCATCTAAACTAGGTAATTGACATAACATATATAAGACAATATAATAACTACATGATCTTGTACATTGTCTCTTGATACCGCAGTATATGCTTCATTAATCTCCAGTATCTGTAGTATCTGCATAATTAATCTTCAGTATCTATGTAATAGACATAACATATATAAGGCAATATAATAACTACAGGATCTTGTATATTGTCTCTTTATATTGTAGTTTCTGCTTCATTAATCTTCAGTATATATAGTATGTATTAATCTTCAGTATCTACAATATCTACAAGGATCTACAACTTATACTGTAATCTTCAAGAGAGCTACCTCTCAGGGTTAAGTCTTGTTTATAGGGTTAAGTCTTGTTTATCTTGACATCACGAGTTGTGATCACTTCAATTTATACCTTATGGAATGAGGCAATTGATATGCCTACGAAAAACCATGTTCATTGTGTAAGGAGAATGGTCGTCGTACAGGGGAGCTGGGAAGGTTGAATAAGCTTGTCGGTGAAAACATTAATCATCCGCGGAGTCAACGGTCCTTTGTTGACATCGTTTAGGAATTTCACTTCGATCACGTCCCTTTATATCGAAGAGATTCCCAATGTAAAGGGGCTTCCCAATGATTTTTTACAAAATCATACACTCCTTGATCATTTAAATATTGATAAGCTGAGAAATCTGGAGTCTTTGTCAAATAAAATATTAGATAACTTATTTGCTCTTAAAAGCTTGGAGATTAGAAATTGCGATAAACTTGAAAGCTTGCCAGAAGAAGGTCTTCAGAAGCTCCATTCTTCAGAGGTTCTAAGGATATATCAGTGTAGAAGATTATATTTTCTGCCGATTAATGGGTTGTGTGGCTTATCTTCTCTTCGTCGCTTATGGATTCAGAGTTGTGCTAAATTTGCATATCTATTTGAGAGAGTGCGATATCTGACGACACTTGAGAATTTGTCGCCTTATGACTGTCCAGGGCTGAATTCATTGCCAAAGAGTATCCAACATCTCATTTCTCTCTGATCTTTAAGCATATGGTATTGCAAAGGGATTAACTTCTTTTCCAAGTCAGATTGGATATCTCAGGTCCTTTTCATGCTTGGAGATTCTAGATTGCCCTATTTTGGTGTCTTTGCCAGATGGGGTACCGAGTCTCAGCAACCTCAGCAAGTTGATAATTAACTATTGTTTAAATTTGGAGAAGTGGTGCGAGAAAAAAAGAGAGGAGAGGACTGACCTAAGATAGCTCATATCCTTTCCATTCGAATCAACAATAAAGAAATCTAATGATACTTGGATTGTGAAAAGGACGATGACTTCATATTGCACTTTAAATCTAAAAGTAAGTTTACCACTTCAACTCAAAAGCTTAAGTTGTTAAATGAAAGTCCTAATAATTAATAATTTTCTAACACATCCTCTCAAGTGAAAACTCTTTGGGCTTGAAACTTGCATATGTCCACATTACTTTGTGCTTAATTTTTATCAAATAAATAAAGATGATGAGATTCGAACTCATTACTGCATGGCCATCAAAGCTTTGATGTCATGTCAAAGAATCATCTCAACTAAGTAGCTTAAACTATTAGGTGAGATCTCAAGATATGATTTATTAGGCCTGTTCATGGTTCGGTTCGGTTCAGTTTGAACCATAAAAACAAACCGAACCGAGTAACTTAAATTTTTAAAAATTCAAACCGAACCGAACCGAATTCTGGTTCAAACCGAACCAGTTCGGTTCGGTTAAATTCGGTTTTATAGCAAAAAAACCGAAAAATCTAATCATCCCATCAATGAATGAGACCTCTCTTAAATCACCTTGTAAATTAACAAGCTGTAGAGAAAAAAAAAAGCAAACCCCTAAATCTTGTCGTCGATTGATTTCAAGAGGAGGTTAAGAACTTCAACATGGTAGAACCAAAAACCCATTCAAATCCCTGGCACCTAAACCCCCATAAGACTATAACTAACACCACTGAGTACTGATCTCCGATTTCTACCCCTAACCCTTTTTTATATATAAATTTAACCAAACAACTAGTATTCAAAAATCATAACCATCATCATCAAGTAACTGTTGGGTTCTTATCAGAGAAAAAAGCATCAGATTTAGAGAGGGAGCCCTTCTCTTTGCGATCAACAAAATCATCATCACCATCGGGATTTCGAGCAGGATCAAACTTGTCCATGGCGAAAAGAGCCTTGTCGAGGAAGGGTTTAAAAGCCATCTCAATAGCTTGCCACCCAAATGCAAGAGCCCCGAATACAACCACTGCCTGTAGTTGAAAACTTGAAAGGGAAAAGAAGAATGATTTTTGAGGTGGAGAGTTGGTTTGCACTACAGTCTTTGCCACAGACGGTGGCTTTTTGTGAGGGAAGGGGAGTTTGTGAAGGCAGGGGAGAGGGGGGGTTATGTTAGGTAGGGTTAGGTTAATTAACTATTTATACTCCTTGGCTGCCAGTGGGTTTTATGATTTTTTGGTTGATCTGGTTTGGTTTGTTGGTTTTATAACTAAAACCAAAACCGAACCGGACCTGTTAAAATTTATAGTTTTAAAAATCGGTTTAATCGGTTTTTCATCTCGGTTCGGTTTTTTTGGTTGATCGGTTTTTTTGAACACCCCTAAATTTATATTATAAAGTTGATAATTAACTTGCAAGCCTCCGCACTATTTCACTTAAACCCCCATTAAAATCTTTCATTTTTGTTAATATAAAAAATAAAACACTTCTAATAAAATTATTTTAATAGATTATCAACAAAAAAATACTTTTAAAAAATACATTATATTACAATACTAAATATACTCTCTGCTCATCTTCTGCCTTTTCAATCTAGATCCTGTTTGATTTGCCGTTTCAAAAGTATTCTTGAAACATTTGAATTTTTTTTTTTACTTTAAATTTATTTTTTAGTATTTTTAGATTATTTTTATACAATAATATTAAAAATAATTTTAAAAAAATAAAAAAAAATAATTTTAATTTATAAACAAAACAACTGCTTCACTCTACGATAATAAATTTCGACAGATCATATTAGAAGATGGGCTGGCACAAACCTGGTTTTTTTCATAACCTCTAGTAATCTTAATGTACATTAAGATGAGAAAAAAAAAACTTTATATATATATATATATTGGATTAATGAAACTTATTTTATATGATCTAATAAATAATTAATGTATATTCTTAAATTTTTTTTTAGGATGCATTTGTTTGGAGTTTAATTTTTTTGAAGTACTTTTTAAACTTCAAATTTATTTAAATTTTAAAAGTTTTCAATTATTTTAATATATGAAAAATAAAAAAATTAAAATTATTTTAATATATTATAAATTAAAAAGTATTTTTACAAAATGACTACAAACACAAACTTACTATGTCTTTTTTTTTTTTTTAACTTGCTATGTTAAGCATTACTCTAGAGTCTAGCTTGCAGCGTAGATGCGGCTTGGTTAGATAGCCCAGCCATTGGAAGACGACGTTTACTAACCAACGGTCATTTCAAGTAGACAAATTATGTCTTCAAATCACAGTGTCGAACCTGATCAACTTAGTCAAGGATCTTAGCAGAAGAAAAGTCCATCACCAAACACTTTCACCTTTTCCATTTCTCATCTCATCTCATCCTGTTTTATCTTCTCCGTGTTTGCTTACCATTTATTTGCTCACCTCCCCTGCTTTTCGTTTTCCTTGCACCTTCTCTACTTCTTCTCTACATCCATTTCTTTTCCATTCCAAAACAAGCTATGGCTGATGCAGTTCTTTCTGCTCTCGCGACTACAATCATGGGGAACTTGAATTCCTCATTTCTTCAAGAGCTTGGACTTGCTGGGAGCCTAGAGACTGAGCTTGAAAATCTCAACCGCACGATCAGAACTATTCGAGCTGTGCTTCACGATGCTGAGGAGAAGCAGTGGAAGAGTGAGGCTATAAAATTGTGGCTCCGAGACCTCAAGGATGCAGCTTATGATGCTGATGATTTGCTAAGTGACTTTGCAAATGAAGCTCAGCGGCATCAGCAGCGAAGAGATCTCAAAAATCGAGTAAGATCTTTCTTTTCCTGCGATCATAATCCACTTGTTTTTCGACGAAGAATGGTGCATAAATTTAAGAGTGTTAGAAAAAAATTAGATGACATTGCCATGCTGAGACACAATTACCACCTAAGAGAGGAGGCTGTGGAGATAAATGCAGATATTTTAAATCAGCGTGAGACTGGGTCACTTGTGAATGAATCAGGAATTTATGGAAGGAGAAAGGAGAAAGAAGATCTGATCAACATGCTGCTCACATGTTCAGATGATTTCTCTGTTTATGCTATATGTGGGATGGGGGGGCTGCGTAAAACAACACTTGCTCAGTTAGTCTACAACGACGGAAGAATTGAAGAGCATTTTGATTTGCGGGTTTGGGTGTGTGTATCTGTTGATTTCAGCATTCAAAAATTGACTAGTGCCATCATTGAGTCCATTGAACGCACTTGTCCAGATATTCAACAGTTGGATACTTCTACGACGCCTCCAAGAAAAGTTAGGTGGTAGGAAGTTTTTGATCATATTGGATGATGTTTGGGAAGATGACCATGATAGCTGGAGCAAATTGAAAGATGCATTGAGTTGTGGAGATAAAGGAAGTGCAGTTATTGTGACTACCGTTTGGGAACTGCTGCTGATAAAATGGCCACAACTCCTGTTCAACATTTGGCAACATTGTCAGCAGAGGATTCCTGGCTTTTATTTGAGCAGCTTGCATTCGGGATGACAAGTGCAGAAGAGCGTGGTCGCTTGAAAGAGATTGGAGTAGCGATAGTTAACAAGTGCGGCGGGATTCCCTTGGCTATAAGAGCTCTTGGAAGCCTGATGCGCTCGAAGAAAACTGTACGTGAGTGGTTGAATGTCAAAGAGAGTGAGATTTGGGATCTGCCGAATGAAGGAAGCCGGATTTTACATGCCTTGAGGTTGAGTTACATGAATCTAAAGCCATCTGTGAAGCAGTGCTTTGCATTTTGCTCTATATTCCCCAAAGATTATGTCATGTTGAAGGAGCGGTTGGTAGCTCTATGGATGGCAAATGGCTTCATTTCTTGCAATGGGAAAATAGATTTGCATGACAGGGGTGAAGAGATTTTCCACGAATTAGTTGGGAGGTCCTTTTTTCAAGAAGTCAATGATTATGGGCTGGGCAACATAGCATGTAAACTGCACGATCTTGTCCATGATCTTGCACAGTTCATTATGAATGGAGAATGCCACTGGATTGAGGACGATACAAAGCTGCCAATTCCTAAAACAGTTCGTCATGTGGGTGGTGCTTCCGAGAGATCACTACTGTGTGCTCCAGAATACAAGGATTTCAAACATACATCTCTGCGCTCAATTATTCTTCCTGAAACAGTTCGTCATGGGAGTGATAATTTAGATCTTTGTTTCACTCAACAGAAGCATCTAAGAGCCTTGGATATAAATATTTACGATCAAAATACATTACCAGAGTCAATTAGTAATTTAAAACATCTAAGGTTTCTAGATGTCTCCTATACCTTGATCCAAAAATTGCCTGAATCAACCACCTCCCTCCAAAACCTGCAGACACTAAATCTAAGAAGTTGCTTGAAACTCGTCAAGTTACCAAAAGGTATGAAGCACATGAAAAATCTCGTCTATATTGACATCAGAGCTTGTTATTCACTTCGATTTATGCCATGTGGAATGGGAGAGTTGACTTGCCTGCGAAAACTTGGCATATTCATTGTGGGTAAGGAGGATGGTCGTGGCATAGAGGAGCTGGGAAGGCTGAATAATCTTGCTGGTGAACTGAGCATCACATATCTTGATAATGTTAAGAATTCAACAGATGCCAGAAGTGCGAATTTGAATTTGAAGACAGCCCTTCTATCACTGACTTTATCATGGAATTTGGAAGGAGATTACAATTCACCTTCGGGGCAATCAATACCAAATAATGTGCATTTGGAGGTCCTTGATAGGCTTCAACCTCATTCAAATCTGAAGAAGTTGAGAATAGATGGATATGGAGGCTTAAAATTTCCAAATTGGATGATGAACTTGATGCTACCAAATCTAGTGGAGATGGAGCTAAGAGACTGTTACAACTGTGAACAACTTCCACCATTTGGGAAACTACAGCTCCTCAAGAATCTTCAATTATATAGAATGGACGGTGTGAAGTGTATTGATAGCCATGTGTATGGAGATGCGCAAAATCCATTCCCATCTTTGGAGACACTGACTATTTATTCAATGAAGAGATTAGAGCAATGGGATGCGTGTAGTTTCCCTCGCCTTCGAGAATTGAAGATCTCTTTTTGCCCTCTGTTGGACGAAATACCAATTATATCCTCCATCAAAACATTAATCATCTTGGGAGGCAACGCTTCATTGACGTCGTTTAGGAATTTCACTTCTATCACCTCCCTTTCTGCTCTTAAAAGCTTGACAATTGAGAGTTGTTATGAACTTGAAAGCTTACCAGATGAAGGTCTTCGGAACCTCACTTCTTTGGAGGTTTTAGAGATACAGACGTGTAGAAGATTAAATTCTCTGCCAATGAATGGGCTATGTGGCTTATCTTCTCTTCGTCGCTTATCGATTCATATTTGTGATCAATTTGCTTCTCTATCTGAGGGAGTGCGACATCTGACGGCACTTGAGGATTTGTCTCCCTTTGGTTGTCCTGAGCTGAACTCATTGCCAGAGAGTATCCAACATCTCAGTTCTCTCCGATCTCTAAGTATACATCATTGCACGGGATTAACTTCTTTGCCAGATCAGATTAGATATCTCACGTCCCTTTCGAGCTTGAATATTTGGGATTGCCCTAATTTGGTGTCTTTTCTAGATGG
>Ga0307515_10013828_pt1 | contig 15039 bp, 2 predicted proteins | sample 17_EM_MG_FD_194513 | JGI IMG/M metagenome (GOLD analysis project Ga0307515, IMG submission 194513) | Populus trichocarpa ectomycorrhiza microbial communities from riparian zone in the Pacific Northwest, United States - 17_EM | ecosystem: Host-associated > Plants > Roots > Unclassified | place... | reverse complement strand
TTTAATAATAATATCTAAATTTACGAGTTAAGTGGCAAGATTAATAGTTTAAGGTATTAATAGATAGTGGAGTAATAAGGAACTATATCTTGCTAGCAGTAGTTAAAAGAATAGGGTTACTACACAGAAAGAAGGAATATCTTTACCTATTAGTGATAATTTTAGGAGATCCGATAGCCTATAGAGGAGGCATTATTAATCTTAAAACAGGACCTATTTAGATAACTATTAAAGGGAGATAGATCAAGATATCTTTTAATATATTACCATTAGGGAATAATAAGGCAGTGTTAGGAATACCTTAGTTATAGGAATACAATCTAAAGATCGATTAGGTTACAGGTTAAGTTAATATTAGAAATACTTAACGCTATAAGATGCGATAATAAGCCAAGATAGTATAGTACTAAGTAGGAGCGACCTATAAAGAAATAGAAAAAGGGTTAAGCTATATACTAAAGAGATACTATAAGTATGGCAAGAAACTATGGTTACCGGAAAGTAAAAAGCTATTAGAGTATGTAGTATAGGACTATAAAATAGAATTAGAACTAGGAATAAGTTTAAAGTTCTTTCTAATCTATAAGCTTACTAAAGAAGAAGGTAGAGCATTAAAAGAGTTTATCTAGGAGAACTTATAAAAGGGATATATTAAACCATTATAATTATCAGCGGGTTATCCAGTACTGTTCGTACTAAAGAAAAATGGTAAGCTAAGGCTGTGTATTAACTACAGATAGTTAAACAGTATTACTAAAAAGGATAGGTATCCTTTACCCTTAATTAGCGAAATCTAAGATAGGATAGGTAATGCGTAAATCTTTACGAAGATAGATCTAAGATAGGCGTACCATTAGATTAGAATTAAGGAAGGCAACAAATAAAAGGCAGCCTTTAGATTAAAGGAAGGACTATATAAACCATTAGTTATACAATTTGGGCTTACGAACGCACTAGCAACGTTTTAAAAGCAAATTAACAATATATTAGGAGAACATTTAGATAAATTTGTTATAGTATATCTTAATGATATTATTATCTACTTAATAACTAAGAAAGAATATAGAGAACACGTTAAATGGGTTTTAAGGAGACTATAAGAAGAATAGATGCTAGTAGTAATTAAAAAATGCGAGTTCTTTACTAGGAAGACCAATTTCATCGGATTTATTATTAAACTAGGCCAACTTAGTATAGATCTAAAAAAGATCAAGGCTATAGTAAATTAGTAGGAACTAGAGAACGTTACGTAGTTAAAATCGTTCCTAGGGTTTTGCAATTACTGTAGAAGGTTTATAGCACAATAGTTAAAGGATATCGAACTATTTACGCAACTAACGAAGAAAGAAGAACTATAGGCATGGGGAAAGGAATAATAAGAACTGTTTAAGAAAGTTAAAGGGTTATTTACCCAGGAGCCAGTTCTTAAGATCTATTAACTAGGTTTAGAGACGGTTATAGAAATAAATATATTAGACTTTGTACTAGGAGTATGCTTTATATAAAAGTATCCAGATGGATGGTACCTAGTGGCATACTATAGTTGGAAGATGACACTACTAGAGTTAAACTATAACATCTATAACAAGGAGTTATTAGGTATAGTTACAGTATTAAAGGAATAAAGAGTATTCTTGCAAGGCACAGAAAAACTATTTATAGTTAAGACGGATTATAAGAACCTAACAGGATTCCTAATAATAAAGGAACTTAACTAAAAATAGGTTAGATAGGCAGAGATGCTTACGGAATACTATTTTAAGATTTAGTATACTAAGGGTACAGACAATATGCGGGCCGACGCGCTAAGTTAAAAGGCTAAACTATAAAATAATAAGAAGCCATTAGGGTCTTTACTGCAAAGAGATATAGATAGGTTAATTAGGTATAATTATTTAAAAATTATAGTAACTTAGGAAGAATTAGAGAGGATTTATAAGTTACTAAAAAGCTTTTAGGTATAGAAAGTTCTAGAGGCATAGCTAGAAGACCTATAGACGGATATATACAAAAACTAAGAAGTAAAGTATATCCTAAAAAGCATAGCAGAGCACTTTATAGAGGATTTCTATAAGGAATTAACTTAAGGACATAATAGGGCTATAAGCTTAATGTTAAGACTCTAAGAGGAATATATCATTAACGGAATCTAAAGGATAGCTAAAAAGGTTACTAGAGAGTATCTAGATTGCTAAAGAAATAAACTAACAAGGCATAAGCTATATGGAGGGCTATAACCTATTGAAATACTAGAGAGACTATGGGAGGTTATATTATAGGACTTTATTATTAAGTTGCCAAAATTAAGAGATCCTATTACTGGATAAGATTATGACGTAATCTTAGTGATAGTGGATAAGCTTATAAAGTAGGGATACTTTATAGCATATATAGAAGAGATATTAGTAGAAGATGTTGCTAGAATCTATATTAAAGAAGTGTTTGTAAGATATGGAGCACTAAGTAAGATCATATTAGACAGAGATCTAAGATTTATAGTAGCATTTTGGGAGGTATTCTTAGCGGAATAAGGAGTTTAAGCAGTAACTTCCACCGCATATTATCTATAGACAGACGGTTAAACGGAAAGATTAAACTAGACACTAGAGTAGTATCTAAGGCACTATATTAATTATGCATAGAATAATTAGGTATTATTATTACCAGTTATATAGTTTGCATATAATATAATACTATAAGAAGAAATAGGTACGTTACTATTTAAGGCGAATTATAGATATAAGCTAAGAATATTATTATCGCCATATTAAGCAAAGAAGATAAGTAGTATAGCTAAGCAAAGGATAAAGACACTAATAAATCTTTATAAGAACCTTACGAGAACAGCTAAGGTAGTATAGTAAAAAATAAAGAAATACTATAACACTAAGAGATCTAAGGGACCAGATCTTAAGGAGGGAGATAAAGTGTAGCTACTATATAAAAATTTTAAGAGTTAACGATTAAGTAAGAAGTTAGACCACGTTAGACTAGGACCTTTTAAAATTATATAGAGAATTTTACTGGTTACATTTAAGTTAAACCTACTAGCTAAGATAAAAATCTACCCTATACAGTATATCGTAATGCTAAAGCCAGCACATGGGAATATTAAGCTATTAGCCTATAAAGCAGACACGTATAGAGGACAAAAAGAGGATAAATAGCAAGTTTTAAAGATTATTAGTTATAAGGACGTTAACAATGAAATATAGTATAAGGTTAAGTGGATAGGCTATAATAAGACTACCTAGGAACTACTAGAAAATCTAAAAAATGCTATAGGAAAGGTATAGGAGTATTAGAAGAGAATAGGTTAGGCAATATTAATAAGGGAAGATCGCTAAAGAACGAGTTACCTAAGGGGGACCTAGGAGGAGCGACCGCCAAACTACTTAGAGTTATTTCCTTTACCGATTAAAGAGAATCTATTTTTTTATTGCTAAGTTCTAGTAAACCTTATTCTATAAGCTTCTACTTCTTAGAATAAATCTTCTTATAAACTTTCTTAAGACGGAGGAGATAAGTAGATATAGTAATACGGGCCTCTAAAGCCTTCTACTCTATATCCTAAAAACGTTCCAACTTAGTAAGGGCTTAAGTTAGCTTACTATTAAGATAAGTAGCAGCAGACTAAACACGAGACCCTATAATAAATTACTTAAGGAACTTAAAGACTATTAAGAGTTATAGGACGCGTATACTTAGTGTTAGTAGAAGAGCGAACGTTATAGGATAAATAAATATTCGCTTTAGTACACTCCGAGCAAAAGAAAGGTTGCCGAGATAAAGGACTCGCCAACGCAATATAAACTAACCCCTCTTTCGCACAATAAGAACATAGAGACGGCATTATTTCACCTAGCGATAGTATAGCAGTAACAGTATATGCATAACATTACGCGTATAAAGAAGAAGATGCTTTAGGCATAATAAGTAATAATATTAACTAAATTAATTAGACGGATATTACACCTCTAGTAAACGACTTAGAGATGTTTGGAATCTTTAAGGACGAAGATAAAAAGGAGGGAGATGGTGTTACAAACGCTTTAAGTACGATGTTACGACTACTAGGAAGGGAGTTAGAAGAAGCTAGTTAGTTAATATAAGCACGGTCTAGTATAGAGCTAGTAGAACTATATAACGAGGAATGGTAAGCGAGTTATATAATATGCTATATAAGGGATAAGAGGAATAAAGAGAACTTATATACCTTATATATAATGCGTACCTTATATATAAGGAGGGTTTCCTAGGAGTACGGTTGTGTATTTAAAGGACTATAGTCCCTACTCTAGATAGTTCTTTCCTTGTAGTAATTCTTAGAATATAATTAGAGTTAATCTGTTAGGCAACCACTCCACCAGTTATTATTACGTTGTTAACTTACTTGCAATACCTATATACCTAGCCCAATAACAAGCCCATCGTAGTACTTGCTATAAGGTTCCGTTACAATTAAGCTATATATATAGACTATATAAGGAAGTTAAGACGTTATATAAGGAAAGAAGGTAGGAAAATGGGAAGAAAGAGCATATATTATTAACTTAGTTACTTAGTTAATATATATATAGGGTAAAATAGGGTTTAGGTTATAGTCTTAGAAAAACTTAGTAGAATTTAGTAAAACTTAGCAGAATATAGTAGAATGCCGTAGATTGCCGTTAGATTGCTATTAGATTGCCATTTTACGATTAGTCTTTTATTGCTAAGTTGGTAGAAATAGGTGGACGTATATAAGGTATTACGGGGGTGTTTTATAACACTCCTTTAATATAAGTTATAGCCTTCTCTATAATTAGGTGGTTCTAGATAACTTATTTATCTAATTATATATAGAAATCTTTCTACTTATTATTATATTGTTACTTATACCACTTTTAATATAGCTACTAGAGTGTATACGGCTTATCTATAAAAAAGTATCTCCTTATTACTGTATTATAACAGCCCTTTATATATCATTCTTTAAATCTAGTAGGGATCTCTAAATCCTCTTCGTTTTCCAGTTTAGTAAGCCACTTAGCTCTTAGTATGCCTACCCTAGGCCTATTAGTAATTCTTTATATAAGTGCTCTATCCCTTATATAACCTAGTATACTAAATCTCTTATCTAGCTTCTATTCTTATTATATAATAATTCTTTACCTAAATTCTTCTATAGTTTCTTTTGGTTTACGTTTTATAAGTAGATCCTTAAAGTCTTCTTACTTCTTAATCTTAGTATTAACATTTTAATCCTATTACTAAGCCTTACTTATAATTTCTTTAATAGTCCTTATTCTATTACCGAAATCTCAGTCCTATAGGATTTTTAGTCCTAAGCTTACTTTTATCTTAAGCTTTACTTCTACCTTAGTCTAACTAGGCTTCTTTAGTGTTCTTATCTTATCTTAAGAGTCTTAAATCTTACCTATCTCGTCTTAAGAATCTTATATCTTTAGGAAACTTCGTCCTAAGCTTATTTATATATTACTAAACTAAGCCATTACTCTGCTTTATTGGTTATTGTCTATATAGGTTCTTAAGTTTACCTTATCTTATCTTAAGAATCTTAGTCGTCTTTTATCTCTTCTTAAGAATCTTAAGCCTTTAGCCTTTTACCTTTATTAAGTGATAAAGTAGTTTACTATCCTACTTCTCTTACATCTTGCGAATTAATAGATATTATATTTAGTGGGGTCTTAATCCCTACTAATATTCCCTATTTTATAGTGGAATTATTCTCTACCTCTTATATAACATTTTAGAGGTCTATATACTCCTAGTAAGCTACCTTTATTACCTTATTATTACTAAATATTTTACCTATATTAAACTTATTATCCTTAATATCTAATTTATAAACTAGTTTATTGGTTTCTTTAAATTTTAATAATTTTAGCTCTTATAGCTAATAGCTTACGCTATACTTAGCGTCTTTATAAATTTAGTATATGTTATTATAATAAAACGTAAAACTTTTAATTAAATACTCTTTTATTCCTTATAGCGTATTATTATCCCTCTATATATATATATCGTCTACTAGTTTTATTTCTTTTACTATATAGTAACTTTACCTACTTTTATAGTCTTTAACTTAATAACTCTATTTTCTATAATTTATATAAGCTCCTTTTTTAAACTATTTTTCTTACTATAGAGTCCGCCTAAACGTCTTCTATTGCTAAAATCCCTAGTTTAGCCTTTACTTCTTAAACCTTTAATTACTTAATCCTTATCCTCTAAGTTTCTATAATTTCTTCTTTTATTTTTTAAATTCTTTAGTACTACTTAGATCTATTAGCTCTACGCTATACTATAGTTTTTAACTTTAACTTTATTATTACGTGCCTTGTGCCTTATATAACTATAGAACTCTATCCTAACCCTTCTTAGCCTACTCTCTTTAGTAGATCCTATTATTAATCTTAATTACTTAATTAATTAAACCCCTAAGAGTATCCGCATCTTCTATTAAGATAATTATATCCTAGACTTTTACCTTAAATCCTTACTTATACTATACTATAAGTGCCTTATTGTTCTATTTAACCTATATTGCTAATATTTAAAACTACGTCGTATATTTAATTGCTAAAGTCCTTTATACTAGGTTTTAAAGCTTTTTTTCTACTATAATAGTTGCCTTTAGGTCTCTAAATATTTATATTAATTATTCCGCGAACCTATTTTAACTTAAGAATATATACTATACCTCCTAGTTAGTAGTTATTATACCATACTCCTATACCTCCATAAGGTAAGGTTTAAACTACTTAAGTGCCTTTCCCGTTAAGAATAATCCTACGTAAGCGACTTAATCTATAGGCGTTCCTAGTTTAACCCCTTCCTATATAACCTTAAAGTGCATTTATATAAGGAATCCCTTAAGCTTTAAGTTCTCCCCTAAAAATTATTTAATTAAGGGTAACTTAACCTTAGCTGCTCCGATCCTATTAATCCTTTCTTTAAATATCCTATTATTGTCTATTAATTAATTAACCATTTCCTATAGCTATCTAATAGTAACTAGTTGCGAGTCAGTATCTGCTATATTAGTATTATTACCTAATCCTAAGGTAGTCGCCGCTGTGGACGCCGTTATAGCTACTACTTTTAATAGTATATTATTTAACTTTATTAATACCGTAACCTTAGTAACAAAGTGTAAGCTTTCTAGTGTAAAGGATTAAATAAACGACTTAATTGTAAATGCAGCTCTAAAGCCTCTATATATACACGAAGAAGGTAGAGGAAATAAGATATAAAAAGGTAATAGGTAACTAAAATGGGAACAGTAATCTACAAGTAATATTAATCTGCAATTAATATATAGGGTGGCGTTAACGCAGTCTTAGATCCTTCCAAGCGGTAATCTTGTGTCTCAGTATAGTGTTGGTAGTCGGTTATATAAAGCCTTATAGCAGGAACTACGGTGGACTTATTAATAGGCTAGGTATATAGGTAAATAAGAAGTTAATAACGTAATAATAACTAGTAAAGTAGTTGCCTAATAGATTAACTCCAATTATATTCTAAGATTTACTATAAGGAGAGAAGAACTATCTAGGTAGGGACTATAGTCCTTTAAATACATAACTATACTCCTAAGAAATCCTCCTTATATATAAAGTACGTCTTATATATAAGGTATATAAGTTTCTCTCGTTTCTCTTATTTAATATATAGCACGTTATATAACCTTGGTTACTATTCCTTATTATATAGTTCTATCGGCTCCATTCTAAACCGTACCTTAATTAACTAACTAGCTGCTTCCGACTCCTCTCTTAGTAGTTATAACATTGTACTTAAAGCGTCCGTAACATTTCCTAGTTATCTTAGGTTTATAGCTATATTATATCCTTAATATAACCTTAATACAACTTAATAAAACTTACATTATCTATATTAATACAAAACTCTTCTTTTATTAGGTAAATGTGTTAAATAGTAAGAAATATTTTTATTAAAGCTAATATATAGCTTTAAAGACATTAAAATTGAAATAGAATTATATTAATATCTTTATAATATTATTTAGTATAAGTTAAACTATATAGTAGTAGTAACTCTTTAATTAACGTCTAATACGGATCCTACTGGCCCACGCAGACTACTCTGTTATAGGGGGAAAACTTATAATTTATATAAAGAAAACCCTGCAGTTGGGGGAAGGAAAAACCCTATGAGCCACCTCAGTCGGATGAAAAACCCCAAATTACCATATTTGCACGAAGTGCGGCCCTACAGGCCTACAGCTACGTCCTCCTCCTTAGATGTTTTGAACTCCTTAGGAACCACTGCTTCCTTCTCTAGCTTATCCAGAGCTAGGGTTCACTACGTCCTAGCTAGGCCTTGCTAATTGATTGCCGTATGCTTATAGTTGTGTCCCGTATCTTAACCACCCCCTGTATGCTATCTCTTGCTAACTATTACCATATACGCCTTGCCTCCCCCCCCTAAGGCCTATCGAAGGCGTAAGGGGGATTCATCCGTTTTACTATCCTAATACTGAAAACAAAAGCGGGATGTGTGTGTATCTGGGTATCTTTGTGCCTAGGCCCCAGTCACTAGGCCCTCTCTACGGGCACCACTCCGTTAAGAGGAGACAAGGAAAACCATGGGGGGTTATCCGGCTGCTGGTTTCAGTAGTATTACGGCAGTACGGCGAGTGACCGCATGCTCCGCGGGCGATCGGCCTAGGGTTTAGGAGGGGCCGTATATTTGCTCGTTCGTTCGCTCATTCGCGTTTGTTCATTCGTCGATGTGAGGTCGTCGATGCTTTCCACCGGGGTTTTTTAGGGATGTTATCGAAAACTGCGCATCCATGTTGGATCGTATAGGTGCCTTGATAGGAGAATAGTAGTGTAGTAGCTGTTGTCGTAAGGGGTACCAACAGTGGTGGTTTTCGAGATCTCACCATCCCATGTGAAAATTTTCACCACCGCCCACAATACTCACAACCACCACCACCAGGTCGTATCGCACGCTGTGCGACGTCTCTGCGTTGGCTCTGAGTCTGAACTTCGAAGACCCAGGTTCGTAGCCGTCACCACGTACAGGTGCAGAGTCCGTTTTCGACGGCCAGTTAAACTATATATCCCTTAGCACGTTGAGAGCCTAAGAGAAGAAGACCTGTGCACGAACACCAGTATCAAAACAACGCGTATCAAATTCAGCCAATCTAAGTGGCTATTTCTTATTGATAAGCTTAGGACCAATTTCAACGTGCTAAGGGATAAAGTAAAGTTAGGTTAAAGCTAAATTATTAACACTAGCTAAGGTTTTAGCGCCTTAACAGACACTAATAAAGCTTTTAATAACACTGGCCAAGCTAGGGCTTATAGCTTAGGGGGATTACGGAAAAACTTAGCGGGGTTATAACCTTTCTAACCACGCTTAACTTATAACCCCGCTAAGCTTTATATATATACAGCGCATATATAAATATTTTTTCTTTTAGAATTTAAAGCATTAAATAAACAAATTAATTCTATAACGCTAAAGTTATATATACTAAGTGTTAAAATAAACGACTAAGGGGAGTAAGATAGAAGGTTAAATACTTAATATTTAGTAGGGTAGGAAGCTCGTATTATATACAATAATAATTAGGTAGCTAGTAATAACTACCCTATATTAGGCCTAGCCACCTAATTCTTAATACTAAGTATATATGCCTTATATATATACTCTATGCACCTAATAAGGTAGGCTATGCTATAGTTCTATATATACTAAGCATATACTTAGCATATACCTATATTATTACTTATTTGTTACGGACGCTTTAAGTATAATATTACGACTACTAGGAGAGGGGTTAAAAGAAGCTAGTTAGTTAATACGGGCACGGTCTAGGATAAAGCCGATAGAGCTATATAATGAGGAATGGTAACTAAGGTTATATAACGTAATCTATATAATCTGTAGGATCTATATAATCCGTAATAGAGTAAACAGAGTATATATACCTCACGTATAAAGGGGATTTCTTAGGAGTACGGTTGTGTATTTAAAGAACCACAGTCCCTACCTAGATAGTTCTCTCCTTTATAGTAAATCTTAGAATATAATTGGAGTTAATCTATTAGGCAACTACTCCACTAGTTATTATTACATTATTGACTTCTTATTTACCTATATACCCAGCCCATTAATAAGTCTACCGTAGTTCCTGCTATAAGGCTTTATTACACATTTACTACTAAGGTTATAGTATTAATAAAGTTGAATAATATGCCACTAAAAGCAGCCACTATAACGCCATTAACGGCGGCAACTACTTTGAGATTAGGTAATAATACTAGTATAGCAAACACTAACTTATAGTAACCTGTAACGGTTAGACAACTATAAGAGATAGTTAACTAGCTAATAGAAAATAATGCGATATTAGAAAATAGGATTAACGGGATTAGAGTAGTAAAGATTAAGCTACTATTAATTAAAAGGTACTTAGGAGAAAGATTAAAACTTAAAGGATTTCTTATATAAATGTACTTTAAGGTAATATAAGAAGGAGTGAAGCTGCTAACATCTATAGATTAAATAGTATATGCGGGACTATTCCTATTAGGAAGGGCACTTAAGTGGTTTAAGCCCTACCTTATGGAAATATAAGCGAATGGAATAACGACCACTAATTAAAAAGTACGGTTTATATTTATAAGCTAGGAAGGGTTTACGGAGCGACTTATACAAATGTTTAAAGACCTAGAGGCAGTAACTACGGCGGAAAGAAAACTCTAAGATATTACGCAATAAACCTTAGCAATTAAGTATATAATATAGTTCTAGACGTTAGTAACGTAAGTAAAGTAAAATAATAAGGCGCTTATAGTATAGTATAAGTAAGGACTTAAGGCTAAAGTCTAGGATATAATTATCCTAATAAAAGATACGGAAACCCTAAGGGAACTAATAGATTAAGTAATTAAAATTAATAATTAGATCTACTAAAGGGAATAGGCTAAAAGAGGCTAAGATAGAGTTCTATAGTTATATAAGGCGCAAAGTACGTAATAACTAAAGCTAAGTTAAAAACTATAGTATAGCGCAGAGCTAATAGACTTAAGTAGTACTAAAGAATTTAAAAAGTGGAATAAAAAATTATAGAAACCTAAAGGATAAGAATTAAGTAATTAGAGGTTTAAGGAGCAGAGGCTAAACTAGGGATCTTAGTAGTAGAAGACGTTTAGGCGGACTCTATAGTAAGAAAAATGGTTTAAAGAGGGAGCTTATATAAATTGCGGAAAATAGGGTTATTATATTAAAGACTATAAAAGTAGTTAGAGTTACTATGTAGTAAAAGGAATAAGACTAGTAGATAATATATATATATAAAGGAACAATAATATACTATAAGGAACAAAAGAGTGTTTAATTAAAAGTTTTATATTTTATTATAATAACGTATACTAAATTTATAAGGACGCTAAGTATAGTATAAACTATTAGCTATAGGAGCTATACTTAGCAAAATATAGAGGAACAAACGAACCAGTTTATAGATTAGATATTAAGGACGATAAATTTAATATAGGCGAAACATTCTATAATAATAAGGTAATAAAGGCGGCTTACTAGGAGTATATAGACCTCAGAAATATTATATAAGAGGTAGAGGATAATTCCACTATAGAATATAGAACATTAGTAGGGATTAAGACCCTACTAGACATAATATCTATCGCTTCGCAAGATATAAGAAAAGTAGAATAATAAGTTACTTTAGCACTTAATAAAGGCAAAAGGCTAAAAGCTTAAGACTCTTAAGATAAGATATAAAATAATTAAGATTCTTAAGATAAAATAAGGTAAGCTTAAGGACCTATAATAGACGATAACCGATAGAGCAGAGTAATGGCTTAGTTTAGTAATATATAAATAAGCTTAGAACGAAGTTTCCTAAAGGTATAAGATTTTTAAGACAAGATAAGTGAGATTTAAGACTCTTAAGATGAGATAAGAATATTAGTAAAGCCTAGTTGGACTAAGGCTGGAGTAAAGCTTAAGATAAAAGCAAGCTTAGGATTAAAAATCCTATAGGACTAAGATTTTAGTAACAGAATAAGGACTATTAAAGAAATTACGAGTAAAACTTAGTAATAGGATTAAAATGTTAATACTAAGATTAAGAAGTAAGAAGACTTTAAGGATCTATCTATAAGACGCAAACTAAAAGAAACCATAGAAGAGTTTAGATAAAGAATTATTATATAGCAAGAATAGAAACTAGATAAGAGATCTAGTATATTAAAATATATAAGGGATAGAGTACTAGTACAAAGGATTACTAATAGGCTTAGGGTAGGTATACTAAGAGCTAAGTAGCTTACTAAACTAAAAAATAAAGAGGATTTAGGGATCCTTACTAGGTTCAAAAAACGATATATAAAAGGCTATTACGATATAGTAATAAGAAGATACTTCCTTACGGATAAGCCATATATACTTTAATAGGCCGTCGAAAACGGACTCTGCACCTGTACGTGGTGACGGCTACAAACCTGAGTCTTTGAAGTTTAGACTTAGAGCTAACGCAGAGACGTTGTACAGCGTGCGATACGACCTAGTGGTGGTGGTTATAGGTATTATGGGCGGTAGTGAAAAGTTTTCACATAGGATGGTGAGATCTCGAAAACAACCACTGAGTGCCCCTTACAGCAATAACAACAACACTATTCTCCTATCAAGGCACCTATACGATCTAACATAGATGCGCGGCATTTGATAACATCCCCTAACCCCCAGTAGAGAGCATCGACGACCTCTTATGTCGACGAACGAGCGATTGCGAACGAGCAACGAGCAAATATACGGCCCCTCCTAACCCCTAGGGCAATCGCCCGCGGAGCATGCGGTTACTCGCCATTAACTATTAAATACTACCTGGCAGCCTAGACAACACCGTACGGTTTTCCTGTCTCCTCTTAAGGAGTAGTAACCCTTGGCGAGGGCCTAGTGACTAGGGCCTAGGCATAAAAGATACTTAGGCATATACGTCCCGCTCGCCTTTTGGTATAGTAGTTTATAGATAAATCCCCCTTACGCCTTCGATAGGCCTTAGGGGGGGGGAGGCATGGCGTATATGGTAATAGGTAACAAGAGATGGTATACGGGGGGTGGTTAAAATACGGAATATAACCACAAGTGTACAGCAATCGAACGGCAAGGCCTAGCTAGGACGTAGTGAACCCTAGCTAGGATAAGCTAGAGAAGGAAGCAGTGGTTCCTAAGAAGTTCGAACATCTAAGGAGGACAGGACGTAGCCGTAGGCCCGCAGGGCCGCCGCTATGGACGAACATGGCAAACCGGGGTTTTTTATCCTACTAAGGTGGCTCATAGGGTTTTTCCTCCCCCAAACTGCAGGGTTTTCTTCCTGTGAATTATAAGTTTTCCCCCTATAACGGAGTAGTCTGCGTGGGCCTAGATAGGATCCGTATCAGACGTTAATTAAGAATTACTACTATATAGAGTCCTCTTTAAATATAGCGCTTTAAAAGAGTATCTTTATTAGTACGGAGTTCTTTCTAGCTTTATGGTAGGCGTCTTCTTAGGTAAAGGCTAGGTTACGGGCCCGGACATCCTATTAGTAGGTAGGGTTAGCCCTTATAGCTAGTATCTTATAGTTAGTTTAGATCTCCCTAATAAAGGAGGGCAACCTCGGTCTATCCTCCGGCTAGATAAACCGTCTTTATTATATATTTAACCAAATATTAAAATAGGACATCTATTTTCGTTTAAGGATTATATTATAGGACCCTAGGTCTAGGATGCAAAAGGGGATACCGTATTAGCGTCGTCTGTTAAGAGCGATATATAACTTTAAGACATAGGTAATGGGCTAACCGGCTTAGCCGTTGTAGCCTTTTACCTAGATAGGCTTCTCTAGTCGGATGGCTTCTGCATTTAGAAACTTAGCAATATTATTTATATAGGTAGTATTTATAAAGGCGAAGCTATTTGCTCTAGTGTTAATAAGGGCAGTTATATTAACTCTATATCTATTCTAAGATACTATACATAGAACTATAAAATACTTTCCACCTATTAACTAACTAAGATTAATCTCTTTAAGATTAATAGGGTACCCTAGGGGGGAGTCTTTCCCTAGGGTTCTTCTTTTCCTAACTTATTGGACGTTTCTCCTTCCTCTATCTCCTTAATATCGCCTATATCCTTTAGCTCCGAGTAGGATAAGGCAAAGTAACCCTTCTTATTACAGTTATAGTATATAGCCAAGGCAGGGTTAATTAGAGTATTACAGTAAATACTAGTTAATAGTGTAGTACGTAACTAGTTAGGCGAGGCTTACTAGTGCGTAGTTATAACCGCCTTTAGTATAAGAGTAGTCGTAACTTGTCTTTCTACTTTAGCTCCTATAAGTATAGCTAGCAAGTTCCAATTATTACGGAGTTGCTTCTACTAATTAGGGTAGGCATTAATCCGCTTTAGTTCTAAGTCTAATAATAGGTAATAAGCTGCGAGTCTTTTATAGGTTAGCAGGTTATTTAAGGTTATAGCGATCTTTTCTTATAGCTGGATTGTTAGCTTATCGTATAGGTCTAATTAGTAGTTCTTAAGGGGGACCTAGCCTTCTCCTATAAGGTATAGGAATTAAGTTTAAAATTTAGTAAAGGGTTAGTTTAGTTTTATTATTAGGCAATTATAGTTATAACGGGCATCCTATACTTTATTTAGGTTAATATAAATAGCCGCTAGGTGCTATATTATTTTATTAATAAATATAAATCGGACAGGGGAGTCGTCCTTAAACTTGGCTTAAAGGTACCGTTGGGCGTCCCTAGTAGTTTAACTAAAGAGGTAGAGTATTTTAGCTTCCTTAAAAAGGAAATGGTTATAGTTAACGCGGAGCTTTTCTCGTACTTAAATCCTCTAATTCTTAAAGGTAGGGTCTATCCCGTTAGATAGTAGTAGGGGGTTAAGAAGCTTAACGGACTTTAATTGCTTTATTATTGTATTTATACTCCCTAGTATATCGCATTTAGTAAAGTAAATAGGTCGGCTAGGGCTTTAAAA
>Ga0307515_10013827_pt1 | contig 15039 bp, 2 predicted proteins | sample 17_EM_MG_FD_194513 | JGI IMG/M metagenome (GOLD analysis project Ga0307515, IMG submission 194513) | Populus trichocarpa ectomycorrhiza microbial communities from riparian zone in the Pacific Northwest, United States - 17_EM | ecosystem: Host-associated > Plants > Roots > Unclassified | place... | reverse complement strand
GAGCTTTAAAGGGGAGATTTGCTTATTTAAGGCGAAATATAGCAGTAACCACTAGGCCGTTCGCAATAATTTTGGCAGCGTTAGAATCGCCTTATAAAGTTCTAGAATATAACGTTAGCCGATTATTTATAAAGGTGTTGGTTCGTTGTTAATTAATGGCTAAAAATTTAGTATGGCGCGCGAGTTTGTATAAAAATTATATATAAATTGGCGCAAGGGATTAATAAATTTCCAAACCGTGTACCAGACGACAACAACATAAGATAATTAATCTGTTATGTAAGCAGCTTATAATTGGCTGATTGTCTAGGACCGAGATAACAGATTAGGTTTAGGAAGTATACTTTTTAAATTAAGCTTTATTACCGGCGTACGCTATAGCCCCGCCTATAAGTCGTCTATAAGTCGCCTATAAGTTACCTATAAGTTACTAGCATAGCCGGGTTATATTAGAATGTGGCTTATATAGGATATTAATAAATTAGGCTTCACCCTATATATGTACCGCAGTTGTTACTATAAGCGTTAACTTATTCTTTAATCCCTTAGGACGTCCTCTGCTTCGCTTTAGCGTAGGCTATATTTTAATAGCGGCGCTAGCTTTTCGCCTGCGCTTTGGCTATAAGGCTAGGGTATCCCACTTATAGTACTTATCCAGCAGTTATTAACAATTTTTAAGTTCTATCTCGTATTTCCATTTATTATACTTATTTGGCCATCCTAGCCATTTAATAAGGTACTATGGTTATCCAGTATAATCCTAGTAGGCGACGATTACTTTTACTTCCTAGCTGCCTTTCTTAAGCTCTTTTACTGCTAGGGGTTAAAACCTAGGGCGTAACCTATAAGGCTCTAGTAGGAAGATATAGAAGACTAGGTGGAGCCGTGCTATAGTAGGTAGAAGCTCTAGCTTATATACTTACTGCCCTACGCGCTTTAGAATCTAAAACGGTCCTATAAATTTGTAGTTAAGCTTCTTATAGGGACGTTTTGTGTGGATATTTTTGGAGGAAAGCAGGACTTATTTACCGACGGCGAAGTACTTAGCTAGATAGTGATGATTGTAGTATTTTACCTAAAGCTTTTAGGCGTATATTATTGACGCCGCCGCTACCTTATATATAAGGCGTAGGTGGTATAAATACGTCTCTGCGAGTTAGATATTCGTTAACTTAGACCCTTCCCTACTTTACTAGGCGTCTTAGACGCTATCTAGGACTCTATTTAGGATATTTAGTAGCTAGCTATAGGTGAGCTTAATAAGGGAACGCTTTATTATAGCATAGACCTTAGAGTTATAGGTAAAGGCTACTTCTTTAAGTAGGGAGGCCTAATTAGACTGTTCCTAGTTCGTAAATATATATAGGTATACCTTAAGCTTTTAGTTTTAACGCTCCGTCTAATTTTCTATCTATAGGTAAAATCCGGTACTAAGTTTATATTAAATGTAGGTTAACAATAATTATACACCCTCTAAATGATACGCGTACACCCCCCAATTAATATGCATACACCCCCTACCCAAACAGCTTAGGTCCTTCCACTTTAAGTTAGAATATCACGTGTATTTGACTTGTTTACACCTAAATTATAAAAATTAAAGTGTTAAAATACAACACCTGTAATATATTTAAGATCTAAGTTAACTGGTGGGGGTAGACTACGGAGTGCTCTGTGAGGCGCTATAAGAACCAGATGGGTGCTGCTGCCTCTACTTGGCGTCTGTAGATTGCCTCTACGGCACGCCCGCGACTGCGTCCGGCCCGCGCTCGGGTAGTGCAGCCAGTGTTTCGCTCGAATGCCGAGAGCTCCAGCTGTGTAGGGTTATTAATGCGATTTGTAGAGCCACTTGGGCGACCGCAATGACGCTTTACAATTGCAGGCTCTTGGAGGGCAAATACGAAGTATTAATTTAAGTGTGGGCGCGTGGTGTTGTTTTCGCGATTTGGGTGTAAACAAGTCAAACACACGTGATATTCTAACTTGGAGTGGAAGGATCTAAGCTGTTTGGGTAGGGGGTGTATGCATATCAATTGGGGGGTGTACGCGTATCATTTAGGGAGTGTATGATTATTGTTGACCTAAATGTAAAGATAGTAGTATATAGTGCTCTAGTACTCGCTTATAAATATACTATCCCTATTAAAGACGATATTATTTAAAGGCCTTATTTATATAAAGACTCTAAATAAGAGTTCTGCGAGTTATGTAGCATTAATTATCTTACGCACTAGATAGTAACGCACTAGCTTTATAAAACGGTCTATAAGGACAAAAACAGAGTTATACTCTACGCTATTAGAAGTCTTAGACTCTAAAAGATCTATAATAAAGTTAAGTAAATAATACTGCTAGGCTTGGATAAGGACCTAAAAAGGCTACAGCTTACTATAGGGTTTATAGCGGCGCGATTTAAAGCGTTAGTAGGTATTATAATTATCTAGGTATTTGCGGAGGTCCTAGGTAAGGCCGTTCTAAGTATACTTTTGTATAATTACCTTAAAACTATAGTTAAAACTATAGTGGCCGCCTATAGAATCGTTATAATTCCGCTTAAGGATCTCCTATTATAGTAGTGTATAATTTAGCACCTAGACCTTATTATTTTACCTTAGGAGTCCTTAATTATTAAGGGTGTAATCCTTATTATTAGTAGAAACTTATTTTTAGGTTAACTAATTATATATAAAGCGTATAAAGGCGTCCCTTTTTTATACTTTATAAATAAAATTAACTAGTAACTTGGGGGGGTATTTTATAAACGCTATTTTAGCTAAAGCAGCTACTACTACCTCTTGCCATAGCACGAGACTCTACGTAAAGTTAGTGCTAGTAAAGTAACGTATAATATATAGGTAACTTACTAGGTTATTATAGGGGACTATAGCCTAGGCTAAGGGGTCTTCCCTAAAGTTAAGCGCTATTAGGCTAGTTAAAGTGGTCTTAAAGAGAATAATAGAACACTCTAGTTCGCCAGCGCTAAGTTTATAAGGATCGCTTACATACTGCACGTGTGCTACTCGCTAGTGTAGTATAGTAGTACTAGGGCCGCCTATAAGGCCTATAATCCGCAACTTTTGCTATAATATAGGCAGTATAGCATTAAAGACTATCCTCTTGCTACCGTCTTTAAAGCCTTTAGTATAATTTAGGCGCTAGGATAGTATATTAGTAGGATTTGCTTTACCTAGCTTATATTTAATCTTAAAATCAAACTTAGCTAGTTTTTTAGCATATTAGGCCTAGCAAGTAGATAAGCTTTTAGTAGTTATAAAATACCTAAGATTATTATAATCGTAGAGCACGCGCGTTGTGTACGCGGCGTATTTAAGGTAGTAGCGCCATGTCTTAAAGTATTACACTATAGTAAGTAGTTCTTTATTGTGCGTATTATACTATACTTCTAGGCTAGTAAGCTTCTAACTATAATAGGCGAGTAGGTACTAGTAGAGTTAATCTCTTTATCTTAAGGGCTGTAGAAGTATACCGCTATAGGTATAGTTAGAAGCGTTAGTAATTACTATTAAGGGTAGATTAGGGTTAAAGTGGCGAAGTAGCGGAGTCTATATAAATATAGCGCGTAGCTTATAAAATGCCTATTAAGTATTGTTAGGCCAAGACCAAGGTTAATACTATTTAGTAGGCCCTTTTAACTTATGCTTTTACTTCTTTTCCCTATCTAATATTAGGTCGCGATATGCTTATATAAAATATGCGTGTAGGGGGTATACGGTATCTAAATAGTTCGAAATAAATTGCATATAAAAGTTAGCGAAGCTAAGAAAGACCTAGATATCCCTATAGGACTTAGGCTTAGGCTATTCCTTAATAGCTTTTACGCGGTTAGGGTCTATTATAATACCCCTACGGGTAATAATAAAGCCTAGGAACTTAACATTCTTAGTATAAAAGATATATTTTAATAATTTAGCGTATAGGCCCTAAGCGCGGAGCTATTATAGTACGTGCTTAATACACTTAATATACTTATCCTCGTTATTTAAGTAAATAAGAATATTATTTAGGTAAACTACGTAGATAGTATCTACTAGGGTTTCTAGAGCTTTATAAATATAGCTCTAGAACGTTATAGAGGCGTTAGTAAGATTAAAAGGCATTATTAGGTACTTAAAGTAACTATAGCGTGTCTTAAATACGGTCTTCTATTCGTCTCCCTTTTTAATGCAAATCCTATAGTACGCATTACGAAAATCTAGCTTTATAAATATCTTCGCATAGCTAAGCCTATTAAAGAGTTTGCTAACTAGCAGTAGGGGGTACCGATTCTTAATTATAATCTTATTTAGGCGTCTATAGTTAATATATAGCTATATTATACTATCTACTTTCGGCATAAAGAGGATAGGCGCTCTAGTAGGCGACTTGCTAGGCCTAATTTAGCCCTTTTTAAGAGCACTGTCTAGGTACTCTTATAAGATCTATAACTCTTTCTATAAGAGGTTATAGAGGGGCATTTACGGTAGCGTCTTGCCTTCTTTTATATTAATTATATAGTCGTACTTAGAGTTCTATAGTAGTATACTTACTAGCTTATTAGAGAAGATATTAATTTCCTCCTTATATATATTTAGTAGACTAGGGGCTATAGAGGTTAAAGTAACTATTATATAGTAGTGTGCTTTTAGGAGCTAGTAAAGAAAAGGGTACAGCTAATATATATTTTGTAGGTGTGCTTATATTAAGAGTATATATAGCTTTGCTATAGTATACTTAATAGTTTTAGGGTTTCGATCACCTCCCCCTTACGTATAGGTGATCTGCGCCGGCACTAGAGGGTCTTTACAAGTACTCGCTGCCAGTAACGACAGGTCCTCTACTATATTTATAACCAGTATCTCTACATCTAGAGGGTCTATATAGGTACTAGCTGCTAGCAATAATAGGTTCTCTATTATGTTTATAACCAGCGTAAAAAAGGAGTCTTCTAGCTATAGCGAATAGACTATTCCGCTAGCCTTAATGTCTACTAGGAAAGCGTTAAGGGTGACTATCTAGAGGCGCCTAGGGTCCGAAGTACCTTAGATAAACTGTTTAAAACGGAAGCTAATTAGTAGATCTACCTTTGCGAGCTAATCCTATTTAAGAACTATATTATAACTATTAAATAAGCCGCCCTAAAAGGTCTGCGGGCTAATAGTGCAAGGGGTACCCTAAAAGTTGCTAGTAGTAACCGTTAGATTATAAGTATCCCAAATTATTATCTAGTTACTATTAAAGAAATATATAATAGGTTTACGTAAATATAGCGCGTAGCGTATAGGTAGGTTAAACCTATAGACGACATCCTAATTAATAAGGTTAATTTAGCACCTATTATTATATAAAGTACGTAGGCGGACTTTGCCCTAGGGCGTATCTATTGCAATATATACTATAATACGTTTCTTCTCTCCCTCTATATTAGGCCCTAGTTATAATTAAGAGAGATACGCTATTAGGGCTTTAGGTTTTCTAAAAGTTAAGCTAACTTCTCTTTATTAGCCTGCTTCTAGTGTTCCTTATAGTAGCCGCCTATAGTCCTTTAACTCGCGTGCGTAGCACTAGCGTCTAGGGGGTCCCATAAGCCGTTCGGCTTTTAGGTAGTCTCCCTAGGAGTTTACTTAATGTATTACCCTTTTTAGGTTCTATTCCCTAAACCTAACTCTATAAAGCCTATACTACAACCGCGCTTTATACGCAATAATTTACCGCTGCTACTTACGCGATCTTCTATAAGCTTTATAATATTAAGCAATTACTTTATACAGCGAATTTTGTTAAAAAGGTCCTTAGCGGTTCTTACCTATTAGGCAAATTTCTCTCGGAAAAGCTCTGCTTATAGGTAGGCTAGGAGATATAAGAACTAAAAGTCTACCTATTATTTAGGATTAACAAAAGGGGTATATAAGAAGAGGTCCTCTAAGCTACGTATATGGGCTAGGAAGACGTTAAACCTTTAGTTCTCCTTTATAATAGCCATATAGTATATTATAGCGTTATTAAAGCGTCTTACTATAGGGTTTCTAATCTAGCCTTAGACTATAGTTTTAAACTTATTCTATAGTAAAGGACCCTTATCCTTAGTACCTAACCAGCAATAAACTAGTTAGGAAATTGTCTTTTCTTTTATAAGACCTTTGATAGCCTAGCGCGTGCGTTATTTATAGTTATAGTCAGCGTTATTAACCTTAAATTGGTTCTTAACTACGGCGGTCTACCGGTTAAAATGCTGTTAAGTAGTACCGCTAATATTAGGTAGTGACTTCTTAACTAGGGCATTAAGATTTATTCGGCGTATGCGTTCGCTACGTAACTTATACTCCTTACTAGAGATGTAATAAGAGGGCTTTATTAAATTGATAATACTTTGTAAGTTAGCTATTTTCTTAGCTAGCTTATCTAGCTTCTTTATATTAGTAGTATTAGGTAGGATACTAGTAACCTTACTAAGCTCCTATTAAGCCTATATATCTATATTATACTAAGTTTGGGTCTTGGTAAAGGATATAATTAGTCTAAATTGGTTCTGGTCACCTAATTGGGGGACATGCCCTTACGTGCTACCCCATTAATTTAACCGATACTTATACTCGCAATGCACCCCCCTAATAGTAGGTATATACGGTTTCTATTTATATAACTTTATAGACCTTATAAAGCGCTTTTAAATAGCACTACTTTTATCTATATATCTTGGGGCTAAGTAATACTATACCTATATAAAGCTTAGAGCTCTGCGGGAAAAATTTCACAGTAGGTGCACGGAGCTCTGCACGGAGCTCTACCAAAGCTCTATAGGGTCTGTAGGCTCTATAGGCTCTATAAGTTCTATATAAAGCTCTATAAAAGCTTTTACAACCTCTTTTCTACCCCTTACTGCTTAAATATCTTCTATACTACTACCGCCTAAGTTACTACTCCCTACCTACCGCCTAAATGCCTTCTAATTGTATATTTTATACTAGTTGCAACTAGTATTACTCTTTTACTAAGTTTATAACGAACTGTTGTGGAGCTCTATATAAGACGTGTAACTCTTATAGGGTTAATCCTTTTTATCCTTTTTTTACCTTATTACTTTTCTAACTCTATATATATAGGAGAAAAGAAGTAGGCGGTTCCGATAACGACCTTTAGCGGACCTCCCGCGGCCTATACCCCAAACTATAGCTACTACTACTTCCGCCGCTGCTTCCGCCGCTACTTCTCCCCTTATACCGCCCGTATCGATCTAGCCGCGGCCGCCTATATTAATTTAGCCGCAACCGCCTATATCTATTTAGCTACGACCTACTACGGTCCGCCCTATTGCCGAGCAGCTAGATTATAGCCCTATTACTATTATCCGCCCTATTATAGAGCACCTAAATATCGGTTCTATAGACGTTACCTATAACTTCTATACCGCCCTACATTGAATTAATAAACGTGTTAGTATATTATAGCCTAATAATCTACGCTTTAAAGCCTACTATAAGTACGGTAATATAACCCTCCCTCTATTCTAGCCTCCGCTAGAATATCTATATAATCTTTTAGAGTCCCGTAGTACTTCTACTAGGCAGTTTAGGGAGCGGCTTTATTTATATAATGTAGCACTGGCTTTTACGTCCATAAACTATACCGTTACTAACCGTGGTATAGCCTACGGCGCCCAAATTGCTTTCAGATATATGGTAAGCCTTACTATCTATAGGGCCCGCTGGAGCCTCCTATTAATATTGCTCCGCGGTATACCTAGCTATACTTTTATAACCCTAGTTATACTATAGATATCCGGCTATAGGCCTATCCTAATACCTAGCTAAATATAGCTATTCTATAGTGCCTTATTGCTATACTATCTAACGTACGGAACCCTTTTATTACCCTTTATTAAACTATAAGGGAACGGCTTTAGGCTTAGCCTATAATAACCCTATTATGGATTATTTTAAACCTATAGATACGGCTTATCCTAAAGGCTAGTACTAATTGCCGCTATAAGAACCTCCTAACGAGTAACGAGGTGGCCGTTATTATACTAGACGAGTATAATAATGCCTACTTTTGCGATATTATACTTATGGAGCGTTATACGCCTAATAAGCAGCTATAATACTGCCGTATTAACTTAACGCATGCCGTATATATGCCGCTCCACTATATACTGCTCTTCCCTCGCGGTAATACTGGCTGGTACTAGAGTCTCTAGCTACGCGACTCTAATTAAGCCTATTAATAAGACCGTTTAACCTAGCGGGCCTACTTTTAGCTCTACCTATACGTCCGTATTAACTCTAAGTTAGTCCCTTTTACCTACTACCGGCTATTTTAGTAGTACGTTATAGATATATAGGCGCTATATAATTAGAATAAGCTTAACTAGGTCTACTCTAACTAAATAACCCTCCGTGTAGAGCTATATAATAGCGTTACAGATATTGTTAGATAATTTGTATTCTCGGAGGCATAGGACGTACACGAGTTACGTGCACGGGTCACGTGTATTGTAAATATCTTCGTCTAAGCCCAGGGGCCCTAGGTCGACCAACCATTAAGATATAATTAAGTCGATCAAGATCATCAATTAATCAACCTATTTTATCAATGAACTGCTCTATATAATCTATCTAACAGATGCTCTTACCCGCTATAATCTAGACCCTAAATTATTAGGCCGCCGCGTAGTCCTTCTATTAAGCTTCCTTGGCGGAGATTGCTTTATCAGCCAGTGCTATTAGGATTTAATGGCTATTGTCCGTAAATATAGCCGTCTAAGCCTATTTATTACCTTTACTACTAACCCTAAGTGGGACGAAATTACCTACGAGCTACTACTTGGATAGACCGCTATTGTTAGATAACTTATATAGAGCTATTCATTAATGAAATGGGTTAATTAATTGATGATCTTGATCTTGTCTTAATGGTTGCTTAACCTAGGGCCCCTGGGCTTAGACGAAGATATTTATAATGCACGTGACCCGTGCACGTGACCAGTATACGTCCTACGCTACCGAGAATACAGATTATCTGATATACCCCCTTAGCTTCGACCTGGTCGAGGACAAAGCTAGCCACCTTCTCGTGTCCGTCTATGCGTTAATTAAACCATAATCTCATCTAAATCCTTCCTTCTCGCCTTAACCTTCTCCCTTAGGTCCTCTAGTTGCTTCTCCTTATTTAGCCGCTCCTTAATATCCACCATTCCGATTATATTAACGAAGCTCTTAAACCTCTACTTAGGCAGGGCCTTTATAAGTCTATCGGCGATTATCTCCTTCGTCGCTGTCTATTAAAATCGTACTTATCTTATTACGTATTCCTGACGTAGCCAGTATTAATAGATGTCTATCTCTCGCACGGCATAAATAGGTCATAGTCCATTTTAAGTATATTAATTATGGAGGGTGTAGGCTTATAGGGCGGGATCTAGGCGATATCCTAGCGTTTATAAGGCTTTTAGGCCTAAACTTTGGAGATCCGGCCTGAATCCTACCCGGTGCCCCTAATAGGGTAGCCCGCCGCTAGACCTAAACAGGACTACAAGTATCTAATCTAATGTACATTATAAGGGGGGTAGGTAGGTAAAAAGAACGACCTATTAAGTGCAGTTATAAGCAATAATGTTATTAACCGTGTTAAACATCTGGTTAAATACCTAAGTTGTAGGGTTTTCGGCCAAGTAATGTATAGATATATAATATCTATCTCTCGCACGGCATAAATAGGTCATAGTCTATTTTAAGTATATTAATTGTAGAGGGTATAGGCTTATAGGGCGGGATCTAGGCGATATCCTAGCGTTTATAAGGCTTTTAGGCCTAAACTTTGGAGATCCGGCCTAAATCCTACCTAGTGCCTACTAGCGAAGCGCCTGCCACCTATAAAGAATTAAGTTAAAACGAGAGCGATTTCCGTAATCTAAAAGTATAAAGTCTCTACTCTATATTAGGCTTAGCGACCTAGTAGAACAGCAGACGGTAATGTACAGCATATTACGGCAATGTCGCGGCAATATGCCGAATATTATAGAATATTGCTGTAGGAAGACGGGTAGGCAGAATAGTGTGGCGGTATAGAATTCTGCTAGCTCTATCGTTAAACGGACCAATTAGGATTTTCTATCCCCGGGATAAAAAATTACTATTGGCTCGGCTAAGGGCGGTAAGCGGAACTAATATCTTTGTAGTAAAATAGGTAGACGTGTATACAGAACCTTAAGGTAGGCGTATATACAGAACCTTAAGAATCCAATAATAATTGCAGATATTGCAGATATGGCAGAACGTGGCAGGTAACGCGCCTCTAGCACCGTCATATAGCCAGTATAGGCACACTCTACTGGAAATTTAAGTTTAATTAAAGTTGTTTAGTTTCTGAGGTATTATAGTAAAGTTTAACCGCATCTAATGTCTATTAACCTAACTGCGCCGTTTATAACTCTGCAAAGCTATAATTATGCGTATACTATACTATACCCCTATAAAAGGAGTGGTTGGAGTAACTATTAGGCAGAATGCCACCGCCGGCTAGGTAGGTTAATAGAATCTTACGCACTACTAGCGCCGAAAATGCTATATTATTAACGCTAAATAATAGATCTAATAGAGGCCGGGGGTTACGGTTAAATAACCGTATTATTACGGCTATAGGGTATAGACGATCTCCCGGTATAGCGGCGATCTAAATATTAACGCCACTATAGGTTTTATCTATCTTACTCTGTTTAAGGTAGAAGACTATTAAATAGCCGTTAGGGGTAATCCTAACGTCGCTATAGAGGGCCCTCGTAGTGCTAAAGTCCTTAGCTTTCCTATTTAGGTACGTAATCTCTCCTATATATAGGAAACCTATAAACGCCATTATAAATGCCGTATCTATATTTGCATTAGCCTTATAGGGCCTAAAGGTAATAATCTTATCTAGAATGTCCTTTATAATTAGTAGTTTAGTCTTTTTAGTAGATAGGAATAGTAATATAACCCCCGCTAGGGCCCTCTTAATAGTATAGTCTTTAAAGGCGGCGATTAAGTAACCTAGATCTATATAATGAGATCAGATTATAAAAATATAGTTAGAGAGGGTTTCTAGCTTAACCCTGCCTATTAGAGGGGCGGCTATACCAAACGCTCGTTAAGCGATCCATTCCCCTAAGTTTATCCTCTTAGCCGGATATAGTAATAAACCGTTTAGGGCTAAGAAGGCCTCCCAGCTCTTAATAGTGGAGGAGTAACCCTTCCTTATATTAGCTGCTAAGCCATACTATATAAGTAATAAAAAGTAATAAAACCCACCGGTCTCGCTCTAGAAGGTTAGGGGAGGTTAATTAAACGACTCTAGGTTAACTGTAAGAGTTAGTAGCTACTTAGAGGAGAGATATTATTTTTCTAGTAAGAAGCCTTTGTTCATTCGGCAAGAAGCCGTTATTTATTCGGCAAAAAGCCGTTATTTATTTACCACTTAGGGCACAGTAATAATAATTTCTCGCAGTTAAATCGCAAAAGAGTATTAGTAAGCCTATTGTTAGCGCTGGAGACTTATATGGTCGTTATAGTAATATTATTTGTTATTAAGGATATAAGTATCTTTTAGAGTAATCGGTTTCCAGGACCTTTTATAATATTATTCTAAATACCGCTATAGGCAACTATATTATCTATATAGATATAGAGAGACTTATACCGCCAGACTAATAACCACCTTCTAAATGCCTCTGCAATAGCATGTATCTCTTTTAGGTTAATATGGTTATCCGCCTAGTCTAGTAAGGGGTAATAGCTAAAGGCCTAGGCTTGGGGTAGGGAAGACACGTAATTAGGCCAGTAGCCGTTCTCTCTACTAAAGTAGAAGCCTCCATAGCCTTTAAGCGATAAGGTGTTGGTAAATAAATAAAACTACGGCCTCTTCTTGTTATTAAAGAACAGTATACCGTTACTTAATATAAGAACCTTAAGCCAGAGGTTAAGGTCTTCTTTAAGCTCTAGGGGGAGGCGCTAGGGCGTATATCTTAATAACCTAGTAGGCTATTTTATTATAAAGTCCTATAAGGAGCGAGAGTATAAGCGCCTAAGGTGGATAACTCTTACACACCATGCTAGGCGGCCCGCTAGTTATTAGGCTTACTGTAATAATAGCTAGCCCTTTTAAAGGGCTTCGGTTACCTAATTAATAGCTTTCTATTACTTAACTAGTAAGAGTCTTAACTCCATCGCTATAGTGTTAATAGTATAACCCAGAACTTTAGCCTCCGTACCTTTAATATTCTTAATATTATTTTAGGGTACCCCTAGCTAGTTAGTAACCAAGAGGTATACCTCCCTTAGTAATGGCAGTATAGTTAGACACTTAACTACGAATATAAAGTCGTTAAGGTAGTGCTTAATAGTAGAGTCGATTTGTTATGCTAGGATTTAGTAGAGACCTTTAGTAAATAGGTTAAAGAGGAATGGGGCTGTTTGTAAGCCAAATAGCAGACAGTATTTAACGTAAGTAACTCCCTTCTAGATAAAGCTGAGTAGGTAACGCGACTGTACTAAGACGGGTACGATCCGGAAGGCATCTTTAATGTCTCGTTTAACTAGGTAGTAGCCCCTACTAGCTATAATTATATATGCTAGTATAGTCTCTACCTGGGTATAGTGTAGTGTTACCTAGGCTAGGTTAATTAAGTCATTAACTAAGGAGCCCTTAGGTAAAGAGAGGTCGTAAATACGGCGGAAGCCGCCGTCTGCCTTAGGCACTAGGCCTAGAGGTAAGGTAACTACAGAGTTAGTAGTCTATATATGGCCTAGGGCTAGGTTAGTAACAATCTTTTTAGAGATAAGGTCTTCGTTATCGCGTAAGGAGAGGTGGTTTTTGTAGACACTAGATAGCATAGGTAATAAGGGACCTATCTTCGTCCCGTAGGTAAGGATGCCTTATAAAATTGCTAGGAGATTTCTAGGGTACCTATAAAGGAGCATGCTCTAAGCGAGAGGCCTTAGGGGTAATAGTAAGTTGGCCAGAAAGGTTGTTTATAAGTAAGTTTTAAAAAGAGGTACTAAATTAGGCCTGCCTTAGAGCCTTAGCGCCTGTAGCAGGTCTAACTGGATAGTTAAACCTAGGAAGATGTCTTTATCTACTATTAAATCTTGGGTTTAACTGCTTACGGCGGTAAGCTACCTAGGGCATAACTTTGATAGGTAGTCTTTATCGCATTTAGAGTATGTATAGCGGTAATGATACGGATCTTCTCTATAAGCCTACTGGTTATTCTAGCTATAATAGAGCTTATTAGAGGTAGGGGGAGAAGAGGTATTCTTTTGCGATCTCTTTGATGCTATACCACAGACTTTAAGCCCTTAGCTCCATGCCTTTATATTGGCCGCCCGGTAGTATAGGGCCTTAAACTAGGTAGGTATATCCTAGTTACTAGGCTTAAGCTAATTACAATCTATAACGTACCTATAGTAGTTAAGTGCGAGGTCCAGGATAAAGGTCTAGTTGTAGGTCGCGGAATAGTCGCGGATCTTATTTATCTGGAGCAACATCCTTATATAGAGGTTGGTTGGGCATATATAGAGAGTGCTTACAATTACTATATAGTTTATAAACCTAGTAAACCAGACCTCCTTATTCTCGTAGACCTTGCGGCTAATAGTAGGTCTCTTTAAAACAAGCTTTCTGTTTTTAATAGTAGCCACATTAGAGAGGTCTAGGCGGCCAGAGTATACCTATAGACGTGCTAGATTCTCTAGGCGGAAGGATCCTTTCTATACATTATAGAGGTCTCTTCTAGCTAGGCTAGGGAGGTCGAGCTTAAGCGTGCCTAAGCCTTCCGGTAGGTTATAGGACTCACCTAGTTTATCCGCCTTAGTGGTAGAAGGGTGCTCTAATAGAGCAGGCTGCTTTAGAGCGGCTAGCCTTGCCTAGTAAAACTCCTCTTCCTATTCTGTCTTTCGGATCCATGCCTGTTCCTCCTGTTCCGTCTTTTAGATCTATGCCTATTCCTTCTACTCCCTCTTACAAATCTCTAGGTTATGAAGTTATTAAGCCCTCTTGTCTTATTTCCTAGCTCTTTCTTCTTCTAAAGATGAAACCATAGTATATTTGGTAGATAGGATAGTAGTAGATAAGGAGGTAGATAATAGGGCGGTCAAGCGAGGAGTTTTCGAGCGGGTGCTATTAGCTGGAAAGTCGGTTATAGGCCTTAATGTAGGCCACTAAGAACACTAATCGTAAGTAATCTATAATGAAAAGAACAACCTATTAAGTGCAGTTGTAAGCAATAATGTTATTAACCGTGTTAAACATCTGGTTAAATACCTAAGTTGCAGGGTTTTCGGCCAAGCAATGTATAGACACGTGATATTAACGTGTCAGAGCTTCGTGATTAGCTTTACCGTGTCTTTTATAATTAGTTAGAGCATCTGGGTATTATCGCATTTAATAATTAAGGGCTTATTTAGCTGTAACGTTATTACTTTAAACAGCCTGCTAATGAAGATAGCTTCCTTTACTGTCTGTATTAGGGCTAATAACTCGGCTTCTATGCTTAACGTTGTAACCATACCCTACTTGTTTGCTCTCTAGGTAATTAGCCCTCTAAATAGCTTTATAATATATCCTTGCGAGCTCTTTCTATTAACAAAGTTGTCCGCAAATAATGCGTCGCTGGCACAGATAAATGATTGCGCTTTACTTCTACCGTCTCCATCGTCTCGTCCTTAGTCGCGTATTCCTTTATCTCTTCCTCTACCGCTTATTCCTTCCTTATCTCCTTTATAGTAGATTGCTCTACTCCTTGTGCTATATAGGTACTAGATAACTCTATCTGCCGCTTAATAGTGCTCTTAGCTTAGGTCCTAATTGAACCTTACTAGCCGTAATACTATAAAGGCAATATCCGGACGCGTTATAGTGGCTATATAGAGTATTAAACCCAGTTTTCTCTAATATAGCATTGTAGAAGCTGGTAGGGATATAGGATAGACTAATAGGTCTATATCGGGGGACGGACGCGTTAGACGGATTATACGGCAATCAGTAGGGAGGAGTTCCGATTCTGCCATAGGA
>Ga0307515_10013824_pt1 | contig 15040 bp, 17 predicted proteins | sample 17_EM_MG_FD_194513 | JGI IMG/M metagenome (GOLD analysis project Ga0307515, IMG submission 194513) | Populus trichocarpa ectomycorrhiza microbial communities from riparian zone in the Pacific Northwest, United States - 17_EM | ecosystem: Host-associated > Plants > Roots > Unclassified | place... | reverse complement strand
GCGAGCGGCGGGTGATTGAGCCAGTTCGGCCCGTCCAGGCCCGTCAGCTTGAAGATCAGCGTGTTGATCACACCCCACTCGGGGTTGAGCATGAAGCGCACCGACAGGATCGTCGGGATCGACGGCAGTGCCCACGGCAGGATGAAGATCAGCGACAGGATCTTGATCCACCAGCGCTCGGTCACGAAGAAGCCCGAGAGGACCATCGCGATCACCATCTTCACGTTGATCGCGACGATCAGGAACACCAGCGTGTTGACCACGCTGCGGAAGAAGATCGGGTCTTCGAAGAGGTGGACGTAGCTCTGCGGGTGCCGCGCGAGCCAGAGGCCGTAGCCCACCGGGTAGAGCACGAAGATCAAGAAGACCAGGATGTAGGGCAGCACCAGCATGCGCCCCCAGAACTGCCAGCGGTCAGGTGCTCGCCCCGGGCGGACGCCCGGGCTGGACAGAACGGCGCTCATCTCGTCTTTACTGCGGCTGCGCAGCGACCGTCTTGATGCGCGCGATCATCTCGTCGACCGCCTTGTCGACCGGGATCTTCTCGTTGAGCACGCGGTTCGCGGCCTTGGCCCAGACGTTCTCGTTGTTCAGCACGGTGAACTTGTAGTTCTTCGTGAATTCGAACGTGACCGTGCCGGCCTTGAACTGGTTGTAGACCGACTTGCGGTGCGCATCAGCCTGCCAGAATGCGCTCTCTTGGGCGGCCTTGGTGACCGGGAACCAGCGGCCCAGCGAGCCCTCGACGTAAGGCGTCAGGTTCGCCTCTTCGAGCAGGAACGCGACGAACTGCTTGGCCGCGGTCTTGTTCTTCGCGTCCTTGAACACGACGCCGGTCTTCACGGCTGCGCGGTACACCATCTTCGTGCCGTCCGGCTTGCTCGGGAAGCCGGCGGTGCGGATCAGCTGCGTGTAGTTCTTCTTCGCGGTGGCGCGCTGCTCTTCGCTGAGCGTGGCGTTGTTCATGTCGTCGAGCCACTTCGCGGCGATCGAGATCGTCGCGTTGTGCGTCATCACGGTCGTCTTGTTGTGGAACGCGACGTTGTTGTCCGGGTCCTTCCAGCTGGTGCTCGACGGCGGCGAGCAGCCTTTGGTGTACGGCGCGGTGTAGTCGGTCAGCGTGTTGATCAGGCCCTGGCGCACGCTCGGGTCGTCGACCAGCAGCTTGCCGCTGTCGCTGACGAGCTTGACGTTGTGGGCGTCCATGAAGGTCAGGAACGAGTAGAACGAGTCGCTCGAATCGACGCCCAGCGGCTGGCCGATGCCGAACGCGCGCGAGCCGCTCTTGGCGCGGTACGCGGGCTGGACCTTGTCGCACCAGAAGCTCCAGTATTCCTTCCAGGTGGTCGGGATGTCCGACTCCTTGAAGCCTGCATCGGCGAGCATGTCGATCCAGTACTCGATGTGCATCGTCTGCTGCTTGATCGGGAACGCGAAGTACGCGCGCTTCTGATCCTTGTTGTTGTAGAGGAACGTGGTCTCGATGGTGTTCGGCGCGAAGCGCGTGCGGATCGGGTCGATCACGCTGCCGATGTCCTCGAGCTTGCCGTCGTACGCCCACTTGGCCGTGACCTGGAAGTCGTACACGTCGGCATAGGCCACGTCGGGTGGATTGCCGGAGTCGAGCGCGGACACGGTCTTCGGGATCATGTCTTGTACCGGGTACTGCGAGAGCTCGATCTTGACGCCCTTGTGCTTGTCCTCGAACTTCTTGATGGCCGCGAACAGCGCGTCGTCTTCGGCCTTGTAGAAGCCCTTGACCCACCAGACGGTGAGCTTCTCTTGGGCCATGACCGGCGCGGCCGCCAGCAGTGCTGCGCCCGCGAGGGTGCCGGCGATCCAGGTCTTCAATTTCATGCGAATGTCTCCTTCGACAGAGTCGGGAAAATGGTTCTTATGATGTGATCGTATGATGTTTGAATGCGCCTGGCCCCGGGGGCTTTCCCGAGGCCGGCCCGCTCACGAACCCGTCACTGGCACTCGGGCACCGGCGTGTGCAGCGGCTGCCCGGTGAGCCGGGCGTGCAGGTTCGCGAATGCGAGCTCGGCCATCGCGCGCCGGGTCTGCGCGGTGGCGCTGCCGATGTGCGGTGTGAGCACCACGTTGTCCATCTCGCGCAGCGCTTGCGGCACGTTCGGCTCGTCCTCGAACACGTCGAGCCCGGCGCCGGCGATCACGCCAGCGCGCAGCGCGGCGACCAGCGCGGCCTCGTCGACCACCGAGCCGCGCGCGACGTTGATCAGGCAGCCTTGAGCACCCAGCGCCTTCAGCACCTCGGCGTCGATCAGCTTGCGCGTGCCGGCGCCGCCGGGCGTGATCACGACGAGAAAGTCGCTGTGCGCTGCGAGCGCGGCCGGCGAGGGGTGGTAGGCGTAGGGCAGGTCGTCTTTCTCGCTGCGCGCGGTGTAGCCGATGCGCATGCTGAACGCGGCGGCGCGGTGCGCGATGGCCTGGCCGATGCGGCCCATGCCGACGATGCCGAGGCGCGCGCCCGAGACCTTGCGGCCGAGCGGCAGCGGGCCGCCGCTCCACTGGCCGGCGCGCACGAAGCGGTCGGCGAGGGCGATCTGGCGCGAGAGCGCGAGCATCAGCGCGATCGCGAGGTCCGCGACGTCGTCATTGAGCACGCCGGGCGTGTGGGTGACGACGACGCCGCGCGCCTTCGCGGCGGCCACGTCGATGCCGTCGTAGCCGACGCCCATCACCGAGATGATCTTCAGCGCCGGGAGCTGGTCCATCAGCGCGGCGCCGACCTTGGATTCGCCGCTCGCCGCGATCGCGGCGATGCGCGGTGCGACCTGCGCGAACGCGGCCGGGTCGGTCTCGTTCAGGCGCTGGTGCACGGTGTAGGCCGCCTGCAGCGGCTCGGCAAAGAACGGCGACAGGTTGGCGACGGACAGGACGTCAGGATGAGGTTGGTTCGACAAGGGGCACTCCCGGGTTTTCAGCAATCTATCGACAGACTTTTGCGATGTCAATCGTCGTACCATAGTATGACCGACCGACTTCAACCACCGACCCCGGGAAACCGAGCAAGCCATGACCCAAGAGAGAGACAACAAGCCCAAGAAGAAGCCCGAAGACCTGCGCAGCCAGCAATGGTTCGGGCGCCAGGACCGTGATGGGTTCGCCTACCGCAGCTGGGTCAAGGGCAAGGGCGTACCGCACGACCAGTTCGACGGCCGGCCGGTGATCGGCATCTGCAACACCTTCAGCGAACTCACGCCCTGCAACTCGCATTTCCGCACGCTCGCCGAGCAGGTGAAGATCGGCGTGTACGAAGCCGGCGGCTTCCCGCTCGAGTTCCCGGTGATGTCGCTCGGCGAGACGCTGCTGCGGCCGACGGCGATGCTGTATCGCAACCTCGCGAGCATGGACGTCGAAGAGAGCATCCGCGGCAACCCGATCGATGGTGTCGTGTTGCTGATGGGCTGCGACAAGACCACGCCGTCGCTGGTGATGGGCGCGGCCAGCGTCGACCTGCCGACGATCGGCGTCAGCGGCGGGCCGATGCTGAACGGCAAGTGGCGCGGCCAGGAGCTCGGCTCGGGCACCGGCGTGTGGAGCATGAGCGAGCAGGTGCGCGCCGGCACGCTGAAGCTCGCCGACTTCTTCGACGCCGAGAGCTGCATGCACCGCAGCCACGGCCACTGCATGACGATGGGCACCGCGAGCACGATGGCGAGCATGGTCGAGGCGCTGGGCCTCGGGCTGCCGGGCAACGCGGCCTACCCGGCTGTCGACGGCCGGCGCAATGTGCTGGCGCGCAACGCCGGCCGGCGCATCGTGCAGATGGTGCATGACGACCACGTGCTGTCGTCCATCCTGACGCGCGAGGCCTTCGAGAACGCGATCAAGACGCTCGCCGCGATCGGCGGCTCGACCAACGCGGTGATCCACCTGATCGCGATCGCCGGGCGCATCGGCGTTGACCTGAAGATGGAAGACTTCGACCGCCTCGCGAGCGAGCTGCCCTGCCTGGTCAATCTGCAGCCCTCGGGCAAGCACCTGATGGAAGACTTCTGCTACGCCGGCGGCCTGCCGGTCGTGATGAAGGAGATCGCGCAGCACCTGCACCTGGGCGCACTGACCGCGAGCGGCCTGAGCGTGGGCGAGAACATTGCCGACGCGCAGAACTACAACACCGAGGTGATCCAACCCTTGGCCACGCCGTTCAAAGAGAAGGCCGGCATCGCAGTGCTGCGCGGCAACCTCGCGCCGCGCGGCGCGGTGATCAAGCCGAGTGCGGCCACACCGGCGCTGATGGTGCACACCGGCCGCGCCGTGGTGTTCGAAGACATCGAGGACTTTCATCAACGCATCGACGACGAAGACCTCGACATCGACGAGAGCTGCGTGATGGTGCTGAAGAACTGTGGCCCGAAGGGCTACCCCGGCATGGCCGAGGTCGGCAACATGCCGCTGCCGCCCAAGGTGCTGCGCAAAGGCATCACCGACATGGTCCGCATCAGCGACGCGCGCATGAGCGGCACGGCCTACGGCACCGTCGTGCTGCACACGGCACCCGAGGCCGCGGCCGGCGGCCCGCTGGCGGTGGTGCGCAACGGCGACATGATCGAGCTCAACGTGCCGGAGCGGCGCCTGCAGCTGCACATCAGCGACGCCGAACTCGCCGCGCGCCTGGCCGACTGGAAGGCACCACCGCCGCCGCTGGCGAGCGGCTATTGGCGCCTGTATGTCGACCACGTGCTGCAGGCGGACCAGGGCGTCGACCTCGACTTCCTCGTCGGCAAGCGCGGTGCGTTCGTGCCGCGGGACAACCACTGATGGCGTGGGTCGGGCTGGATTGGGGCACCTCGTCGCTGCGCGGCGCGCGCTTCGATGACAGCGGCGCGGTGTGCGAAGAACGCGCGTTCGCGCGCGGCATCCTAACGGTCGCGAAGGGCGAGTTCCCCGCGGTCTTCGAGGCGCTGTTCGGCGACTGGATGACGCCCGTCGGCGCGCGCTGCCTGATCAGCGGCATGGCCGGCAGCCAGCAGGGCTGGGTCGAGGCGCCGTACTGCGCCTGCCCGGCGAACCTCGACGAGCTCGTGGCGCGGCTCGCATGGATCGAACCCGGCCGCATCGCGGTCGTGCCCGGCCTGAGCTGCGAACACACCGGCGCGCCCGACGTGATGCGTGGCGAAGAGACGCAGGTGTTCGGCGCGCTGCGCCTGCTCGGCATCGACAGCGGCACCTTCGTGCTGCCGGGCACGCACAGCAAGTGGGTGCGCGTCGAGCACGGCCGCATCGAGGGCTTTGCGACGCTGATGACCGGCGAGTTCTATGCGCTGCTGCGCCAGCATTCGATCCTCGCGCGCACGCTGCCGGCCGACGATGCGGCACTCGTCGATGCCGCGTTCGATGCCGGTGTCGCGCACGCGCTGCGCAGCCCTGGGTTGCTGCAATCGGCGTTCAGCGTGCGCACGCTGTCGCTGTTCGAGCGCTTGCCGCTGAACGAGCGGCCGAGTTATCTGTCCGGCCTGGTGATCGGCGAGGAGCTGCGCACGCGTTCATTGCGCGGCGGCGAGGCTGTCGTCGCGATCGGCGCCGACGCGCTGACGCGGCGCTACGAGCGTGCACTCGCGCAGCTCGACGTGCGTGTGCGCAGCGTCGGCGCGCAAGCCAGCTGGAGCGGCCTCTTCAGCATTGCAGCGAGAATTGGCGCATGACTCCTCATGCTCGATTTGCGCAGGCGCTGCGCACGCTCCCTTTGGTCGCGATCCTGCGCGGCGTGCGGCCTGCCGAGGCCGTGAGTATCGGCACGGCGCTCGTCGGCGAAGGCTGGCAATTGATCGAGGTGCCGCTCAACTCGCCGGAGCCGCTGGCCAGCATCGAGGCGATGACCGCGACCTTGCCGGCCGCGCTCGTCGGCGCCGGCACGGTGCTCACGACCGCTCAGGTGCGCGATGTGCACGCGGCCGGCGGGCGGCTGATCGTGTCGCCGAACTTCGATGCCCAGGTGGTGCGCGCGGCGGTCAAGCTGGGCATGGTCTGCCTGCCCGGCGTGGCCACTGTCAGCGAGGCTTTCGCGGCACTCGCGGCCGGGGCCGAGGCGCTGAAGCTGTTCCCGGCCGAGATGCTGACGCCCCCGGTCGTGAAGGCCTGGCGCGCGGTGCTCGACCCGGCTACCGCGCTGCTGGCGGTCGGCGGCATCACGCCCGCCGGCATGGCGGTGTACCGCGCGGCCGGCGCGAACGGCTTCGGCCTGGGCTCGGCGCTCTATAAGCCGGGCGACGATGCGGCCGCGGTCGGCGCACAGGCGCGTGCCTTCATCGCGGCTTGGGGTCGGTGAGGGCGGTGAACAGGCCCAGCCCGAGGTAGACAAGCGCGCTCGTATAGCGCCCGAGCGCACGCGCCTTGCCGAATGTGCCGAGGGCCGGCGCGGCGGCGCCCGCGGCGAGCACATAAACGGTGTCGGTGCACGCGGCAATCGCGACGAAGGCTGCGCCGAACAGCGCGCTCTGCAGCACCGCCGAGCCAGCCGGGTCGATGAACTGCGGCAGGAACGCGGCGAAGAACAGCGCGGTCTTCGGATTCAGCAGCGCGACGACGAAGCCGTCGCGCATGATGATGCGGCTGGGCCGCGGCGTGTCGAAGTGCGCGGGCGGCGCATCGGCGGCTCGCGTCTGCCGCAGCGCGTTGATGCCCAGCCACACCAGATACGCCGCGCCGGCGAACTTGATCAGCGTGAACGCCAGCGATGACATCGCCAGCAAGGCCGCGAGCCCGAGCGACGCGCCCAGCGCGTTGCCGAGGTTGCCCATCGCCACACCCGCGACCGACGCGAGCCCGGCCCGCCGCCCTTGCGCCAGCGTGCGCGTGACGATGTAGAGCACACCCGGGCCCGGCGTGGCGGCGAGCACCAGGCTCGCGAGACCGAAGGCCGCCAGCAGCGGCCACTGGTTCATCGCGCCGCTGCTCACGGCTCAGGACGCCGTCGTGCCGAACCGCGCCGCCGCCTTGGCCTTGGCGCGAGCGGCCTCGACGTCGCGGTCGCGCGGGTCGGCGGTGGTCACGAGCGAATCGATCAACGCGTGCGCTGTGGCGGCGATGTGTTCGATCGCGCGATCGAAGGCCGCTTCATTCGCCTTGGACGGGCTGTTGAAGCCGCTGAGCTTGCGCACGAACTGCAGCGACGCGGCGCGAATCTCCTCGTCGGTCGCGGGCGGGTCGAAGTTGAACAGGGTCTTGATGTTGCGGCACATGCGAGGTCCTGATGTCGTCACGTCGCCGGGGCGCGCAGAACGCGCGCCGCTCAGGTTCGTGCCGACTTGAAGTATCGGGCTTCGAGCAGCTTGGCGTTCGTCAGGTGCAAGCTCACCAGCAGCCGTTCGAGCAGGGTCAGCGGCTGCATGCGCCCATCCGGCAGCGTCAGCACCGGGCCGAGAATCGGCTCGTCTTCGATCTTGGATTCTTGGTACTCACGAATCTGCACGGTCTCATTCATGACGGTCTCCTGGTTGGGATGTCCACGAACTGCTCACCACACGAGTTACTTGCAGTAACGAGCCAAATTCTACGGCTCGCCCGTGCCGGCCGGTGCGACTTCGCGCTCCATTGCTGCCTCGGCCATCAGGCTCTCAGCGTCGCGATAGATCGAGGCGAGCGCGAGCACACGACCGCCGCGTTGGTAGCGCAGCGTGCAGTCGCGGCCCGCGATGTCGCCGTCGATCGCGATCTCGTCCCAGCTCTCGGCGTGGCCGACGTAGTTGATCTGCACGTCGTAGTGCTGGCTCCAGAAGAACGGCACGGCGTTGAATCTCTCGCGGTGACCGAGCATGTTCCGTGCGGCGGTCTGGCCCTGGCGCTGCGCGACGACCCAGTGCTCGACGCGGATCGCCGCGCCGCTGTGCGGGTCGGGCCAGCGCGCAATGTCGCCGGCCGCGAAGACGCCAGGCGCACTGGTCTCGAGATAGGCATCGACCGTGACGCCGCGGTCGATCGCGAGGCCGGCCTGCTCGGCAAGGGCGAGCCGCGGCCGCACGCCGACGCCGACCACCACCAGGTCCGCGGCGATGCGGGCGCCGCCGTGCAGCGTCACCTGCTGCGCATCGATCGCGCTGGCGGTGTCGTCGAGGTGGAAGACGACACCGTGCTCCTCGTGCAAGCGGCGCACGAAGTCGCCGAGCGCCGGGCCGAGCACGCGTTCCATCGGGCGCTTGTCCGGCGCCACCACATGCACCTCGATGCCGCGAGTGCGCAACGAGGCCGCGACCTCGAGCCCGATGAAGCTCGCGCCCATCACGACCGCGCGCCGCGCCGTCGCGGCGCGCGCAATGATCGCGCGGCAATCGGCCAGCGTGCGCAGGCTGTGCACATGCGGCAGGTCGATGCCCGGGATGTCCAGGCGCACCGGCTCGGCGCCGGTGGCCAGCAGCAGGCGGTCGTAGGCCAGCTTGCTGCCGTCACCGAGTTCGAGTTCGCGTGCACGTGTGTCGAGGCCGACGACGCGGGTCTTCAAGCGCAGGTCGATGGCCTGCTCGGTGTAGAAGTCGTCGGCGCGCAGCGGGAGCCAGTCTTCGGGGGCGCTGCCGGCCAGGGAGTCCTTCGACAAGTTCGGCCGATCGACCGGCGGCGCGTCGTCGTCGCTGAGCATCACAAGGCTGCCCGCATAACGAAGGCGCCGCAGCATCTCGGCCGCGGCGAAACCGGCCGCCCCGCCGCCGACGATCACGATCTTCTGCGGCGCCGCGGCTGGTGATGCAGCGCGGGTGGCTTGCGGGCTCGCCGCCTTGCCGAGCACGATCACCTTGCCCTCGCGGCGCTCGGTGGTCCAGCAGTCGACCGGGGCCAGCGCGGGCGCACGCAGCGCTTCGCCGGTTCGCAGGCTGAAGCAGGCGTGGTGCCACGGGCAGCGCACAGTGTCGCCGACCATCAGCCCGTCGGCGAGTGGCCCGTGGTAGTGGGTGCATTCGGCGCCGATCGCGAAAAACTCGTCGCCACGGCGTGCGAGCAGAACCGCGTCGTCGCCGACGTGGCCGGAGAGCATCGCGCCGTCGGCGAGCGATTCGGCCGCCACGCCCTGGGCGAGATCAGGGCCCTTGTCTGCGGATGGGTCAGTGCTCATGGCGATCTCCGGTCGGTAGCGGCCGAGGCTCGAGTCATCGGCACAAAAGTATGGTCGCCTCGCGCACAGAGCTCGATGTGGATGTCCGTTTCCACACCCGCGAGCGGGTGATGAGTGACAGCGTCGGAATGGAGCGGTCGACCCGGCCATGTATAGTCTTCACTCAAGTGGATACACATATGTGTATCCAATGCAGGAGAGGCCATGTCGACCAAAGATTCCGGAATGCGGGTTCGCATCGAGCGCGACCTGCGCGAGGCGTTCGTCAACGCGTGTCAGGCGCAAGGGCTGGGGGCATCCGAAGTGCTGCGGGACTTCATGCGCTCATTCGCAGCCAAGCATTCGAGCGAGCAAGCCATGCTGTTTGGCCAGGCCAGCCAGCGAACCGCCGCCGGCGTCGGAAAGAGAGGCCCGCGATGATCGTCCTGAAGGCAAGCCAGGACGACGTGCTGGGTGCGTTGCAAGCGGTCGCCGGCATCGTGGAGCGGCGTCACACGCTGCCCATCCTGGCCAATGTGCTGATCCGCAAGACCGGCGAACAGATCGAGTTCACGACCAGCGACCTGGAGATCCAGGTGAGCACGCGCCTGGCGCTCGGGGGTGACAGCGGCAATTTCGCGACGACGGTCAGCGCGCGCAAGCTGACCGAGATTCTTCGCGCGATGCCGGCCGATCAGTCGGTGACGCTGACCGCCAACGCGAACCGGGTCACGCTGCAGGGCGGCCGCAGTCGCTTCCACCTGCACACGCTGCCCGCCGATGACTTCCCGCTGGTGACGCAGGCGGCGGGTCTCGGCGCGCCGTTCTCGGTGCCGCAGTCGGTGCTCAAGACGCTGATCGAACAAGTGGCGTTCGCGATGGCGGTTCAGGACATCCGCTACTTCCTGAACGGCGTTCTGTTCATTGCCGACGGGAACAAGCTGAGCCTGGTCGCGACCGATGGCAATCGACTGGCGCTCGCCGAGGCGAGCGTCGCCGTCGAGCTACCGAAGCAGCAGGTCATCCTGCCGCGCAAGGCCGTGCACGAGTTGCAGCGTCATCTGCGCGAGCCCGGCGCCAAGCACAGCGGTGATCAGGCCATCGACGCGCTGGTGCAGATCCGGTTCTCGGCGGCTCAGGCAGTGTTCAGTTTGAACGGCGTCGAATTCGTCACCAAGCTGGTCGAGGGGCGCTTCCCCGACTTCAATCGGGTGATCCCGCAGGGCAACCCCCACGCGGTCACGCTCGGCCGCGCGCCGTTCCTGGCGGGCCTGCTGCGCGCCTCGATTCTGACCAGCGAGAAGTTCAGAGGGATACGCGTCAACGTCGCGCCGGGCGCGCTGCGGATCGCGGCTAGCAATGCCGAGCACGACGAGGCCGACGAAGACCTCGAGATCGACTACCGCGGCGACAGCATCGAGATCGGCTTCAATGTCACTTACCTGCTCGACGTGCTCAGCAAGACCGACGCCGACATGGTCAGAATGGAGTTGCAGGACGCCAGCTCGAGCGTGTTGTTCACGTTCCCGGATCGGGTCGGCTTCAAGTACGTGGTCAGCCCGATGCGGCTGTGACGCGAGCCGATCGTCACCCCGGCGCCTTGCTCCAGGCTCGACGCCGGCTGTTGTGCGCGATGTGCGGCACTGCGGGGAAATCTGCGACAGGCGTCACGCGCTTCGAGTTTTTGTGGGCCGGCCAAAGTAAGGGAAAACCCTAAAATCTGATCCTTTTGCCGGGCCCTTCTCATGCATTCATTCTTGGCCGTGGCGCTGCGTGCGCTTGTGCTTGTCTTGGCCAGCGGCGCCGCGTGCGCGCAAGCGAGCGGCGATACCCTGAGCAAGATCCGCAGCAGCCGGACCATCGTGCTCGGCGTGCGCGACGCAGCGCGGCCGTTCTCGTACTTGAACGAGCAGAAGCAATCGGTCGGCTATTCGGTGGACCTGTGCCTGAACGCGGTCGAAGAGATCAAGCGCGAGCTCAAGATCAGCGATCTCAAGGTCCAGTACAAGCTCGTGAGCGGCGCTGAGCGGATCCCGAAGCTGCTCGCCGGCGAGATCGATCTCGAATGCGGTTCGACGACCAACACCAAGGCGCGCCAGGAGAAGGTCGACTTCAGCTACACCTTCTTCGTCGCCGCGATGCGCGTGCTGACGCCGAAGAACGTGCACGTCGATTCGATCAAGGACCTGAACGGCCTGAACATCGCGCTCAGCAAGGGGACGACGTCCGAGAAGCTCTTCCGCCAGCTCGAAGGCGGCGAACTGCAGGCCAAGCTCGAGTCCTACGCCAGCAATACCGACGCCTACAAGGCGCTGAAGGAAGGCAAGGCGCGCGCGTTCCCGCAAGACGATTCGCTGCTGATCGGATTGGCGTCGAACGACAACGCCCTCGACGCGCTTGCGGTGAGCGGCCTGGCGCTGTCCGTCGAGCCCTACGCCATCATGATGCGCAAGGGTGACACGCCGCTGCAGCAGCTGGTCGATCGCAGCCTGGCCCGGCTGTACGCCAGCGGCGAGATCAACGCGATCTACGGCAAGTGGTTCGCGACCGATCGGCTGACGATCAAGATGAGCCGTTTGACCCGCGACAGCTTCACGCGGCCCAACCGCGAGGCGGGCGTCGCGATGTTGCTGGGCTACTCGATCTGAGTAGTCACTTGGCGCCGTACGCCTTGCTTTGCGACGCGACGTCCGGCGTCTCGCCGGCATTCGCGGCGCGGAACAAGCGATAGGCATATCGACGGCGCATCGCTTCGATCTGCAGGCGTGCGCCTGCGGTGTCGCTGGCCGTCACCTGCCCCGATCTCGGGTGCCCATCGGCGCCGATGATGAAGGGCTCGTCCTGATGCAGCCGAAACGGCAGCCCGTCGACGGTCATCGCGCCCTTGACGCTCGCGACCTGGTTGCCGATCGGCGGGCGCACCATGTCGACGCTGAAGCTCCAGCGCATCGCATGCGACCCGCGCGTCACCGCGAGATCGTGATAGGTCACGACATAGGACTCCGTGCCGCGTTGCAGATCGCTGCGCAGGGCCGCGCGCGCGGCGCCGGTCCAGCGCATGTCACCGGAGCCCAGCGCGTCGAAGCGAAAGTCGAGTTCGGTGATTTCGACCGCGCCCTCGTATCGGTGCGCGGCGACCACGAATTCGCTGCGGCCGCTGACGGTGCTGCCGTCGAGCGTGCAGGATTCGAAGTCGATCTTGAAGCGGTCGCCGGTGGACAGATCGCCGCCAGCGTCGGCGTCGAGCACGTCGATCATGACCTTGCCGCCACCGGCGCATCCCCGCTTGAACTTTTGCGGGCGGACCGGCGATGCGAGTGCACCCGGCTCGTGGAAGCTGGCGTTGCGCGGCGAGGGCAGCGAGGCAGCCGAGCCCATCATCATGGTCGAGAACGCGAGGCCGCTCGTGTCCAGCATCTCGCTGACGCTGTCGCCCACATCGACGAAGTTGCCTGCATTCAGGCCGGTGGCGGCGTTGGCCTGTCCGAGACAGAGCGCGAGCGCCAGCACGGCGCCCAGGGGTCGCAAAGAGAAACGATTCATGAGGTTTGTCCGGTGGTGATACTGGTCGGCGCGTTTCGTCCGTGGGCGGGTTCTTTCTCACGCCGCAAGGCCGCGACTTCGTCCCGCAATCCGCGCAGTTCGTGGTGCAGGTCGCGCAGGATCTCGTGCTCGATCTTCCGTTCCTCGGTCTGCACCCACACCGCGGCGATCGATGCCGTCACCAGCGACAGCACGGCGAAGCCCGTCAGCACCACGAACACCGCGAAGATCTTGGATGCCGGCGTGCTCGGCACGATGTCGCCATAGCCGACCGTCGCTGCCGTGGTGAAGGCCAGCCACAGCCCGTCGCCGAATGTGTGCACGCGCGGTTCCAGCCACCAGAAGCCGAGACCGCACAGGCCGAGCACGCCGATGCCCAGGCCCAGTAGATGCGGCAGCCCGCCGCGCCAGGACGACGGCAGGATCGCCTCGCCCCAACGCAGGATGACGAGCGCCGCGGTGCCGAGACGCAAGATCAGGAGGTCGGGCTGGTCGCCCTCCGGGAGCACGGCAGACAGCAGCAGAGACACCGAGAGCAGCGTCCCCAGTTGGCGCTGCCCGTGCCGGCCGCGGGTCGACGCCGGGTGCCTGTGTACCGCGACCGCATCCGTCCATGTCACAAAGGCTGTGGCGATGAACGCCGTGAGATAGAGGGCCATGCTGACGAGGCGATGGCTCGACAGCATGGCCAGATAGAACGCCGGGATCGTCGCCAGCAGGGCGACCAACTCGACGCGCCGCGGCAGCCCGTGCATCGATCGAAGCCCGGTTCAGCTGGCGCAGGACGATGCGTGCGCCGCTGCGTCGACGGACGCTTTCGCCGGCACCGTCACGGCGGCGGCGATGGCTTGAGGCGCCCTGACCAGCAGCACCGGCACGGTGGCAGTGCGCACGATCTGCTCGGCATCGCTGCCGAGCAGCAGCCGCCCCACGCCGCGCCGGCCGTGCGTGCCGATCACGATGAGATCTGCGCCCCAGGCCTCGACCTGATCGGCGACGGCATCCGACAGCCCGGTCGTGATGTTGTCGACGAGGAAGGTGTCCGTGTTCACGCCGGCCTTTTCCGCGCGGGCCTGGCCCGCGCGCAGGATGCGCTCGCCGGCCTGCTTCATCAACGGAACCACCTCATCCACATAGGCCGCGGCGGTCTCGAAGCCCGTCGCGACAAGCAGCACCTCGATCATGTGAACGAGACGCAGGCTGGCACCCGTCAGCGTCGCCAACTGGATGGCTTCATCCAGGCCACGGTTGGACGTTGAGCTGCCATCGAATGGAACAAGAATGCGCTGGTACATGATCGGACTCCGAGGTCGATAGGACGCGTGTTGCCTGCAGTGTCGCCACCCGATCGCCGCGAGGCTTTGACCAGGATCAAGGCGTGGGCCGCACGCCGTTTGCATGGCCGAACGCAGTGCGAGCGAGGCAGGGTGTCAGCTTGGCTTCTGCTTCGATCGCGAAGCGTCGCCGTCGTCGCGCTGTCGCATTGATCTTGGTCAAGTCCGCTTGCGCCTCGCGACCTAAACTGGTGGTACATAAGACCCCAAGGAGACTGCGATGGCGACAACGGCGAATACTTCCAGAAGCGTGCCAGCAGCGCGCGGAGCGGTGGCGAACCACACGCCGGCGCCCTTGCCAGTTGCTGTCCAATTTGCCTCGGCATGGATGGATGCAGCCGTCGCTTGGCAAACGGCATCGTGGGCCGCCAACCTTGAAGCGATGCGCCTGGCGCAACAAGCGCTTCGGCCCTGCACATGGACCGGTATGGCCGAGCAATGGGCCTACCTGCTGCGCAACGGGCCGATCCCGGCCTGATGAACAGGGGGCGGCCATTCTGGAGCACCTGGAGCACCTGGAGCACCTCATGAAGATTTTGCTGCCCGTCGACGGAAGCGACTACACCAAGCGCATGCTGGCCTACCTCGCCGCGCACGGCGAACTGCTGCCCGGCGACCACGAGTACACGCTGTTCACGGTGATCGAGGCCCACGCCGCTCGCGACACGAATTTCGCGAAAGCCACCTCGATGGAGGAGTTCATGCGGGACCAGGCCGAGCAGGTGCTGGGGCCGGTGCGCTCGTTCGTGCAACAGCAGGGCTGGAGGTTTCAGACGGACTACGTTCCGGGGCCGCCGGCGGCGGCCATCGTCGCGAAGGCCGAGGTGCTCAAGCCCGACATGATCATCATGGGAACGCACGGGCGCTCGCCCTTCAGCAGCCTGGTTCTCGGGTCGGTCTCGAACGATGTGCTGGCGAACTGCAAGGTGCCGGTTCTGCTGATTCGCTAGGCGATGCGTCTGTTCATCCAGGCCACTCGAACGTCACGTGAACTAGGGCGTGTTAACACTACGTGATTCGACCATGCATCCTGCGAGATACTTCATGCATGGAGATCACACAAGCCCAGTTCACTCAGATCGAGCACTGCCTGCCGCTACAGCGCGGCAACGTC
>Ga0307515_10013823_pt1 | contig 15042 bp, 9 predicted proteins | sample 17_EM_MG_FD_194513 | JGI IMG/M metagenome (GOLD analysis project Ga0307515, IMG submission 194513) | Populus trichocarpa ectomycorrhiza microbial communities from riparian zone in the Pacific Northwest, United States - 17_EM | ecosystem: Host-associated > Plants > Roots > Unclassified | place... | reverse complement strand
AATTACTATACGGCGATATCTCAAACCTGGCAAATCTGGATCAGGTCGGTCTGGTGATCACCCTTTCTCGGTTCACCTTGATTGGAATACTCCTTGAATGCCTCATTTACTTTCAGTATTTTCTCGCTTTCTCGCTTTTCCTTTAGAGCTCTGCCGGAAGAAAATAAATTGGACAGGTTTTTTTGGACATTGACATCGACCAATTCGATGCCGAGCCACTCCTTGTGTGAAGTCACTGCGGCAGCTTGAGCCGAGTCGATACTCTCTGTTGATTCGAGTTTTTCAAACTCAATATTTAGGTCACAAATACACATTTCCTGATGGAAGGGATCGGTGTAGTGATTAATAATAAAGGTCCCTCACTCACGGCCTTGGCGATGGACATTTTCACGGCTTGCACTTGATCCTTCAGGCTTTCCAGCTCTTCCACTCGGGTGTGCAGTTCTGCTGTTGGCTTTAGTCCACAATTCCCATCGCGCACCATTGGACTCGAACCTTCTCGGGTACCATCCAGAAGCTTTTCGAGCGCACAATGCCACAACAGCTTGTGTTCAGGTAGAGGAGGTGCCCCTTCAAGCAACGCCTGAAGGCCTGAAATTCTTTCTGGATAATCAGTGTCAGGTTCGTGAACTATGTTGGCATCAGCATACGTTCGTTGCTCCAATTCTACTCTGATGACCCATTTAGTAGGAATTACGAGGTCACAAGAGAACTGGGTACCTTCCGCGCATGAATGCCTCAAACCACTTGAGGCGCGCAGTCTCCTCACTGACGATGGGTAAAATGGGTCTTGGTTCGGCCATCACTGCTGATTATAGTATTAAGTGATCGTTTCAGAGTGCTAGTGGAGTACAGTGCGCGCAATCAATGTGGGAGGTGGGCAGGTTCAGCATAGGCGCCAATATCGGTCATGTTCGTAAACCACCTAGGCCTCGCCCCAAACCAGTATATGAATAGAGAAGTTTGAACGTGGGAGACGTCTATTCCAATACTGAAAGCCATTGAAAAAACGTACGGCCATATTATGGCTGTATCCCAGGGCCTTTAGGCCTTTTAGAAAAAAAAGTGGTATGACCCGCAGCCGCCGGCGCCCGTGGTGTCCACCTGTCCACCGTCGTTGTCATGTGTCGTCGCCGTCTGCCACTGCCAACACCCGGCGTCACCCACCCGGCGTCACCACCCCTCCCGGGAATATGTCTGATATTCCCAACGCTCCCGCAGCCCGCCGCCCTCATCCATCGCGCCTAAAATTCAGAGTAAAATACATAAGCGCATATGAGAATGTGGTCAGCTGCGAAGGATTCGGTAATTCTGATAATCTCCGACAGAGATTATACGAACGGAAGCCGAAAGGAAAGAGAAAGGGGGTCTTGAGGCTCGTCCGTTCGCTGATGGAATTCGGGATCTCCTCTCGTCCACGCGCGCCAGCGGGAATACAATCTCCGAAGGGGAAGGAGGGGGAAGTGGGTACGACGACTTATGGGCTTGTCGGACCTAATTCCCAAGCGACTGCCCAAAAGCACAACGGGTGCCCAATCTGTCTCAGCAGCTACGCACTCCGACTAGGTACAACTCCGAAGGGGCTGACTGAAGCGGGGGTTCGGTCCGGCTGGCTAGCCCGGCGGTGCTGTGGGTGGGAATTAGCACGCGAGGGCGGGGAAATGATCCACACGGTCTTGAGGGCCGGAGTCCGAAAGGCAGAGGTGCGAGCGAGCGGGTCGGGTTTAACAGCGAGCGAGGCGGGGCGCAATAACAAACGTCTATAATCGAGACGTCGAGTGAGGGACATTCCCCATCGAGTCTGAGCTTAAATACAACGTGTAATTTACAGACATGCGGCTACTGGACTGCAGGAGGCAGTGGAGTGGAAGGCAGTGAGGTGGGTGGCATCGCATAGTGTAGGTGGAGCGAAGTGGAGCTTGGACCTGACCACAACCTCCAAGTTGGTTCCGAGCGGTAAGTTCCTTCGGGTTCGCTAATGGTGGTCACGGATACCAGGCCCGGGAGTTCAGATGACCTTCGGCTCTGCTCCTGGGCCACTGCGCTCGCCGCCGCTGCCCTCAGCGGGGGCTTTTTGTCATTCCGGGCTTAAGCCCGCTCTTCCCCACCTTCTCGGCCGTGGGACGGGACGACACACGCTTTTGCCTCCACCTGGACAACAGCTATTGCCTCACGCGCGTAGTACGTATTTTTTGCGATTTTTGCGGGCTCACATTTCTCCGGGAAACGCCCCCATGCACATGCAGCACCCCTCCCTCATGGCCGCTCCTTTATCGCCTCGGGGCTGTGGCTTGGCCACACCCTTTGTCCTCCCCCTTCACACTTCACATCCCTTCCCCCACATCACACTCTTGCAATACCCCCCGGGGTACTGCGCTCTGGTACGTTCATCCCCCCTCGATTGCCTGGCACATGCACGCGGCGATCTGCCCCTCGGGGTTGCGCCCTGTGTGCTAGAGGACTAACACCCTTCGGGGTATTCCCCATATGTCGGGCATGGGCACACAGCTGGCTGGAGAAGCCCTCCCGCTTAGAGTGCGGGGGCTCTGTGCTCCGCCCCCTGGCCTCTATGGATTCGATAGCACCGCAGCTGTAGCCAGCCGCCCCCAAACACCCGGGCCTCGGTCTAGCCACCGCCAGTCATGCGCCCCAGCTCGGCTGGGTAGGACGGACTGGCGGCCAGGCATAAGGCAGCCCGGGCATAGGCAGGTCTTGGGCGTCACCACAAATGCGCGCCCACACCCACCTGACCTGGAGTAGGGGCGACAACAGCATAAGACGTCCGTCGGGACGCCACACCTCTTCTCATGGACGACATCCTCTGCTGCTACGAGATGTCTGTCGGACATTTTTGGCTATAGATGACGCTCCACCATGGTGGCCCGTTGGATCTGCCCCTTGCGATCCGGGGTAGACACCTCCCCTTAATTGGTCAGTGGGCTACGCCACTTGAAACAACGTACCTCGGCACCGTTCGGGTCGAGATAATGAAAGGTCTTTACCTCTGTGCGTCTCGGGGGGCAGTGTGTGCTGTATCCGTTGGGGCCGACTCCCCAGCATGATGGCCGCTGTACCTTAACCCAGGTAAATCAAAGTCGGTGCATCAGCGCCGTAATAGGATAGCAGTGCCCCATGTGGTCGCCTATTGGGGATTCATTACGCTTGGGAGTCTTTCCCTCCTGCTGCCAGGGTGAACGCAGGCTACCGCCCCGTACCCAGTGGGTGCGGGGATTTCGCCCATAAGGAGTCTCTCCTTGACTGCGTGACGGCATACACGACAGTATAAATACATAAACGCTGGTGGCCTGTCCCACTTGAAAAACCGTCAGGGAACTCTGACAGCAGTGCGTGTCTCAACACACGCACCCTCCAGGTCCGCATGTTCATGCCTACTACGCTTTGCGTGTAGAAGTCCTACCCACTAAGCCTTCGTCTCCCGCCCGGACTAGGTTGGGCCTGCACTGGCTGGTCTTCGGACGTCCCAGTTCACATATCCAACACCCCGGCGAGCCTCACCATGCTGTTGACCCATGGCTGGCAGACCCGGGGGAGTGCATTGTAGTTCCGACATGAACAGAGGGACCAACGGGCCCTCCGCCCCGGATAACATCCGAGTGACGGCATACACTTTAAACGCCAGTGGACGCTTCCCCACTTGAAATAACAGCCACCTCCCTGATGGCGAGCACCCAGATGGGCTTACCTGACGTGATCCGGTACTGACATCGCAGACCCTAGCCAGGTCTTAGCGGAGGCGGCGCGCGAGGGGCCCGGAGACCTCCAACGCTTAACTAATTTTTTCTACAGGCATATACTTACCCACTCTATCTTTTTTAGTTGCATCAGATAGACCACGACATGAAAACTACATCACTGCTGGGGGCAACCATAGTGGATGAGGCCAAGGCGGTGGCCATCATCAACTACTGCCTCTTCGGTAGCCAGCCCCAGAAGCCCACGCCCGCGCCCCGCCCTAGATCACCAAGGCGCACCAAATGGACCCAGGCGCCCCGACTCATCCCCGTTCCGGTGAGGTGCCCGCTGGATGATGTCGTGCTCCGGAAGCACACACATCCTCAGGCGCCCGCCCCACAGGTCACTCCAGCCCGTCCAGTTGCCGCAAAGCCCCTCTGGCAACCGCGCCAGGGCCTCTCCTTCCCCCGCGGACTCTGCTATTTACAGGCGGTCCGTGAATATGACTGGCCGTCCGCCACTGTCGAGCTCGGCTACTACCCCACGGTCAACGATCTCCTAGACAACCCTCTGGTGGAGAAGTTCAGCACTTTTCTGGTGCGGCAAGAGCCCGGGCTCTATCACATGGTAGGGAGATACGTGCGGGGAGCCATTACCCTTCTTAGCGCGGAATTGCCCTGGAAAGTTGGGGCACACCTCCCCAACCGCCCACACCCCGGTCACAACGCAGGATACCCCCAGCGTCCACCCCCATCCGGCCATTTCAGGCCACCACCAGGTCCTCAGCCACCGCTGCCACCCCAATCTACTTTAGCGCCGTCGGTCCCGCTCGGCGTGCCTGCACCGAGACAGAAGGGTAGGGCGAAGCCGAAGAAGGGGAAGGCCCCTTTCCATCCTTATGCGCCCCCCCCCCCAAGATAGGCGCCCTAGCTCCCCCGCCACGCAATGGAAGAAGGCCCTTGCTGACCCTCTAGAGGAGACCATGGAATCCCTGAAAGCGGAGCTGGATATCTTCCCGTCCATTCTAGCTGTCCCTGCTTGGAAAGACACACTGGCGTGGCTGAAAGATAAGAAGAAGGATAAGGACTTCGACCGTAAAGGTTGTATACCAGCGCTCACCGAGTTTTTCTCGACAGTCCTGTCTAAAGTGAAGTCAGAATACGCGGCTGTCCAGGAGGATGAGAGGCTGCGGGACGAAACCCTGACTGCGGAGTCAGAAAAGCTAGTAGCGCTGCTGGAGCAGTATAAGCAGGTAGAGGCGGCTTTGGAGTCCCCGGGACCAGGCTTCGACGTAGCCCAAGCACGGGCCTGGTCTTCGGACCTGGCCAAGCAGATCCAAGAGCAGGAAAAAGTCGTTGACATGCTGGACGGAGGTGCTAACCCAGAGGATACAGACATGGGGGATGATCCCATAGCCGACAACGCATCCTTCGTGGAAGTCCCGACCGACGCTCCGCCTGAGAAAGTCGCGCGCCCTTCGGCCAAGGAATTATGGCCCGAGACTAATTACCAAGATTACGCAGAGAGAGTCGCCCCTCTATTCACGGTACCGACCGGAAAACCGCCCCTGGACAGTCTGTTCATCAAAATGGAGGAGCCCGTGGATTCCAAACTATACCTTCCGCGGCCTCTGGAGTTGTACACTGCGGAGGAGCTTGAGAAAGTGGTGCCGAAGGGGCTGCCTCGATGGAATAATAGGTATGAAGACCCCATGGAGCCCGCGAAGAGCTGGACCTGGGACGAATTTTCGAAAATCTACAACGAGCCTGGATTCCATTTCATGATGGCTAGAGTAGCGCAGGTGGGCCCCCAACACAAAGACCCTAAGCTCGGCACGCTCCGCTCGAAGCTCGCTGCACGCTGGCGATGCACGGTGGCCCTACAGAAGATGGACCCTAGGCAGGACTGGATGTTGTGCACAGTCCCCTCTGGCTCGGAGGGAGAAAAGGACGCTCTAAAGTACGACCTTATCAGGCTGTCGGAGGGAAACGCTGTGTACGTTATCAGGCGTTTCGCCGCCGCTGGCAGAGCCAGAGACCTGGAGTGGGTCGTGAAAGGCTCCCTCGCCGACGACAACACCATCTACACTCAGATGCGCAAGCGCCTCCTTGATTTCGAAATGGGAGACACAAGGCTAGGATGGCGCGTTCTGGGCGTCCGCAAAGCAGGAGCGACCTCCAAATTCAGAGGAACGTTCATCTTGGACTCGGTGTCAACATACTGGCCGTGGTCTATGACCTGGGGTCACAAACATGGCTCGGTCCCTGACTCTTCGCCTCTCCTCAACTTTGAGCCAACCTGGAGTGCCAGGCGGCCTTACGCATGCCAATGCTGCTACTCCTCTGACCACTTCACGGAGGAATGTCCCCTCCCCTTCATGAAAGTTGGTGGGAACAGCCTCGTTAGCCAGCCTGCCAGAACCCTAGTCATCAGAAAGAAGGCTGCTGAGAGAATCATCTCCCTGGAAAAATCGACTTGGGAGTTGCCGATCCCCCAAATCCCTGGTACACCCCGAGTCCCTGCCTCACCATCGCGGCCCTTACCACGGCCACATCAACAGTTGCGAGCGGCACCCATGTCCACGATAGTGGAAGATAGTGAGGGCCACGCTGCGGAAGATGCTTCATCTGTGATGACCGACGAGAGGATGTCAATTGCTGCCCCTCCTCCGGGGAACGACCCTCCTTACCATGTCATTGACGGTCTTATCAAATTCCTTATGCTGCAACTGGCCGGAAACATATCGGACGGTGCAGGCCTGACTGAGGCTAAAATACAGTTCCTTTGCAAATCCCACAAGGGGTCCCTGCCCGCGGTCCTGGACTCTTTGAGGCGAGATGGCTGGCTGCCAGCCTCGGTGTCAAATCAAGTTATGTCGTTTGAATACGACCGGTTCATCATGGGGACTCCCCCCCCACAGCCCAGCGGTTGGTGCTCTCCTCACCACTGTAGGCGGACACTCTGTACTAACGAAACTACCCGTCTATGACACATTATTGCCCAGGCTCCAAGCCTATGATCACACAAGGTGCAGTGCACCAAGTGAACCCCGTTGGCGAAGCCGCCACTGCCTGTACGGAATCAATACTACCGAGGCTACTCTACGATGTTTTCTAACTTACGCCACAGATCGGAGCCCCGCCATGTTGCGAGCCGTCCAGATAACCCCAGCAGTCCCTCCACCGAGACCTGCCTCAGCCTCTGAAAGTCGGTCGCACATTAGTGACACCCCCCCCCCGGCGGAGGTGACTCTATCACAGAACGACACAGCGACCACGCAACAACGCCCGCCTCAACCCCTGTCACAGGAAATCCCTATTAGTCCCGCCAAGGCAGCTGAGACCAGCGCGCCATCTCCACATGACGACGATAAACAGACCATGGAGTACACCTGGCCCGCCAGCCTCCTGGACGTCGAAATGACTAGCGGGAGCGAACCAGACCGCACTACACTCTTACCTGACAAAGATATGGGCAAGCACCCAGAAGTTCAGAAAGCCCTGACCTCCCTGGCACTCGGCCGGACTGTAGAACAGGACAGAGACGATATTATGAGAGGTGTCCCACTACCCGTCATCTCTGCCCCTCTCCTACCCTCCCTGGTCCCCCTGAACAAGGAGGAGTCTCTACTCTTCTCGATGGTTAAGCCCCTGCAGGGCGCCGCGCTGGTTAGGGCAGCAGGTATCACTGCGGAGGACGTTGGCGGTACAACCAAGAGTAAAGGGAAGAAGCGTAGTGACTCGTGGACTATCCCGAAAGCCGGATCCCAGGCCTCTGGCGAGATTACCCCCCACACCATGGAACCACAATTCGACGTCCGCTCCCTGTCGGAGACCTATGAGGACCTACCGTTCTCACAAAACTTGAAACGGATGGCGTCAGCGTTCCCCAACATGGCAGAAGAACACCTGTCCCTCACCTTAGAGAAACACGACAACGATCTCCCGACCGCGCTGGCCTGGATGCAAACGATAGCCGAGATGAAGCACATCAGAAGCACGCTCATGTCAGCATATCCCACCGCCGGAGTGGATGAGGTGGAATCCGCCGTCAAACTTTACAAGGGCGACTTCATGCTATCATTCAATCTTTTGGGAATGGATCACGAGCCCACGAGCGAGTGGTCGGAGTTCTCCTTCGTGCGGCGGAAAGGAGTGATGGACATCGGGGCGGAGGCCCCAGAAATCATATACGATGACGCGGCAGCCAGGTCTTTCGAGAATCAATGGTGGAAGACGTGTATCCAGATACGACGACACAGAGTCTCTCACTCCAAAGAGACGGACCGCCTCTGGGGAAAACTGGCGCCCATTGCAGTCGCTCCACGACCCATCTCCCTCAGATTCCTCCAATACGTCAACGACCTCGGGAAATACCACATGGACCGGCCGGCGTTTGGTAAGGCCTTAGGGGTCCTACGCGCACAAGATGAGTTTAGCGGCCTGGTGACCCTCCTGGGAGAGCCCGTGCCTTGCTTTGACGGGAGAGAAGCGAACGTCCCAGCTGTCGCGATACTACACATCCTGGTCGGTGACGGTTTGGCTTCTCCAGCGGCCGCTGCAATGGCTCGCATTAAGTATCTTCAAGGAGAAAGACACATACGACAAATACATCCCGCTCTTCTTCGGGTTCCCTGCTATCAGGAGGAAGGTGTGGAACGATAGGAATGTGTACATGGCAGCTAGCGTGGAGACGATTAGCCGGCAAGGCAGCGCTCCCGGGTCAAGACTGAACACCGCGGCAGCACGGGACACCTACATGAGTGCGGTGCCGGGCACTATCAAGTATGCTCTGGAGAAGCAGAGGGAAAAAGCAGCCAGCTCTTCACCCAAGAAAAGAAAGGCGGACAAGTCCTCTGTTGACTCCAAAGGCTCTAGGAAGAGCAGGCGAGTCCGAGGCGTGTCACCCGGCGGAGACATCCCCGAAGAAGAAGAAGAACAAGGAGACGCAGTGGGTGCTGCACCAGATGAGATCGGCCAGGACTTGTAGAGTCCATGTTTCCTTCTCTATGACTGATTGACTTGCGGCTACGTATGAATGACCTTTTGCAGTATATGCCGATTGCGTTACAAGCGGACTGGTGGTATCCCCTAGTTTCGGACAGTTATGCCTCGTACGAATTAGTATTGATCTCCGTGCCCCTTGAATCCACCTTTGCGAGACCGGAATATTGTTTATAACCATTGCTACCCTGACTAACATTGCTCTGGAGCGTTGATATTTACACTCTATATTGTTGACCGTCCAAACAAACAACTTAGAGGGGAATTAGCCTTGGCCCTCTGGCGTTCCCCTATTTACTGTTCAGGTCACTTACGGGGCAATCCCCCTCCACAGCTCCATGGAATTCAAGCTCGCAACTTCAAGACGTCCCGCACAGGCTGTCGGCTACCCGGCTCAGGGCCGAGGGGCTGACGGTGACGGCGGAGGGACAGCGGGTACCTCCCTGGTTGGTGTGGTGGCGGCCAGTGTCTCAAACAGCCAGATATGCAAAAACCCCCACCCTGCACTCCCGAGGCGGAGAAGTGCAGGCTCAAACAGCGATCCGCCCCCCCCCAGCTCTGGGTCAGGCCAGACCTCGGCCCCTAAAAGGACCGGAGGGAGGTCCCCGGATGGGGCTGAGGCAGAGCCAGAGGACCCCCCCTTAGTGCTGACTAGGAAGCCCTTTAGACTAGCCACCTGGAACATGTGCGGGCAAGGCTCCCGGTCTGCGCCCAAAGACAAATCCAAAATGCGCCTGGTAGAACACCTATTGACCTTAGAGGATATCGACGTGCTGATACTGACAGAAACACACACAGTCTCGCTCCCGGTCAGCCGGCGAGTGCAGGTATTGGAACAATCTGGCCTGGCGCATCGCGCCGGGGTGGCAATCGTGGTCAAAGCTGGATCAGGATGGGAGGTCCTGCACAAAGAAGTTATAATCCCTGGGTACGCAGTAATAGTTAACGCGTCCCACAGGACCAGCAGAGAGTCGCTCTGGGTCCTCGGTGTTTACGGGGATGTATCGAGGGGCCAATCGTCCTTAGTTGAATTCTACGAGAGGCTAAGTGGGAGGCTGGAAGCTCTCGTGGGACGACAAGCCAGAACGCATTGGGGAGGTTGCTTTGCAGCCGGAGACTGGAATTTTGTGGAACATGCTGGGGACAGATTCCCTACGGCCCACCCAGACAGGGCGCCGGTTAGGTTGCTGACCGCCTTCAACAACATAAAAGTACTATGCGGTCTTGCTGATACTGCAGGAACGGACCCTGCGCCGCCCTTATGGTCATACAGTAAGGCAACGGCGCATGGCCGGGTGTACTCCAGGCTGGATAGGATCTACCGCCCAACGCGAGGATGGTCAGCTGGAGAGGTTACGCCTCTGGACACAGGGGCATCGGACCATAGACTGGTAATGGTGCCCGTGTACCCTAAGAGGCCAAAAATAGAGAAAGCTAAGCCAGCACCCAGACTACCGAGTCTTGAGGTCCTTGATAAGACGAAGAAATTCTGGCCGACGGCTCTGACGGCATGGAATGTCTTGACCACTCATGGTCCGGTTACGCTAGAGAAGTGGGCCGAATTTAAAAAAACAATTCTGGACACGGGGATAACGGAGGTGCGTGCCATGAAAAAATCTGGCAAACGGGATTGGATAGCCGCCCTGAAGAGGGAAACAATACCGCCTGATATGATAGTGAGCGCCGTTACAAGTGCTAACAGGCAGCTGTGGGCAGCACGGCGCCCCCCCGCTAGGACTGCGCCAAAGTGGCCTAGCACTATGCCTTCGTATGAAGTACCACCGCAAGCGAGCAAGCACTTCGTTGCGAGCCAGACTTCTCCGTGGCAGGTCATGGTGAGAACACAGCCCCCCGTCACACCGCGACCCGGAGGCGTTGGGGCAGTGCAGTTCATGAAGCCGAAAGAAGACAGCAGCATCGCTGACTTGTTGGGAAAGCGGGCGTCTGTGCTGGATTCCTCTACCAAAGCTAAGTGGGAGAAGATGACCAGGACCCACTCCTCCGAGTGGTTTAAACAATCCTCTAATAAAGAGCTGGATGAGCGAGGTAGCCGAGCGTCCGTATCTGTGGAGGGGCTGCGGCGCCCGGCAGACAATGTTGCTCGCACGGACTTAGCCGGGATGACTGATATTGCCAAAGAATATTTCAAGGAGCTGCATACCCCAGAACAGACAGACCGGGAAAGGTTTATAGCGCAGCAGGCGCTGCTAGAGGAAGTCAGGCTCCAGAGCCTATGCCGCCCCGATCCCACACCTGAAGATATCGCAGAAGGGCCGTTCACGGAGGAAGAAATGAAGGCCCTCCTGTCAAAGATGCCGAACACCGCCCCTGGGCCAGACGGCATTCACTACGGTTTCTGGAAACGTCTCATAAAGGCGCTCGCTGCGTTACAAGGCAGCGATGCGCCGCCCAGAACCTTCTGGTCAGCATTCGCTGAACTAACTAGGGACATCACAGAGAGAGGCTCCTCCCGTGTGGGCTTCAAAAACGCCAACATTAGCCTTTTCTATAAAAAAGGGGACCCCACCCTAGTCTCCAACTATAGACCGATCTCCTCTATGAACACGGACTGTAAGATGTACACTAACCTGCTAAACATGAGGCTCGCCCCTTGGGCAGTAGCCAAACTCCACCCAGACCAAAAAGGTTTCGTACCGGGATGGCTGATGAATGAGCACACTAGGTTGGCCTCCGAGGTCGCACACCTCTGCGATGCTACGGGCACCCCAGGCTTTATAGTCGGCTTAGATCAGGCGAAGGCTTATGATAGGGTGGACCAGTCCTGGCTTCTGCAGGTCCTGGTTGCGTCAGGACTCCCCCCGGACCTCATCCTGCTAATTAGTGACCTTACTAGCGATTGCAAGTCCAGGGTCCGGATCAATAGCGGCTATAGCCCCTATTTCGTGCTGAAGCGTGGAGTGCGGCAGGGCGACCTGCTATCCTGCCTGCTTTTCAACTTCTCCATAGAGCCTCTGGCCATCAAGCTGAGGCAGGTGGTTAAGGGCCTCTCGGTGCCAGGCCTGAGGCCCGTGAAAGTCATGTTGTACGCTGATGACATCAATCTGTTCCTTGGGCAAGAGGACTCCGTACCGGAGGTGTCTGAATGCCTAACATCGGTGTCCAAGATTATTGGCTCCAAGTTTAACATGGACAAAACGGACGTTAAACCAGTCAGCCCGCACGATTTCCAACTTAGCTGCTATACCCGGCAGGACATGGGCGGCCCGTCGATACCAGGCGCGCACATCCTGCCGCCTGCGGACCCTCTGCGCATACTAGGAGTATGGGTTGGCAGTAGGGACTTCGCCACCGACAGGTGGGAACAAATAGACAAGCACGTGAAGAAGATCATTTCGCAGTGGCGAGCTATTGGCGCATCTGCGAGAAATAGGTCGATTCTGGCCAAAGCCCTCATGCTTTCCAGGTGCCATTTCCTAATGGACGGTAATGGTATCCCGCCGAGCATGCTCAACAGAATAGGGAACAAAATAATGAATTTCGTCAGAGGGAAGTTCTCTGCGATGGCTTACAAAACCTTGGAAGCTCCCCTGGCGGAAGGGGGTCTCAATACGCCCTCCCTCGCGACCTGGAAGATGGCTGCTGACCTAAAGTTCCTGAGCGACTTGGTTACGGGGGACCAGAAAGTGCCCTGGAAACAATGGACCTGGATGGACTTGAAGATGGCTTCGGCCTCCAGTAGGGCCAGCACGCACGGAGGCCTTAATCCCTTCCTGCAACAGGCTTACACAAAGCCCTCTCTGCTTCAGAGCAGAGTGTCCCAGGCTTTCATGACTGCTAGGAGATTCGGGCTGGACATGGTCTGCGCCGCCCCATCCCTCATGGCGCGTATGAACTCGCCCATTCTTAATCACCCGGCCCTGCCTAGGCCTGGCTCACAGAGATTTGGGAAGCTGCTGGGCCTCAAGGCGAATGGGGTACGCAAGGTGGTCCACCTTTACGCCCCCCCTGCCCTTAGGGGGACAGGTCTGAAGAAGACAGTGTCGGCTATGAAGGAGCTGGTGCATGCGTCAAGCTGGTCGCCGCTGAGGAATTTAGGTGCCGCGGGTGTGCACCCTAGTGCTAACGTCTGGCCCAACATGGATGGCCCCCTCGGATGCATAAGAATCTTTACGGCCCCCAAGTCAATCATTGCAGGGCGGGTCGTCAAAGATGCATATAAGAAGACCAGGGTGCGGGTCCACATGGTTGACTACATGCCTGCCGCACCACCGACTGCCAGGCAAACAGAGTCCATAGTCTACGAGAGAGACATACATATCTGGACGGACGGGTCCGCGAAGGACAATGGTACGGACATTTGCACCGCGGGCTCCGCCTGGGTTTCCGACCTGCAGTTCCGAGACACCGTGTCGCTGACAGGGGTGGTTCTCTCTAATAACGTTGCCGAGGTGGCGGCGGTAGTGCTGTGCCTGATGGCTTGGCGGGACGCCCACATAGTCGTCCACACTGACTCTACGTTCGTCCTAGGGCTGCTGACAGGAGGCCTCTTGGCCATGGAGAGAGACGGGTGGGGTGATGCCCCGCGGCACTTCAGTAGGGGGCCGCCTGTGCCCCTCTTACGGGCTCTCCTGTACCTGCTGCGGGATAGAACAGGTAGGCTACGGTTCGAGAAGGCCAAGGCCCACGGAAATGATATCATGAATAACCTCGCTGACAAGCTTGCCAATGAGGGGCGAGTGAAGGGTAGAGTCTTGGATATAGGGTCGCTGACCGTGCCAGAAGGATGGGTTGACACCGCCCCTGTTCTTTGCCACCAGCCCCTGGACTACCTAACCAGATTGGTTGTGCGCGCACGAGTGGGTGCGCCTGTGAAAACGTTGAAGTTCGAGGCCTTCTCGGATAGATGGATGGTCACCCTAGGCCATATGTTTGGGGTGGTACTGGACCCTGGAAATTATATTAAGGAGGTGTGGCGCCTGGCCATTCCTGAGGGGATGAAGGAGGTGCTCTGGAAAGAAATGAACGGCGCGCAGGTCCTTGGGCACAGGTACCATGGTCAGGGACATGATAAGTCGGACATGGGTAGGTTCTGCCCTTGTGGAACGGAGATGACTCTTGGGCACATTCTTCTGGGCTGCGATGCCTACAGATTGCAGCCGCTAATGACAGTCTTGCTGGCGGCCCTGGTCGCGTTACACCCCGGCTCCAGCTTTAAGACATTGTCCCCTGACTCCTGGGGGACGTCGCCTTGGTTCCCCCTCCTCGCGCTGGGAAGCCTAGAGGAGACTGCCTACCCTATGGTGAAGGGGCGGAAGAAAATACTCAAGGGGCTCAAGAAGTCAAGGCAGCGGCGCGAATGGATAATAGGTAATTACTACTGGGCCCTATGGAAGTGGCGCATGAAGGAGATCCATGACACGGGTTTTACCTTTGTACCCGCAAACTGCGTGGCCTCACTGCGTGACACGCTGGCCGTGCCGGTCCCGGCGCACTTAGTGGCGCAACTGACAGAAGGCGAAAGCAATAAGGAGCCGCCCAGCGCCACACCTAACCATGCGTCTACCCCCTTCTCGGGCGACCTTACTAAGCTGCCACCCCCCATATCCCACGTCCTGGGGAGGGATACTGGGAAGCGGCTTTCTGTCAAAGGTGAGTCGATACTGCGCGCTCTCCAAGCGCCACTTGCAAACGACCGCCCGCACCGCCTCTCTGGGAGAGAAGCGATCCTGCGGGCCCTCACGGATGATGCCTACGCCTGATGGATCTAGGATTCACGTTACTACTACAACGTCCCACGTCGTCCTCATTACCCTTTCTTCACCCTCTGGGGGCGGGTCCTACTCCCGTCGTAAGGTGGGGAATAGTGGATCGTGCCCGAGCTCACCTAAGGGCAGACGGCAGGGTCCCAGGGAGGGACGTTAAACCATTTCTGGGCGGTCCGGTAAGGTGCGCCCTGCCAGCCGCAGGCAGGGGTCATCATCACCGATGTCGGACTGGAGGCCCCCCACAGGTTTAGTGGGTATTCCACGGTCACTCCGGCTGCTGGCGACCCCCACACTCCTGACCACTGAAGCTTTGGAGCCTCAGCCCATTGCGCATGAGTGCCGGGAGACCAGTTCATTCATGCGTATGGTCGTGAGCGGAGCTGTATTGGCGCCTCCAACAGGCAACAGGGTCTTAAACTAGATTCCTGCGGGTGACGGTAGGGAGAGTTCTAGAGAACAGGCGGTGCCGGATGATGGGGCACCACTCCACAGATCTGTCAGTTGCAGGGGCCGGGAGACCACTTCCCCTCTCTGGCTTATCGTGCAGTCGGCGGCAGAGCCGCCTCCCTGACCCACAAAAAAAAAAAAAAAAAAAAAAAAAGAGCCAAGTGGTGGGGGGG
>Ga0307515_10013822_pt1 | contig 15044 bp, 13 predicted proteins | sample 17_EM_MG_FD_194513 | JGI IMG/M metagenome (GOLD analysis project Ga0307515, IMG submission 194513) | Populus trichocarpa ectomycorrhiza microbial communities from riparian zone in the Pacific Northwest, United States - 17_EM | ecosystem: Host-associated > Plants > Roots > Unclassified | place... | reverse complement strand
CGTCAGACCACAGCGCCCCGTCCCTCAGCGACAGGATAACCTCATCCTACTTGGAGGCGTTCGACTATCCCCACTTGTGAAGTCTGGGCAGACTTGGGCAGGAACCTTCCCGCCTTTCCCCCACAACGCACGCACTGGCCCTCAGATGCCGACGAGGAGGAGCCATGCTTTCGTTTTTTAGTGTTCCTTTTCGCAGACCCCACTCTTCAGTGAACAACTTCCAACTATGGAGGATTCTTGTCCGTATTTAGGATTTCCCTTGTCCACAAAGATTTGTTCCTTGAAATTTTTTCTTGTCTAAATCACCCCGCAACGTGTGTGTCAGCAGCTCGACGGGGCCGCGACGAACGCCAAGGCAGAAGGTCACAAGTCTCGCTTGGAGGACCAACAACGCCGGTAAACCCCCCCATCAATAGGATCAACGGTATCGTTCAAGTGTCTAACGGGATCCAACATTCGGTCCAAGGGTCCAGATCCAGACCGACTCAAGTGACGAGACCCCTAGCAACGTTGACGAGAGACACGCGGTTCTGGCGCTCTTTTGCTTCTTCTGTCGTGTTTTTCTTCGATCCTTGCTGTCGTTCGGGACTTCTGTGGGCTAAGCAAGCTATAGGGTTCAACTCCGCTCGATCCCACAATGTTCGTCCGGTAATTTGGTAGGGAGACCGGCGCACTCCATTGGCTTATACGATCCTCGGTCCCGATGTGTGACCTCTTAAGATCAGAAACAGGGGTGCAACGTCACTGACCAATGACGTTTAGTCAATTACCACATTTACATTCTCTCGTCCATCGAGAAAACAGATCAAGCGCGTGGCTGGCGGCTTGGCGGCGGAGACATCGGCACAACTCTCTCAGACGTATGGTGGGACGCTGATTTACGAGAGGGAATAGGAAAAGATTCGGACGGCTTGGCGAACTGTGATAGGGTTTGCTGAGTGTTCGACATCGGCGACAATCGTTCTTCAGTCTGAGATACTGCAGTTCCGGAGCGGGGTCATTAGGAAACCTTCCGTGCTCCATACCAACCACACTAGGTCTAATTGTTTCGTCCGCGTGGCTTATCGACGGTCCCGACATCAATGTCCTCGAAGAATGATCCAAGTCCGCCCGTTTATCAAACCCTATCATCCAATTGATTTCGCCGTCATCGTGTGACAGTAGGTGAGTGACGCACAGGCGTGAGCGGAGAAGTGTGGGGAGGGTGAGCGACGATCAAGAACGACGCTTGTATTACGGGGATTAGTTGGTGGGCATCTTCAAGCAGGTCGTCCTCAAACCATCCCCACTCAACTGGGCCACCTGAACCAAGAGGCCTTTCTTGAGCTCCATTCCGTACGACGCACGGAGTTCGTACAATGTCGCTGCACGTCATGCAACGGGGTCCAGACGGTTCCAAGACGACGGAGCAGACGAGGCGTGAATTGATCAACACGCGTTGCGATTCGACAGACAGAGGCACAGATATCCAGGGACGGTGGAAGGGACAGATTCGAAAGAGGGATGATCGTCAGCTTATGGTATCTTTCGGTCGTGTGAAAAAGGGTAACAGACACAAACGAAGGCAAAAAAATGAGGCAGACAACCGGCGGCAGGGCGGCACGCCAAGCCAACCAGTAGGTCCGGAAATACAGCGACAAACGGGACACAAGTGGCGTGAGAGGACAACTCACAGAGGTTGAACAGGAAAGGTTCCGTCGTGACGATTTCGAATGGGCTCTGGTGTAAAGCTCCCTCAAGGACCTCGATACCCTATGTAGGATTAAACGGGGGGGCCAATAAGCCACGCAACGGTCAAATGTAAGCAAAATTAACATGGCACGCCCAGAAATAGACACAAAAGTACCTCTTTGAGCTTTCCATGGCTCAACAATGCAACACCGAGGTTGTTGACCGCCTTCCAAGTTCGAACATAGAACACGCAAAATGGAGATCAGCCAAAAGACGAAGGAGGGTTTGTAAAAACGAGACGAGATCCACGGAAATCGCAGAGGCACTGACGTCTTTGAAGCCCATCCTATACAAACGGTCATGGGTCTCGTGTTGCCACAACACAAGTTTGGGATGGTGTGGGAGTACACGGATCATCGTGCCCCACACGAGACTCAACCGCCCCGTTCGCTGACGGGCGGCAGGGGCAGTTTCTGGGAAGGATCGGCGAGATTCCATCGCCGAAAGATACAGTCTGCCCATTCAATCATTCCCGTCAAGTGGGTGAGATTACCAGGCGCGAACATTTGTACGTGATGTCACAGCTCCGTGGTGTCAGCGTTCGCGGGATGATGCCGGTCCCGGAAAGGCGCCTCCTAACAATATAGGAGAGCGGCTGATCCTTATCCCGGGGTACAGTGAAACAAAAATCAAGGATTGGAACAACCAACCCCAGAACGAAGGAAAGGAATCGAAGGAAGGAAGCGAACAAAGCGAGAACCAGAACTAGTGACTCACCACGAAATCGTCCGGGTTGATAGCCAAAAGTCCTCTCAGGATCTCTTCCGCCCTTACCCAATCCCCCTGGGCGGACGCCATGAGTGCGGCGTTCATGTTCACAAGATTTTTGTGCCTCTGCGCGATATTCCCTCCGCGTCCTCCAGACCCTTGGCTCTGGTATCCGCTCACCACGGACACTTGGGATCCGACCCGACTGAGGTTTGGCGAAGCGTTCGGGGACCCAACCGCGGACGCGGATGGTGTAGCGATGTTCGCAATCGATTCAGATACGAGATTGAATTCTTTCAAAGCCTGGTCGAGGAGTCCAGCTTGGAGATAGATCCTCCCCACTGCTGAACGTAGTTCGGGTGAGGTTGGAGTGCAGAGTGGTGTAAGGAGGCGTGTAGCAGCTGTGAACTCCTGATAATCGACGAGTTCAATGAATTGCGTCAGAAACATAGCGAAACATGAGAGGAGAACCCGTGCCTTCATCTCAATAAACTGGCTCGCAATAATCAACGTCATCCTGCTCCCTCTCTCCCTCCACATCGTAGCAAGGGCAGCCCCTCCGTCTCCCCTGGGCCCTCTGACAGTCCTTCCTCCAATTCCCGTACTCACGCTCCCCCTCCTCTCTCTCTCCATCTGCTTCTCCCTCTCCCTCTCACCCTCCTCGAGTGCAATCTTTGCCATAAGCTTGCACCTCTTCACCATAGCATACATCGTGTCCAAATACCCCACGAAATCGCCCGCCCAGTACCCGAGTCTCGCATGGAGGACCTCCAACTCGAAGGGGATGAGGCGGTCGAAGAGGTAGTCGCGTGAGGACAGCGGCTCGATTGAAGACAGGACAGAGTACAGGTTCGTGCATTCCGCCGTACATTGGTTGAAGAGCCGAAGACGAGCGAGGCAAGACAGTCGAAGGAACCAGAGCTACCTCAGCGGTAGGAGATTGATATGGGGCGATAAGTGGGATGAGATGAATAACGAACCGGCAAGATTGTACTGATCTCTTCTGGGTTGGAGGCAACAAGTCTATCGCGAGCCATCCTTGCGGTTGCTCTCCAGCTATTCGACATCTAGCCGTTCGTTGTTCTCAGCTCAGATTTCAACGTGGTGTAGGTGGGAAAACCGGGAGCCGTTCGTTCGAGGTAGGACACACTTACGATCAATGAATGAAAATCATTTCTCTGCCATTCGCCAGTCAGGTCTCTCATCGGTCTCTTCTCTGGCAAGATGTATTTGTTCAATAACGTAGACAAAGGGTCGGTCTAAGAATACAAGTAAGGATTGTTCGGCACGTCTTTCGACAGCCACCAGGTCAACACTGGCTTGAAGTACGAGAGGCGCACGTTGGGGATCGGCAAGAACATCGTCGGAGCAATTAACGCAGGGATGTAGAGATCCGGCATCTCCTCGTCGTCTTCATCGCTATCTGGGCCTGGAGCAGAAACTGACGGTGGAGGGATTGCCTGGGGAGGTTTGACGGTTCGGTCGGGAGGCGGAGTCGTCAAGGCGATGTCGGTCGTAGCGGGAAGTTGGAGGTGAGCAGATGACGAAGAAACCGTCGAGTCATCCGATGAAGAGATTTCGTCGTCGCGGAAGAATGGGTCGACTTCTTGTGGGTTCACGGGTGGCTGGACCGGATCAGCTGGATCCATGATGGGAGAAGGAGAGGGGAAGTGAAGCGGATCGGGATCTTCCGAAACGGTTTCTGGACAGGACATCCACTGGGACACATTCTGATCGCAAGGGACATGATACAAGTGCTGCCCAGATACTGTCATAAGGCGAAGACACGCGCGACCCTGGCCACGAGAGAATGAGGTCACTGTAGCACTCAGTTCTGTTGTGATTTGTCCGTTATGTTAACCCATAGTGTATGCACGAATCTGTGTCCGTTGTTTGGTGTATGAGATAGCTGTGGCTTGTTGTGTGGGTCGGAGTCAGTTTCACTGTACACGACGCATAAGCACACCTCCCCAAGCCCACGGTCAAACCGCGAGGTGAGGTCGAAGCTGCGTCGTACTCCTTTACGTAAGCATCAGATCCTGCTAAAAACCGTGAGCGTGGCGGATGGCGGAAAGGCTCGCGAGGACGCAGCCGATGGTCAGCCCGTCACCTCGATATCTCGCGCAGGTGAAGGCATTTTTATCATACATAGAAGACGTAGAGGTAGACGAGGAGACCATCGAGGACATTCTCACAGGTCTCGAGGAGCAATTCGACCCCTCGGTCGCCAGCGACGGGGAACACTCCGGCGCTGAGCCCGATACTCCAAGCAGGAACGGGGCGGACAACGATCCAGGTGAAGATGAAGACGAGTTCGCTCAAGAAGGTCTGCTTTACTGTGACACTGATTCACCTCTTGAGGAACTCATTTGGTCGTGTATTTTTAGCCAACGATGCGTGGACCGAGGAAGAGGTCAGACAGATAATCCAATCTTTGAAACAGCGCGGTGGGTGGCACACAGTTTTCCATCTCAAACCCTTCACCCTCATTCCTGTGCGCAGGGATGAAGGCTTTCCTCACGGAATATGTGATTGTGCGCCAAATCCCGATCACCCATCTCCTCTATGCATTCGGTATATCACTGGTAAGCGCTGTCTCCCTTTGAATTTCCCATTGGAGTTTAAAAAGCTGCGAAGTGCAAAGAGCTGCGACAGAAGCGGCTCGAGACCCAGATGTACTTCCTCAAGGTCGTCATCTTCCAAGTGTAAGCGTCATGCCTGGTGTCATGTCTGGAGTTGTGATAACGTTTATGTGCTCGTTAGCCTGCAAAGAAGGCAGAAGATTTCACACCACAACAGCATCGATGACGCTGTTGAACTCATCCAGAAATCACGAAACATCCTCGTCCTGACGGGGGCAGGAATCAGTAAGCCGATGTCAGACACCCGTACTTTCATGCGAGCTCAGAATCCGCCAAGGTGTCTCGTGCGGCATACCCGACTTTCGCTCTGAAAATGGGCTGTATGCCTCCTTGAAGGAGAGGAACGAGTACGATCTTGACGATCCTCAACAGATGTGGGTCACTCTTATTCTCGTGTGTGCGTTTCTTCACGCGCAGCCGATAGGTTTGACATTCAATACTTCCGGGAGAAGCCAAATGGTAAGCACCTCAGCCATGCCCATGCGCACACAACACCTGACCACTGACCACACCTCTCCAGTCTTCTAGTGAGTGCATACACACCCTACTATTTAGATATTCTGAGTCTCGTTGTTTGCAGCACGTTTGCGAAGTACGGTCCCGGTCCTAAACCGTGGGTGGATGACTGATCACCGCCGCAGGGACATATACCCATCCAGGTTTATCCCCTCCCCGTGTCATCGCTTCATAAAGCTCATAGAAGAAAGAGACAAAGTAATTATATCGAACGACTATTCTATGAGCCACGACTGATCTTCTCCGGCAGCTATTACGCGTAGGTCCCACACCATGACACTTAGAGCATCTTCCTCGCTCACGGTTTGTGTATTCCCCGACGGTGACAAACAGAATTACACCCAGAACATTGACACTCTCGAGACTGCCGCAGGGGTCAAACGTGTCCTTCAATGTCACGGGTCGTTCGCTACCGCTTCCTGCATTCAATGCCGTAGGAAAGTGATCGGTACCGAGATCGAGGAGGAGATATTGGCCGGTAAAGTGCCGTTGTGCAAGGTTTGCAACTCGGGGGATGGAGATGCAGCCAAAGATTCGAAGGAGCGACCAAAGGCGAAGAAGAAAAAGCGGAAGAACAGCGGGTGGGATGATGACGAGAGCGAAGATGAACCCGATCTCCCAGATTACCCTCCTGGGATCATGAAGGTCTCCATTCCCCCTATCACCCCACTCATGGCACGGCTGACAGACCCTGCTTGGTGACTCGCGTAGCCTGGTATAACTTTCTTCGGAGAGAAACTCACAGACGACTTTGACCGTGCGTTGGAGGAAGATAGGGAGCGCGTGGACCTCGTTTTGGTCATCGGCACTTCTCTCAAGGTGTCTCCCGTCGCGGAAGCACCAGGTGTGATCGGGGCATTTGGTTGTATTACACCACGGCTGACTCCTGGTCTCTGCGTTTCTAGGGCACCTCCCCCATTCCGTCCCCCAGATCCTAATAAACAAGACCCCCATAAACCACATCAACCCAGATGTGAGTCGCACACAATCCAACTCATATAGGCTGATCGCTCATTGCTCCACTATAGATCATGTTACTTGGAAACGCAGATGCCATCGTGCAACATCTGTGTCTTAAACTCGGATGGGACCTCCCCCTCGACCCACGTCAGAAAGGCGCACTGGTTCGGTCCGCTCAGGCTCAGGCTATCCTGGGTAAACGACCGTCGTCAAGTACGGACTTAACCAATGAGCCGGAGAACGTTGTGGGCCCCACGAGGGTAGGGGACAGGTATGGACGCCTACCCTATTCCTCCCGAGCAACTCTAACCCTCGCTTTTCATTAGCCACGTATGGTTATTTGAAGGTGCGGATGGTGGAAGGTGGTTGAGAGAGTTCGAGAGAACTCTTCAACGAGAGCAAGAGGCACTGGATTCACTTAATCGAGAAACGCTGGATGAAGGTGACCCCGAGTCGAGGAACTCGAAGAAAGCCAGAGTGATGTAGGTCAATGCCTGGTAGTGGAAGGCTTAGACGGACTGCTGTTTATAGATGGAAGTGGGACCCCTTGCTGAATCAATCTAGTTACAGACTTGTTTCATATCGCACATCTATTACTATTTCGACGATTTTCCCCGTCATGACATCCAACGTGGTGTGTGCAACTCGGAGGTACCCGAGACGCACACACTAGGACAGAGATCAGCGGGTGGGGGGGGGGGAGGAACTACATTACACATCGTCTATGAGAGGCAGAGAAGTAGAGAATTGGAGGTGTGGAGAGTAAAACCCCGGGAACTCAAGAGCCAACGAACTGATCCGATTCACATAACCGCGTCGGTCGGGCCTTTCGAGTGGGGTTCGCTCTCGTCGGGACCCTACCCGTCGCTTCGGGCCGTGGAACAGGCCGAACATCCGACACAGTACCATCGTCTTTCGGGCCCTCATTCGTATCCTGCAAACTTCGCGGCCGCAAATCCGCAAACGTTCCAGATGCCCTGGAAGTTCTGCGTTGGGTCGTCGAGGGACCAGTTTGATTCGTACCAGGCGTAGGTTCCCCGGGACCCAGATCCGGTCCAGGGTAAGGAGGTGGAGGTCCGGGCGGCGCACCCCAGTTCATTGGCGTAGGGCCTTGCGTCTGCATCTGAGGCGGCATCTGTGGATATACATGGGGTGGCATATGCGGGTGCATCCGAGGTTGCATTTGTGGGTACATCGGAGGCGGGTACGCCGTGAGATATCCTGGTGGCAACTGACGGGCACCGAGACCCGGACCTATACGCGGGGAGAGATTGAAAAAGCCTTGATGAACAAGCCCGGTCACTTGTCCCATCTGACCGTGAAGTTGGCCGAAGACAGGGACGGAACGAGGGAGAGGAGGAAATGGGTATCGAGGAGGGGGAGGTGGCAGGTTCAACGGTTGACCAATCTGGTGGAAGTGAAGGAAAGACGGTTGTCCCGGACCTTGACCCTGAGAAGGAGGGATCTGTTGGGTATTGGGGTGTCCGGGTACGGGTCCCCCGTTTTCCGAGTTTTGCTGTGGAGGTGGAGCGTTGGGGCCAGTGAAGGTGACAGGACCGGGGTAGGGCTGTGGTGGTTGAGAGCAATTCTGTGGTACGTTGTGCGGTTGCTCTGGCGGGGGTAAACGGCCGCAATTGGAGGTAGACGGTTCCCCATCACTATCACCCGGCGAAGGTGCTAGTACAGACGTCTCAGACGATACAGAACCTCGCGGCGAGAGCGTACGCGCTCGAACATCATTTGGAGTACCTGGTACAGACCTATACTCAGTACAATCAGCCAAACGTTCTCAGCTGCACACCTAAAGAAACCAGAATAACTTACCCCTCTTGTTCTCGAAGGCCACCGATGATTTCCATCAGCTCATCTTGTCGCTGAGACACAACATCGAGTTGCATTCGCAAGTCCGTGATACCCTGCAAGAGTTGACCCTCCCGAGGGGTTACGCCAGGCTGGGCGACGGTGGACGTCCCGTCTACGTCCACATCCATGTTTTCACCGTTATCAGAGGTGGAGAAAGAAGCCATAAAGCGATCGCTGGTCAACGATATCAACTGGTTAAAGTCGGAGATGTGTGGCGGGGGGTTGGGTTAGGTGCAAGGGACAAATGGATCAAAGGGGGTTACGACCGGGGTTCCGGTGGTAGCAGATAATGGTAGAGTGTGGCAGGGTTGGGAGGTAGAGAAACGGGACTTTCGTCTGACGTCCTTTATATACACGAAAGGAGTGGCACAGGACATCGTGGCGAGAAGAATGTGTGGACCACCCAAAACGAGGCGGGGAATCCGATAATCTTCACCAGATGGGAGACGCCGGACGCCTCTGTGTGGCTCCCCTCTCCATATTTGGCACTAATACGAGTGGAAAAAATTACTGAATGAACTTGTTCAGCCGTGGACGCGAAGTGTAACGCGCACACGCACAACCGCACATTGGAACATTAACCCAAAAAGAACCTCTCTGGAAATCAAAGGCACTCATCTGTATTCTTCCGCAAAGAACTGTGGACGCCCTCACCAATGCACCCGTGTTCGCTGTTGCTGCCCGAGCGTACCCCTAACTTCCACAGGGGTTTGCGGACCCATAGGCTCTACGAAAGACGGGCCGGCGTGCCACTTGACCAGGAGAAAGAGGCGAGGAGCGTGTCAAAGGCGAGGCAGTCGAAGTTTACGCGGTCCATTGTTGATTGAAACAGATCTGGCTGCAGTGACAAGGCCATGGTCAACTGGATCTGAATTGGCTCAGCCGAGCACCTAAAAGTCGTTCTGCCTCGCAGTGATGGTGGCAGAGGAGGATCAAGTTCTGGAGACCATGGGACCCGAGTTTTCGGGTTGCGAGGCCTGATCCCCGTCGGCGTTTGGCGTGGCATATCTAGTACATGCCCGATCAGATGACAGCCACACAAAACCGGCCTCGTCGAATGACTTCGTGTAGATGTGTGGCGGAGGCTAAGTACAAAATACAGGGGAAAGGGGTAGCGAAATGGTTGGAACGACAACAACCGGAAAGGAATGCAACGTGGGGACAACACGACAAAATTGAAAGAAGCCAAAGTACAAAGGGGGCGAACGGAGTCGCGAAAGGTTTCAAACTGCCCAGGATACAGGGAAATGGGTAACAGGAACCGACAACACGACGCCCGCGCGTCCTCCACACCAAACCTTACTTCAGCAACAATTCATCATCCGACTCGTTGTCTTTCTGAGGCGACAGCGGCAAACCATCATCTATCCGCGTGATCCTTCCATCCTTGCAGACCCTCACACTCACTTGGTAGTCTCTCTGAGTAACGGTGCCACTCCTCTTCCTCGTGGGGGCCTTGCGTTTGGGAGGCGGAGCGGGCTTCAACCAAATCACTTTCGGCTGCGGGAGTCGATCGGCGTTGTAGTCGCTGGCTTTGATCGTGTCACTCCTCTTCCGACTGACGCGTTCCGCCACATTCTTGCTTGACCCTGCTACAGGTTTATCTTGCTGCGCCTGATCATTCCCAGCCACCGACGGCATCGAGCGAGAGCGATTCGGGGGAACTGTGGTCACGTCAGTACATCAGAGCAGAACAACCTGCCGCGAGATGAAGAACGAAACCTTCTAGGTTCATTTCCGAAACTTTGGCACCCAGTGCCTCCAGATCGTCCAGGCAAGTGGCAGTAGACTTCTTACGGGTATTCTTGTCTTTTGGCCTATCCTCCCCCAGGGCATTTGACACCCTTTCATCATCAGCCATCCAGTCAAACCCGCCTGCGTCATCCTGTGTGGGCTCGAACGCTTGTCCGAGGGTGGGGAGTTTATTAGTATCCGTTGGCTCGAGTATTCCAGTCAAAGACATGGCAGAAGAATGCGCAGTACGACTTGATATCTCGTTTCCCAGATCCCGGCCGACCGCAGTGTTCTCGCCAGAGGCGCGAGCGGGAATACCAATGATCGTAGACGCTGAATTGGAGTCAAAGATTTCCATCGAGGAGAAGAGACTATCGTGTGAGATATGTACGGTTTGTCGGCAAGTTTTTGTGGAACGGGGTGCACGCGAGGCAGAATCTGGGGTGAAAGTATCAGCATCGGCCATCTCCACGTCCTCGTCACCGTCTTCAGAATCCGTATCTAGGAACTTCTGGATCAGGTTTGTGCTACCCCAGTTAATAGAATCCTGCGGTGAATGGCCGAGACGACGGTTGGCAGGTGGAGTCGAGAACGCAAGGGGTACTTCGAGCGAAAAGGAAGGATGACGGATAGGCAGTAGCTGAGGTTGCGGTTGTGACCCAGAACTAGAGACACTGGAGATAGAGCGGGACGATCCTCGAACGTTCCTACGACCGCTTCCACGGACAGGTTTCCTAGGTTTCGCACCCGCGTAGTTCAGCCACTTGGGGGAGTCGTCAACAGCAAAAGAAGGCAACGAAGGATTCCTGCCGTGATGCAAAGTTTTCGCTTTCTTCCTATCCGGAGAGGGAGCCGCATCCGTAGCGGGGGCGGTTATTTCGCGATTTTCAGGCAAGTGAGCAGAAAGCGTGCGAGATTTAGTTCGTGGTCGTTTAGTGGGCTTTGGTTTGGACTGGAATTTCGTTGGAGACGCGTTCCGAGAGTTCGGATGACTATTGAAAGGAGAAGCGAGATCAGTCTGAGGTCGTGAGTTGGCGTCGTTTTCCTTGGCACCAGAATTGAAAAAAGGTTTCGTGAGAGGGACTGGGGAGAGCGAGGAAGCAGGACGACGGTTAAAAGATCCAGAGGATGTGCGTGTTTCAGGTGGAAGAGCAGATGTTAGAGGGGTCTGGAAGGAGTTGGCATGAAGTTCAGCATTGAAAACAGTAGAAAGTGGGCCAGAACTAGTAGATATCTTGTCTCCAACACGCGGCCGTTTCGAATTCCTCGTTGGTGCCGAATCTTTTGAAGTATCCGCGATAACAGAAAGGTCAAGGCCAGAAGAGGTACCGAGAAGTCTTGATCGTTTTCCCATCCTACGATTCATTTCCGCGAGAGTCGTCTCGTCCTTGTCTATCTCCGATAAGGGCGATGTCAGAGCGTGATTTGTGTCTTCATCTTGATCACGTTTTCTTCGGTTTCGGCCTTTGTACGTGACGACCTTACGCCTCGTCTGCATGTAGAGCCAGAGGGGAACGACGGGCAAGAGACCAGAGACAGTTCACGATGGGATGGTGGTGGGAAAGAGCGAGGAATATGTACGGCCCATAGCACACGTCGATCGTTTCAGTACAAAGGGATGGAATGCAGTAGTATGTGGTACAGTTACAACAACTAATCAAGAAATCAAAAACCAAAGCAGCGAGAGAGCAAGGTATAAGCTTGTACGACTATGCGTATAAAACAGTGTGGGCTCAGCCTCACAACTAACCGCACTGCACAATCAAACCTCCGTCGAACAAGGTGACGTCCCAGCCCAACTCGGTCAACTCGTTCTTGAGCGCGGGCCTGAGAACGCCAACTCTGTTAGCGGAGTGTTTTCCACGTCCAGTGATGATCTTCAGGGGTTTGGCTACGAATTAAACAAATTCAGTCGACACTGTAGCAACAGGAATGAAGGGCACTCACCATTCGTTGGGGGGTCGTCGTAAATTATTTCCTGAACGATTCGAGAGGCCTCTACGAGGGTGGCTCCGTGTAGGTCAATTGAGGTGCAACCGTTGACAGTTTTCCTACAAGAACCATTAGAAGTCATACAAGCTGACAGGGGTGATGTACCTTGTCCTGTAAACCATATCCCGGACGATCTCCAGTTCTTCCGCTTTCGCCTGAATCTGAACTTCTCTCGCCTGAACCCCGAGGAAAAGAAAGGGTGGTTAGTACAGTCGCGCGCTCATGATAAAATGGGGAAACCAACCCTCTCAGCAAAGTACTGAGCAACCTCTCCTCCTCTGTTCCCAACGTTCCCTCTCTTCCAATACCTGGTCGCCTCGCGCAAAACTTGGTTTCTACTCCTGTGCAACCGCGCAATGCGCTGCATAGGACCAAGCTCGCCGATATCTCCCTTCCCTCCTTTACCAAACCCGTTCCCAGCTCCTTTGAACCTCGTCTTGCGGTTTGGATCGTAAGCGGGAATTGAATCGGCAAGGTAGCGGGGTCCGTTCCTCGGTCTCTTGGGAATGTAGATCCATTCCCCACCTTGATCACTGTTCTTGGGGGTGGGGCTGATAGGAGACGGGATAGTTGATCCGCTTGTCGCCCACTGCGATGGACTTGGCCGGGTCTTGGGAGTAGGAGACGTGGGGGACACAAGCGTGGGTGACAATGGGGTGGCAGGAGTCGAATGGTATATCCCAATGTCCAACTCATGGTCAAGATCCAGAAGGATTGTAACGACTTCCCAAGCCGTATCGGGTGCGCCACCCGTGGCTCGCAAAGCCAATCGAGCATCGGAAAGGAGTTGGTCTCGCTGTTCAACGTTCATGGTTTCGTAAACCGGAGACGCACGCAGAGCGTCGAACATCTCAAACAAGTACAGCGTTTCTTGCTCGGAGAGTTCGTCGTTTCCTGGATGAAGTATATCGTTGACCCTCTGAAGGGTGTGTCTCAGCGCCTTACAGGGAGATGAGTGCTGAGGATCGTGGAAGGCGGATTGGAAATGATTTGAATTGCAGGAGGGGATGAGGGTTGCCAACTGGGTGGAAATGGACGCGGTCTGCGCCCAAGGGTCAGTGAAACCTCTGAGGCTGTTCGAAGACGAGAGGTGGTGTTGTTGTCGGACGTCATTGATGACCAATTTAATTCCCTTCTTCTTCTTTGCGGAGGCAACAGGTTCAACCCTGGGTTTGTTCTTTGGGCGGTCATCTAAGAGCGTATCCACATCGATCCCTCTCTCCTGACACTCCCTCCGGTATTCGCGGATCAGCACTTCCTCAATAACATCCCCCATATCAGCGGATCCATCTGGGCCTCCGACGGCAACGATAACGGCTCGAAGTTTTGCCGCTTCAATGTGAGGGAAAGCCGCCTGCAAAAAGGCAAACTGGGGAAAGTTGACATTGGAAACCTCTGAGGACGAGGTCGTGACGTCCCCGGAGGACCACTCCGGTGTATCGTCGGAGGACCAGACGGAACGAGGGGTATCGCTGAACGCGCCGTTGAGTTGGCCGCTCGGGTCGCTTCCGTCGCCGGAGTCCTCCACCGCATGAGCGGACAGTTCTGAAAGGGTATCCTGGAGTTGACGTATTTGTTGGTTTGTCGGCTCGGAGAGGTTGTTTGTCTTGCACTCTTCCTCTACGTCGGCGAGTATAGCGGCGAGTAGCGATGTGTCCAGCGGCGGGCAGTAAGTCGCCTAGATCATGTGGCGGGTTAGCGAAGGCGAAATCCCTTGGCCGCTGGGCGGACAAACAGATGCACCTCCATTCGTTTTCGTAGCACATCCATGGTAGGACCTTGGAGGGTAGGGGGGTGATGAAAGGGGTATGTGGTGGTCAAGAAACGATGATCGAGGGACCCAAAATCTCAGATCGTAGTCCCGATCCCTTTCGCGTATGAGGATCAAAGTGCTGACCGCGACTCCGAAGACGAAATCTGGAAGACTAATGATGGTAGTGATTGCAAATACATTACAAATATCTTTTTCACAAGGATCACCCGCGATGGCGAAAACAAGGCGAGGCGACGGCTTCGAGAACAGAAATGACAAGGAGGGTGAGGGATAGCAAAGTGATCGTACAAACGTGCAAAATCAAGCGAAATCATGGGCGGGTGGGAAAGATTAGCAAAGTGAGAGTAGGTGTAAAGTCCAGTAAGAGTGTTCATAAACGAGTAACTGCCTTGGTATCCAAGGGCATGCCTGGGTAGGAATCGTGAGTGGTTTGAAAGGGGGCGGACGCGGGTTTCAGACCTGAGGGATCAACACCATTGGCAGCGAAGATACGGTTCTGTCGAATCAGCCTGGCTTGGTCGAAACTGTGGCACAGTCAATACACCGCCGGAAAAGACGGGTCCAAAGACGACATTCAAGCACTCACTTGACACGTTCTCGTCTCATGATATCCAGCACCTCCTGGGTTCCGCGCTCATCCAAACCGGTCCTCGAATCCCCAGCCGCAATATTGGCCGCCTCGATGTCGAAGTTGCCAGAAGACATTCCTGCGTCGGCTTGCTCGGCGAACGTAGAAACAGGGGCATAATTATTGAGGACAGGGAAGAAAGACCGCAAGCGGTTTGGAAGTGGAAGTTGAGCGCGGTAGTGAAAGGAAACTGTGGGTGGTGGAGAAGAACGTGAAATCTCCTGGTCAGTCTTTACGTTTGTCTCGCAGGACTTATCCGACTGCGATCGGGTGCGGATGGGGAGAGGAATGGGGGACACTCACGCATTACCAGTAACGCAAGGGCTACAAGATAGAACAGCAGCATCTTTATAGGGGCGTCGCCACGAAGTGCGGATGGTTTACGTCGGTTACTACGGTTCGCAGAGTTGGATCCTTCAAAGGCGGTCGGTCTTGAATGTTTGTGCCGAACAGTGTGCGCCGACCGCCGACCGCTCGATCGGATCCCCTTTGTCCA
>Ga0307515_10013821_pt1 | contig 15044 bp, 21 predicted proteins | sample 17_EM_MG_FD_194513 | JGI IMG/M metagenome (GOLD analysis project Ga0307515, IMG submission 194513) | Populus trichocarpa ectomycorrhiza microbial communities from riparian zone in the Pacific Northwest, United States - 17_EM | ecosystem: Host-associated > Plants > Roots > Unclassified | place... | reverse complement strand
CTCACCACCGAATGTTGAACCTAGTGACCCTAGGCTTATCCGCCGCCAATTCCCGCACCAATCGTCCATACTCGATTCGTTCTGGCGGATTCGCTTTGAGCTCCTCGTCGTCGTACTCGGTATTCTGGTAATACCCCACGCGCACAAACTCCGCATCCTTGTATGCGCCGCTCAGGATAATTGCTGCCACGCCCAGCAGGTCCTCTTGGGGGATCAAAGTTGGCTCAGGTGCGGGTGCCATGAACTCGAACGAGTTGATTCCTACAGGTATTGGGCCGACTAGACACGAGTCGAGCTCTTGGTCGAGGTCTGGATGACCCGGCGAGGAGAGGTAGACAAGTTTCCATTCGACGTCTGTTATGTGGAGATTAGCACGATAGACCCGGGCATAGGTCTGAACCTCGAAATTAAAGTGAAGAAACGGTACAGTCTGGCGCGGTCTTCTGTGGAGAGAGGGTAGTAGCCGAAGAGGTCCGAGTCAGGAACCCCGTGGAGAGAACACGTCTAGATCCTCAGGGTATTAGGAATACGGTTTAATCATACGTGTAACCGTCCAATTGCTCGGTGCGTACATGCCTCTTCTGGCTAACAGCAATGCACCCTCTTTATAAGCATAGATTCCACGCACACGCACGCACACACCATAGGCAATGGTGACGAAAGGGAAAGGGACACCGCAGTCCGTCATCGAAGGTTTCACGGCGAGGGGTACGACCTTGCGCTATGTATTGCACGCTGGTGCGGAAGGCTGAATGGGATTCTCCATATAGAGAGAGTATGGCGGCAAACGCCTAGGGCTTTTGATACTCCCGCCGTCGGTCGTGCGTTGTCTGGACATCGCGTGGTGTGCGTTCCTCAACAGCGCGTCAGGCAACCACCCTTGGATTTCATTGACCCCAAATATTGTATTTTAGCACTTTCCACAAACCCTCGAAGCGACAGTGTCTCTGTGTCGCGTGGGAGAGAAGCCGAGCATAAAACCTGAGCCAGACTTACCATCTTCCAGTGGAGAGACACACTCGAATGTTATCCTAAACCTATACTCTTCATTAAAGGGTGCACGAACGGGGCTGAGAATCTCGACGTTGCGAATTGCGATCATCGTGCCCGTCCTCGATCCTTGGAGCGTGTTCTACGCGTCAATTTTTTGAGAGATTTGGTCCCCCCGCTTATGGCCCGTTTTTGGTTTGACCGTTCAGACCGGTGCTGAACGTATCTTGAGAAACGTGTGGGAGGGGAAGGAGGTGAGCCGGTGAACAAAGCAATCTGAACTAAGCGGCGACCACATTTTCTAGAGGATGAATCCGCTTAGGAGTGCTGTATGTATTGCCTCATAAATGTTACAACCCTCAATGCGCTGATTTCCGGTTCTGTTGTCCTAGGTCCGAAGACGATTTGTCCTTGGAGGAGCAGCGGGAGCGGTCGTTTCCTCGCATGCATCTTCGGATACTCCACAACAAAAAGTATCGCACAACCCTGTATTCCACGTACCTTCCTACGCTGACTACGGTTCTCTGGTGTCGTGCAGCTTTCGATATACCCCAACGAAATACCTCAATGGAAAGTTGTCGACGCCCCTTCTGAGCTGGAGCACCAAATTAGGAGAGTGAGAGAGCGGGCAACACATAGCTACCTCACTGGGCGTGCACACCTGCAAATGGTCATCGACCACTGGATTGGCGTTGAGCAGAGAATCGAAGGTGCGTCGTCGGAACTCAAACAACGTTCCAATATAATCCCTTCATTACAATATACCATATACAAGTATCACGTAGACTAATCCTTACGCCGTCATCTGCAGCCCGCCTAAAATCCCTTGCTCCACCACCAGAAACCGAACCAATCTTCCCTGGGCTACTCTACATTGGAATCTCAACCCTCTTTGGGTCTATTCTCGCTCGTCCGCGCTCCCTCCCTCTGCGCATTCTCACACCGCCCACTTTTGCGTTCACGGCCATGCTGTACTTCCTCCCGAATACATCGCGCAACGTGGGCGACTATCTCTGGCACGTCGAAAAGAAATACGTTCCCGGCGTGGAGAAGCGTCAAAGCGCACTCGTTGGCCACATGGGTGGGATGTGGAGGGATGCCGTTGCTGGTGTGAACGAGGCGAAAGGCGGTGTTGGACGGGGCGTAGACAGTGCACTTGGGTGGGTACAGGATAATACCGGTTTGAAAGTGAAGGACGTTACGCAGGAAGAGAGGAAGAAGTCAGGGTAGAGGTAGACTAATTATTTCCGAGAATAGATGGACTCGAAAGAAGATGACCGTTGCAATGTATATCAGCAAGGCAACGATACAGCGATTCACTCCTGGCCTTCGTATCACATGAACCCGTTCACAAGAGTCCACAAAGCGGAAGCGCTTCTATGCGCCTACACTATTAACCCGAAGGCTAATTGTCCTTTAAATGCATAGATGCGACTGAAGGTCGTAGATTCCTTTCACCATTTGCTCGTCTGCACGTGGTATCCACGAATGAATCGCAAGTATATCCACGGATGTGCTACAGATACGTGACCTGATATGCCGGTTGCATCATGCATCATGAAAGGAAAGCAGCCTAGACAGAACTCGGAACACCAAAGACGCGCCTGGAAGGTACGTGTACGCCTCAGGTCATGGTTGCAAATTCCCGTCTTGTAATCACCAGCTGGCGAGTCAATGACAGTTGCCACGACCACGGACAATGAGTGAAACCAAGGAAGGTGATCCAGGATCAAAGATATGGCCTGAAATCGGTGAGACCAATTTTGAAAAGCCTCAGTGAAGAGTGGCTTACGCTATCCAAGAGATATAGTCATAAGAGAAAGGCCTGTCATTTGAGATTTAAAGTAAAGAAACGCCGCGGCTTCTGTTGCAGGCGGGAAAGGGTGGGTGGAGGGATCTGCGGATCAGTTTTTGAAGATATCCCTTTGAAATGGATCGCGCATTCATGTGAAACACTGCCCCGACGTCTCGACGGCGATCAGACTTCAACTTTGAAACTGAAATCACCTATGGTCGGGTCGCCAGTTTGTCCTATATAAAGTTCGAACTACGTTTTCCAATCGCCTTATATAGGGCAAACGTGGCAGCGCATGGGTGGGAGATCTCAGAGTTTGAGGGGTGAAGAGGTGAACAAAGAAACGACGTGACAGAATGATAAATCATTCCGCATACAGAAAGTCCCATCGTCTGGTCGATTTGAGTGGATGTTCTCTATCCTGAGGTCTAGATTTTACAACTTCACAGGGCGCATACGTGCGTATATATGGCGATCATCGGCATTGAAATCTCCCGATCGATCGATGGCACGGCAAACATGTAAGTAAGGAGGCACTAAATTCGAATGTGGCGGCGTCTTCGCTTTGTTGGATGAGATCACGGAAACCTTCTCTCGAGGGTGCCGACCCTTTTCTGTCGTGCCTCCCGTGCTTCGACTGTCGACTGGTCCCTGTCACGGAACGTACTGTCATGGGTATGCTTCTTCACAGCCGATAGATCCCGATATCCAACACTGATATCCAACACTGGCAAGCTGAAGTCTCGCTTCTGTAACACATCAAGTCTCCGACTAACACGGAGTTCCAGAGTCATGGTGGTATATAGGGAGTCTTGCTACGTGCACAAATCCCCATCATCATATCATGTTGACTGATCAAAAGGTTATCCTCGGTGGATCTTTGCTATTCTCTCTATTCCTCCTCTATCGCTTCCAGCAGGTAAAGCAGGTCTGGCAGGCGTTTGGGAATCTTCCGGCCTACTCTAGAGTCATTTCTCCAACCAATCCCCTTAATAATGTGCTCCCTCGCATTCCATGGATCTCAGACGGAATCAACTTCAGTTGGGAGAATGTGTATGAACGTCAGCCTCTTTCCAGACTATTGTTTTCCGACACAGCTCACATTCCATGTCTAGGTGTCTTCGCAGCATCCAAATCTGATATTGTCCACCTCCGGTCACTGTTCCCGTCAAAAACCCCACAACTGCTAGTCGCCGATGCTACAGCCGCCAAGGTAGGATTATTCTCCAAGTGACTGCCATTGTGCTCAAATTGTCAGTCTAGAGTATCTTTCACAGCCGCACGGCATTTACCAAGGATATCAAAAATTCCAAAGCCTTTGAGGGAGTCACGTATGGCCCAAGCATTCTTACTACTGAGCACGATGAGTGGCGAAAGCACCGAAGGATCGCCGCGCCAAGCTTCTCTGAGAGCAACAACGCCCTCGTCTGGGAATCAACCATCGATATTATCCTTGGGTATTTTACCAAGTGGAATCGAGATGGAAAGGGGAGCATCGTTCAGGTATCTGACTTCACGAAGGTGACGAAGCAGATAGCCTATATGGTTTTCTCGACCGCGGGTAGGTAGATTGCATGGCCACTCCGCTGGTTGACTCAATGTGACTGCAGGTTTTGGTATCAATATGGACTGGTATTGGGACGATAACGAGATCCCTAAGGGACATACCATGCCTTTCATGCGGGCGTTGGCCACCGCTGCAGAAGGACTGCTCCTTCTCATAGTGCTGCCGAAATGGCTTCTCTCTCTCACCAAGCGGGGTCGAGAGGTTATTTGTGGCCACAATGAAATGGAGGTCAGTCATCTCGGCACACTCCATCAACAACCCTAACCTCAAGCTCTGACTACAGAAATACTTATTGGAAATGGTTGAAGAGCGTAAAAGTTCTACCGTCTTAGAGGAAAGACGGGACCTCCTGTCCAATTTGATACGAGTCTCATTGGAGAAGAATAATTCTCCAAAAGATTTCGAGTTCACACATCGTGACTTGCTCGGGAATACTTTCATCTTTCTCATTGGCGGTAAGCTGCTCGCTTCCATGCAATACTTTAGAAATCTCCATTGAGTTGTGGTCGAGGTCACGAAACCACAGCGAGCGTTCTATCATTTACCGTAGCTCTTCTGGCAATCCATCAAGACGAGCAGGAGGAGCTTTATAAACACGTTCGATCCGTTGTCCCTGATGGACGCCTACCTGTATGTCGAGGCAGTTACCATAATCTCTGCTCACGCTAGCCTATTAGTCCTATCACGACGTTCCACGGCTTACTCGGGTTCTCGCAGTCATCCATGAGACACTACGCCTTTTCCCTCCCGTGAGTCCCATCTCATACGCTAACCCAGTTATGGGCTCACTATATTTGTAAATTTACACAATGTATTTTAGATAAACCTACCCATAAGAAAAGCAGCGGAAGATTGTGTGATTCAGACGGATTCTGGGGGGACTCTCCCAGTCCCTAAAGGGACAATCGTGGCGCCCATGATCGATGCAATACACCATAATCGTACGTGAGATCGTTACTTGATCTACAACAATAGAATGATATCTCCCTCAGCGAAATACTGGCCTGACCCGTACGAATTCCGGCCCGGCCGTTTCTTGGAAGACTACAACAAGGATGCATTCATGGCTTTTTCCACTGGTGCGAGGGGGTGCATTGGCCGGAGGTATGTCTTCCACCAATCAAGGGACCGGGCTAACCAAATGCTGCCATCTAACTAGGTTCTCAGAAATTGAACAAATTGCTGTTCTTTCTGTCATTATACTCCACTATAAGGTCACTGTGCTTGATGAGCCTCAGTATGCCCATGAAACGGCAGAGGAGCGCAAAATGCGGGTTTTGGCTGTGCAATTCAAGCTTTTTGCTCAGCCAGTCCGCACCCCCATGGTGTTTACACCAAGAGAGGGTGCCAGGGTTCTAGAGTACTAGTTTGCGTTTGCAGAATGATTAAGACATCGCGAAGACTTAAGGATATCCATAACACCGCTGCTGATGTATAGGTCACCATAATCCTATTCAATAAACCGGTTGAATGGCGAGTTGATTGTGCACTACAAGTTGGCAAAGATGCCGAGCACCTATGCGTCACCAAGTGTGCCCTCTATATAGGGCGATTTGCATGGTAAAAACCTATTAAATTTTGCCCTAACGCTGGTACCGCGGTAAACCGTCAGTAGCTCCAGCCACCGGCGCCCGTCGTGTCATCCGATGGTCGTCTCTATCATGTGTTATCCGTCTGTCGTTGCCATTGCCGTCGCGTCTCCCACCAGGCCTCGTCCGCACCCACGCAGGATATTATTCTTCAAGCACTCTACGCAAGGCACGGCCGCATCCTAGGTTGGGTGGCGACCCAGGGCTCCCAGCTGGTATTGTCATCTGTCCGTCGTCGCCCACCAGCCCGGCTACCCCCACTCCCTCGTGCCTCGCCTCGCAAAATATGTTGGATATTCCCATCGCTACCCCCGCCCGCCCCGCTCATCCACGGTGGCAAAATTCAGAGTAAAATACCTGGGTGTAAGGTTAATCACGCACATACAAAATGTGGTCAGCGCGTATATTCGCAGAAAATCTTTGTGCACGTGACCAATAGGGGCCTCTGTTTTTGTTTGTAATTGGATCGCATGTTCTCGGTATTTGTAGTGACATGTAGATTATTTTATTTCATTTGCTGATCCTTGTAGTCCAACCCATACCCAGTGTGCGGCCCACGTTTTTGGAATTTTTTTGGCATCTTGACCCACCCGTCGCCGCCTGTCCCGCTGCCCCCATATACATGGGCGCACTCTCAACGCTTTCGGCACACTGGAGGGTGAGTACGATGGGTAGCTGTCGTATAATACTTCAACGGTGACTCCCTTTAATTTCCACTAGGATATTGGAGTGCTTGCTGCTAGATTTAAATATTGGTCTTACTAGATATATTGCTCCATGTGGTCTTCCCGAGCAGATTGGGGGCTTGTGGAGGCACGTCTGATGTGTCGTCTTGGATGTTAGATTTACCAGGAATTGTTCGCAAGGTTTTTGCATCATTGCTTTTTCAATTGACCCTACGCCCAACCGGCGCGTCGGTTACCCTGTAGTCGCTTCATCCTTCAGCACCTAAACCAGTGCTGGACCGCAAATCCGCGTGGGCCATGTGCGCCCTCCTTGCAGTGATCTAGGTTGTATGTCACAAATGTACCCCGGCCGAGCAACCCTACCAAGCGGCTAGACCACTTTGTACTGACCACTCCTCAGAAATTCCACGCGCTCGGCATGACACGCACTCAGTGGACACTACTTTGTGGTAGCATACTTTGTCATTGACAATTCAGAAACATAACAAGAATGTGAAAGTGATATTTAAATCTATTTCGACATCGTCTGGGAGAAATTTAAAGCGGTGAGTGCAAGTTCGAACCATTAAATTTGGAGATTATATAACCCAGCCAAACACGAAAATGTCTAGTCATACATCGCCTAATACAGAGTTAGAGAGGATAACTACTGGAAGCACATCACAATTAATTTCTCACTCACGATCCATATGCGGTCGCAGTCTCAACCCAACGCGTGATTTGCGACCAATTGAGGTAAAGCGAGATCTTGAAAACCTCTCGGAGGCTGCGCTCGATCTTAGATTTTTCAGAGCCGTAGTCGTGCCCTCGCTCCGAAATGATATACACCAATAAATCGACCTCGCGCAGTGAGCCTAGCTAGTCTGAGAAGATAATCGAGGACTATTTGCGACAACTAGAAGGGAGCGATCAATAGAGGCTAAAAGTCCAGGATGGTCCTGACCTCTGCGTGAAAGGAAAGCCAAATTCTCTCGAGACGAGATACTGCCTCCACGACAGCATCTAGTATCTCGCATAAATGGACATCATCATGATGAACGTGAAGAGTGAGTTCGACTATCGGTGCTGCCGAACGCGAGAGCGCGCGTAAACCATCCACCATGAATTTGAACTTCGATGACTTGCAGATTTCAACTTTTGAAACTCGACGTCCTGGTAATAAATACTGGATCTGTTCAGCAGTAGCCCGGATTGCTCTCAAATTCGGGAGTGCTGAGGGCGGGAGAAGAGAAAGATCATAGAAGGCCCCGGCCAATGCGAATCCGACAAGCTGTGGGTTTACGATCAAGAAGTTCCTCAGCCCATCGTCATGTCTGGCTGACCTCAACAGAATATTGAGGCTTGTGAGTCGTGGCATTGTACCGAAATAAGCCAATATCCCCAAGCCTGATGACAGGGTAAGGCTCGAAATACTATATAGAGACCTTTCAATAATCGCAACAAGCGCCTTGGTCGTCGTAGGCGGTGGTGCGCCATCGATCGATTCGCACTCGTACTCCAGCCCAAGCGCTTAAGCATAAGCATAAGCCTATGAATCTTCAAGGCCGTCTGTTGGATCGTGTAGCCTGCAGGATACGAGCAGGACCACAGTTCGACATTGTACAGTCGAGTGGAGAGTACTTTGCAGAGCTGATCAAGCATTATCGTCGTGAATGGAATGTCAAAAAGTTTGATGTCTCTGAGTGACTGCATTGGGTGGAGCACTGTGAATAGTAGCTCCATAATATCCACCTCCAGGTATTGGAAGGCCTTGCCCTGGGAGATGATGATGGTTCGTATATAGGATACGAGCCTGTCGTTCTGCATCACTTCAGGGAGATGTCCCCTGCCCTCGACGGCAAATCTTGGAACACTAGTTTCGGATGTGTGCCTTGGAGCGTATACCGTTTTGAAAATGATACATTGAGAGGGATAGCGCACCTCAAACAGGGTTCACACCCTCAGCGTGACACGCGCTCGATGGAGACTAATTTGTGGGCAGTGAATAGGCATAACATAACTAGGTCAAGATTGGCAATCAGAATCTCATTCAGAAATGTAAGAGACATGTCAAAGTGGTACAAAATCAATTTGGACATCGTCTGGGAGTGAGCATAAGCTCGGCATTAAAGAATATTGCAGGGCATACAACCAAAGTCATACATCTCCCAACACAAAGTTAGAGAGGGTAACCACTGGCAGCATATTATAATTCCTCAGTCAAGTGTCATTCGCACGAATTCATCAAAACTCGGAAACTGCAACCAATTGAAATAAATGAAGCACTTGAGAACCTCTTGGAAGTTGTGCTCAACCTTAGATTTTTCAGGGCCGCGGTCGTGCATTCCCCCGAAACTGACGTAAACCGATAAATTGATCTCGCGCAGTGAGTCTAGTTTGACAAGACGATCGAGGACTATCTGCGACAGCTGGAAAGGAGTGGTCAATGGAGGCTCAAAGTGCACCTGAATATTGAATGCTTCTGACCTCTGCGTTAAAGGAAAGCCATATTCTCTCGAGACGAGGAACCCTCTCCACGACAGCGTCTAGTATGTCGTTTAAATTGGTAAAACAATAATGGAGGTGCAGAGTGAGCTCGGTTATCAGTGCTGCTGAACGTGACAGAGAGCGCAATCCATCCATCATGACTTTGGCCTTCGATGCCTGGCAGATTTCAACTTTTGCAACTGGACGCCCTGGTAATAAATGCTGAATATGTTCCGGGATAGCCCGGATCGTTCTCAAATTCGGGATTGCTGAGGGCGGGAGAAGTGAAAGCAGAGAAGTCTCATAGAAGGCCCCGTCCAATGCGAATTCGACAAGCTGCGGGTTTGCAACCAAGAATTTGCTCAGCCATTTATCATTTTTGGGTGAGCCCGACATAATATTGAGGCTCGTGAGTCGTGGCATTGTACCAACATATTCCAATACATCTAAGCTCCATGATAGGGTAAGGCTCGAAATACTAGATAGAGACCTCTCAATGATCGCAACAAGTGCCTTGATCGTCATAGGTGGCGGCGCGACGTTGGTCCATTCGTACTCCAGCATAAGCCGAAGCCTATGGATCTTCAAGGCCGCCTGTTGGGTCGTGTAGTCTACAGGGTACGAGCAGCCCCATAGTTCAACATTGTAGAGTCGAGTGGAGAGTACTTCGCAGAGCCGATCAAGCATTGTCGTCGTGAATGGAATGCCGACAAGTTTGATGTCTCTGAGTGACTGCATTTGGTGGAGCGCTGTGAATATGGCCCCAATAGTATTCACCTCCAGGTGGTGGGAGGCTTCGTCTGTGGAGATGACGATGGTCTGTATATAGGATAAGAGCCTATCGTTCTGAATCGCTTCATGGAGATATCCCCGGTCCTCGACGGCAAATCCTGGAACGGTAGTTTCGAATATGTTCCTTGGAATGTATACTGTTTTGAAAATGATACATTGAGAAGGATTACGCAGTCTACGGGAGACGAGGGAGAGATTTTTGCGAGTTTTCTGGTCACAATCCACTACTATGGCAACTAAAAGCTCATCAGGAAGTAGGTAGAGCATTTGATAACGAACAAAGAAGGAATCGGCGATTGACAGCGATTCCCCCAGCCCTTTGTTTGGTGGTGAAGTCCAGGTTATACGTTGAATGCAGAAACAAAACCTCCACAGAAATGAAAGACGATATCAAGCTCCCTGATGTTGGGTACATGAGCTATAGGATTTGTGAGTTCTCCCTTCATAATTACCCTTCCCGACGAATGGGGTTTGGCGGAAATTCATGACCCGTCTGTAGGTGGTACGGTGGTATCCACGAATGAAACCACAAGTATACCCACGGATGTACTATGGATACATGGACTGATGCGCAGGTCCCATCGTGCAATATGAATGGAAAGCAGCCTGAACAGAACTCGATCGAAGAACCGAGATGGTACGCTTCAAATAATCAATACTGATTCCCATCTTGTAATTCCTAGTTGTAAATTCAATGACCAATGCATTGACCGCATGCGATGATAGATATCAAGTAACATAGCCCAACATCAAAGACATAGCCTGGAATGATAAGACGAAACTTGGGGAACATCAATAGAAAATGGCTTACTCTATCCAAAAGATGTGGTCATAGGAGAGAGGCCTGTCATTTGTGGTGAATCCAAAGAGACGTCGCGGCTTTCGGTCGTTGGCGGGAAAGGATGAATGGCGGGGTTTCGTATCAGTCTTAATATGACTCTGTGAGGTGGATTGCGCAGTCTAGGCGGTTTCCCCATACTGACGCATCCAGAGGCAGGTCATTGATTTTCCCCAATCTCAGGCGGGCATCTGCGTACTCACGTGCTATAAGAGGTGGTGATGCCCTCTTGTCCGTACGTCCTGGGGCTTGTTATCCGTCTAGCTACTCTGTCTTGCCGTCGAACACCAGCGACTCGACACTGACGTGACGCGACCGGACCTTTTGCTACTTCACTACCCACCCAGGCCATTAGTCCCGCTACCCGCGAGTGACATCGCACGACCTACTTTGTACAACCGTGGCGCATCCATCGTCCCGTCCCATGTCGTAAGTAAGCACAAGTCCATCGTCAGAGGTGTGAGTGCCACCAAACGACAGAAGACAAAATATGGCAATACGGCTATGATCAAGTCATCAGTACGGCCGCTAGAAGAAGAAGAGGATACCCGATCACTCACCGAGGACATCAAGTAGTTTAAGGAAGAGATCGACAGAATTATCAAACCCCTCGGCCTCCCTGTGCCCTTCTTGGTCGTGCAACGTGGTATTGGAGGAAATATTGGCCTTCCCGTGCTCCTTCTCACGCAGGCTTCTCATCACGGCCTAAGATTCAACCCGTACTACGTTGTTCCTTTCTGTCATTTGAGGCACCGTCAACCAGGAAGGCTTGGAGAGTAGGGGAGACGAGGTCCAGGGTGCCAATAGTGGTAGGTACTAAGAGCGACCCCCGATGAATCGAATGCTTGCTGGCCAACGGCATGTGCCTAACCCAAACCAGCCAGTGCTGGGCCGGTAATCCAGTTGGACCACACGTGCGCTGCTTGCAGTGAGTCTAGGTTATAGGTTACAATGTACCTTGGCCAAATAACGCTACCAAGCGGTCTAGATTACTTTGTACTGGCCACCTGTACCTCTAAGAGCTGACACGGGCCGGCAGGAGACCAATTTATAGGCAGTGAATAGGCATAAATAGGTCGCCATCAGCAATCAAAAACGCATGCAGAACTGTAGGGAGCATGTCAAAGTGGTCTGTAAATCAATTTGGACGTCTTATTTCTGGGGTTGCGTTGATTTGAGTGCAAGTGCAAGCTCGATAACAAAATGTTGGCAGGGCATATCAAACGCGAAGGTTTCCAGTCATACATCTCCTAATACAAAGTTAAAGAAGGACAATTTCTCAGTCACGATTCATTCGCAAACGTAATGAATGCATCAAGAGCAGTAGATCGCGACCAATTGAAATAAATGGAGCCCTTGAGACCCTCTCGGAAGGTGCACTCAATCTTAGACCTTTCAGAGCTGTTGTCATGCCCTTTGACGTAAACCGATAAGTTGACCTCGCGCAGCGAGTCTAGTCTAATAAGATGACGGAGGACTATTTGCGACAACTAGAAAGGAGTGGTGAATAAAGGCTGAAAATATAGAATGCTCCTGACCCTTGCCCGAAAGGAAAGCCACATTCTCTCGAGACGAGGAACCGTCTTCACAACAACGTCTAGTATCTCATCTAAATGGGTACGATAATGATGGAGATGCAAATTGAGCTCGACTATCGGTGCTGCCGAACGTGGCAGAGCGCGCAATCCATCCACCATGATTTTGAACTTCGATGACTTGCGGATTTCAACCGCCGTAACTGGACGTCCTGGTAATAAATGCTGAATCAGTTCAGCAGAAGCCCGGATTGTTCTCACATTCGGGAGTGTTGAGGGCGGGAGAACAGGAAGTTCATAGAAGTGCCAATCCAATGTGAATTCGACAATCTGTGGGTTTGCAGCCAAGAATTTTCTCAGTCCCTGGTCATTCCTGTCGAACAGCAGCTGAATGTTGAGGCTCGCGAGTCGTGGCATTGCGCCGAGGTAAGTCAATACACCCAACCCCGATGACATGCTAAGTCTTGATATCAGGGAAAGACTCGAAATACTAGATAGAGACTTCTCAATGATCGCAACAAGCGCTTTGGTCGTTGTAGGCGGCGGTGCGATGTCGATCGATTCGCGCTCCAGCGCCAGCCCAAGACTATGAATCTTCAAGGCCGTCTGTTGGATCGTGTAGTCTGCAGGATACGAGCAGCGCCACAGTTCGACATTGCAGAGTCGAGTGGAGAGTACTTTGCAGAGCCGATCAAGCATTGTCGTCGTGAATGGAATGCAGACAAGTCTGATGTCTCTGAGTGACGGCATTTGGTGGAGCACTGTGAATAGGGGCTCTATAGTATTCATCTCCTCGTAGTGGGAGGCTCCACCCGTGGAGATAACGATGGTCTGTATATAGGACAAGAGCCTGTCGTTCTGCATCACTTCAGGGAGATGTCCCCCACCCTCGACGGCAAATCTTGGAACACTGGTTTCGAATTTGGGGCTTCGGATGTATACCGTTTTAAAAACGACACATTGAGAAGGATGGCGCAGTCTACGGGAGACGAGGGAGAGGTTCTTGCGAGTGTACTGGTCACAATACTCTACTATAGCAACCAGGAGCTCATTGGGGAGCAAGTAGAGCATTTGGTGACGAATGAAGGAGAATTGGGTGATTGCAAGCGATTCCCTCCAGCCCTTCGTTTGGTGGTGAGGTCTAGCTAGGTTATACGTTCAAATGCAGACACAAAATTTGCACAGAAACGAATGACGATTTCAAGCTTCCCGATATTGGGTACATGATATATAGAATTCTGAATCATCCCTTTATTATTATATTATCCTCTCCAGCGCATGAGATCTGACGGATATCCACTACCCGTCTGTACGTGGCATCCACGAATGAAAGCACAAGTATATCCACGGATGTACTACGGATGCACGAACTGATATGCACACTGCATCGTGCGTCATGAATGGAGAGCAACCTGGACAGAACTCGAAGGACCAAGATGCGCCTGAAAGGTACGCCAAAAGTCACCATTGCTAATCCCGGTCCTTTAGTTAACAGCTGGCAATTCGATGACAAATGCGTCAACCGCGCGCAATGAGAGAAACCAAGGTGACCCGACATCAAAGATATGGCTTGAAATGGGTGAGACCAAATTTTGAAAACGTCAATAGAAAGTGGCTTACTCTACCCAGATGATGTGGCCATAGGAGAGAGGCCTGTCATTTGAGTTGATTCAAAGAGGCGTCGCAGTTTTCGGTTGTCGGCGGGCAAGGATGGATGTAGAATTTGCGGATCAGTTTGAATATAATCCGTTGAGGTGGATCACGGAGACTGGGTAGTATCCCCATATTGACGCATCCAAAGGGAGGTCAGTAGTGCCCCCTAAACGCAGGCAGGCATCTGCATACTCACGTGCTATCGGAGGTGACGATACCCTCTTGTCTGTACGTCCTGGGTCTTGTTCCCCATCCGGCCACTCTGTCTCGCCGTCGAAGACCAGCGCCACCGACTGGACCTCCCGCTACTCCAGTACTCCAGTGGCCTTGTCCACTGATCCGTCACTCACACAGCACCATGAAGCACCTATTACGTCAGTCTCGCTACCTGGGATTGACATTGTGCGACCTACTTTGTACAATCGCAGCGCATCCATCGTCCGGTCCCGTGTCGTAAGCAATCATACGTCCACCGTCGATGGTGTGGGTGCCACCTAACAATACATGACGAACTTTAGCTATGTATTCATGATCAGGCCATCAGTGCAGCGGCTAGAAGAGAAGAAAATACCTGATCACTCACCGCGGACATCCAGGAGTGCGAGGGGATCGAAGGTATTGTCAACCCATCCCTGTGCCCTTCTTGGTCGTGCAAGGTGGTGTTAGTTGTGATATTGGCTTTCCCGTGCAAAGGTCTTGGAGAGTAGTGAAGACGGGGTCCTGGATGCCAACGGCGGGATTGGATATACTTGCACAAACCACAGGTATTAATGACAGGGTAGATCGACCGAAACCATTAGTAGGCGAGGAGAGCAACAGTTTGTCGTCATCAAGCGAATGCGAAAGGACATTTAAACGGTGGAACGGGCGACGACAGCGGAGTGGAGTATACTGGCGCCAGCTATCTCGTTTCCATGTGTGCGTGGTCATCCTCTCGTAATGTCGGGATGCCTGAATTGACACTGTCATGCGCGAAAAGGGAGAGATCGTTGGAAGGGATCGAGGCATGTTGGGTGACTCTGAAGGGACATGCGTGAGTGAGGATCATATTGTGCCTCAACAAACCAAGTATGTCGAGTACTATACTCCAGCGTAATTTGGAGCGGCAGGGAAAAGCTTCGAGATTTTCAGGA
>Ga0307515_10013820_pt1 | contig 15045 bp, 8 predicted proteins | sample 17_EM_MG_FD_194513 | JGI IMG/M metagenome (GOLD analysis project Ga0307515, IMG submission 194513) | Populus trichocarpa ectomycorrhiza microbial communities from riparian zone in the Pacific Northwest, United States - 17_EM | ecosystem: Host-associated > Plants > Roots > Unclassified | place... | reverse complement strand
AACGATACCCTTTCTCGTATTTTTTTTTTTGATAATCTTAGTAATGGTAACATTAATTTCTACGTGAAAATAAATATACAAAAGGTTGAGAATTTGTGTGAATCTATTTTCTTCCCCCTTCATGCTATTGTTCTGTTTTTTACCAATTACGTGAGTATTTTATTTATCAACCATGGAGTGCTCGTGACTTGCTGAAATTGTGTGAATCTAATTTCTTCCCCTTTCCTGTATTGTCAGTCCTCGGGCCATCAGCGAATGAGAATGTCTATTGACAAAATGAAATTAGGAAAATTGATTGATGCAATTAGTTTATTTATTATTTCTCGAGTATAAATCTTGAAAGATCCGTATGCAAGTGATGAATCCAAATTTAAAGGAGGAAAAAAAACCTTGAAACAACATGGGCTTAATTTGCTGCCTTGGCCCAATACAAATGGGTTCAATTTGCTGGCTGCACCTAATAACAAAATGGGCTTAGGGTGCTGGGTGGGTGCTGAGAGCCCTGCTATGTTTGTTGCCCAACACCTGCGGCTCTAAGCTACACGCCAGCGCCCTTGTTGGGCGTGTTACTCCATGTGGTGGGTGCATGCGAAGCTGGGGTGCCAGGCTTGCCCCAAAATAGGCTGGTCACGCATCCAAGTCCGATATTTATTGGTCTAGACAATACGTTGAGATCTATTTTTTATAATAATAGATTCATGTAATTTATATGGGCCCAATATTTTATTGGATATTTTTCTAGAATTCCACGCGGGTTCTTTAAAAATCTTGCTCGACCCCATACAGGCTGCTCCAAATTTATATTAATTCAATAATATTATTTTAAGTAAAATATAACTTGAAATATTATATTAATTTATAAAAATAAAAATAACTTTTCATCTCTTTATTCCCAATATATATATATATATATATATGTTACATTATATTTTATTTTCAGGTGAGGTATTTCTTACCTCACACCTTCATATCATCAAAATTTTGTTTTTTTTACCTGCTCAAAACCTGGATTTAAAGGGAAAAAAAATCAAAATAGGCTTCAAAATACAATCCTAATCCAATTTAAGTGCTAAAATAATTTACTTATGAAATTACAATTCAAAGCATCCTTGTTATCTCCATTGAATCACTTGTAATTACTCTCTAAAAATTATTTCCTTATACTAATGAAATTTGAAAAGGAAAAAAGAAGAAGGATGGTGGTAAAAATGGTCGATTCTTTCTATGTTAAATAAATTAATGGGCCAATTTTATGGGTCTAAAAGGCCTAACAAAAATACTAGCAAAAAGAGGGTTAGTCTCTTATCCCTACCCGGCCCACTACCAAAAACCCTAACCCTAGTTGAACACAGCTACATATATATCACAACCCTAAATTTTTCCCATCATTATTTCCATTTATCTATCGCTCTAAACAGAGAAAGCCGTCGCTGCCCTAGCACCTCCACCCCTCTCACTCTCCCTCAGGTCTCTTTATTCACCTCTGTAGCTCTGCTGTCTTGATGTTTACTGCGAAGTAAAATAGTTTTTAAGTCTAACGCAGATCTATGACTGTGAGACTAATAATCACTTTGATTAGTTTATGTTTTTGATTTTTAATGCATGGTTAGTTGATTTCAGCTAAAACCCATTTTTTATTTATGTGGATTAACTGCAAAATCTGCTAGTTTATAAGAAAAAAAAGAATAATTTCTTGTTTTAAAGACTAAGAGCTCGAGAACTAGAAACCCATTTTTGCTTTATGCAGCATGATAAGTTCAAAATTTGATAGTTCATATGTGAAAATTGAATCATTTTTTGTGTAAATAGATAGATAAACGGTATAAAAATTAAAGTGTTAATGTTTTTGGTATATTTTTAATGAATATAAAGTAAAGATGTGTGATATTGAATGGTTTGTGTTCATCGTTTGTTTTGTTTTTGTGATAAAAAAGCGAACGGAGAAAATGGCAGCAGCTTATGGAGCTATGAAGGCGCAGAAGCCGGGTTTGGAGGAGGCCCAGGAGCAGATTCACAAGATCAGGATCACTCTTTCCTCCAAGAATGTCAAAAACCTTGAGAAAGGTCTATTCTTGAAATCCTATTTTACAACCTGATTGTTATTGATGAGACCCATTTTGTTTCTTTTAGTTGTATCTTTTTGTTCTGATTTTTTTTTGCTTGTGTTACTGATAGTTTGCACTGACTTGGTTCGTGGTGCCAAGGATAAGAGACTGAGGGTCAAGGGACCAGTGAGAATCCCTACCAAGGTTCTTAACATTACCACCAGGAAATCCCCTTGTGGTGAAGGTATTATCTCAAACTGCTTTGACTAATCATGGTTCGATTAATATGTAGTGTGTGCCATTTTGTTTTTTTCTCTTCTTTTATGTGCTATTTACACAGTTATGCAACCTTCGGATTTTAGAAATTCACTTTTTTCCCATGACATAATATTCTTATGTATTGATTTTTGTTCATGCTTTCTTCAATCATGCATCACTCGCTTTATGAGTTCCAAGTGTTTGTTATCGACATATTTTCTTTTTGTAATGTTTGAACAATTATTTGTTTCATTTGATAAGAATGGTTTGAGGGTGAAATAGAGAAGTGGCAGAAACATCACTGTTCTTTATAGATAAGCTCTGTTATTTGTTACCCTCTAGGACCAATGAAGTAATCAATCGCAAGCTTGTGTTCCCTGCGCAGTCATATCCAGTAGTATTAACTGGTTAATGCATGGGAAAAGGGGCCTATTGATTAAAATGTTGCCAATTTAATTTTCTAGGTGTTCTAGTCTGAGCATTGGAACTAGGGGGATGGGCTATACCATGCTGGTTGGTTTTGTAATGTTTGCACAGGAGTTTCCAATTAATAATTGCTTCAAAATGATTTTCATGGTTCATGTGATAGAAATGAATCTCCCTCACTTAAACATATGTGCTATTTGTCTTTTTTGACGCCATTAAAAATTGAAATTTGTTGTGTTACGTTTTTCTATTTGGTTCATCTGTCATTTCTTTCAAGTCGTTGATCTTCCCTTTTACTACCATACCTGTTCAGCTAAAAGAAATTACTTGTATATAATTTTTCTGATCTGCTTTCAGGAACCAATACATGGGACAGATTTGAGCTTCGTGTCCACAAGCGTGTAATTGATCTCTTCAGTTCTGCTGATGTTGTTAAGCAGATCACCTCTATCACAATTGAACCTGGTGTTGAGGTTGAAGTTACCATTGCTGATTAGAGAGATGCTGCTTACTTCTTCGGGGCTGTTGTTTTGTTTAGTTTACCAGAACACTTTGCTCCCTCAGATCTTTTTGATTGAAAGACAGTTTATCAGCCCTTGTGACTGAAAAGAATACCTGTATGGTTAATTTAGTATGTGCTTTTTCCATACCATGTTGTTAAAGATTCGGTAATGGAGATTGAATTTTGTTTCCTTATTTCATTATGAAATGTTATGATTTCCAAGTGTTCTCAGGTGTTGTCTCTTGCAATATTCTAAAGTGATTTTATTTTGAATTTGTTTCGTTTTTAAGTGGAATAAATTTGGCAACTTGTGTTGAAAAGAACGAAATTAAACTTAGTAGGAGAAGCACGCACGTGGTTTTATGCTCCAAGTATTGTTGCAGAGGTATCCTCCGCTCGGATGTTATTATAACAACTTGAGTTCGAATTGAGTGTTGGTACTGATAACCATGGCAATGAGCTTGCTAGATCCGTAGTGGCTAATCATGTTGGTAGGCGTGAGCCAGTCAACACTTTTGCCCCTGGGTTGTCTACTCCATTCTTTGATGTCTGATGAAATAAAATGCTCTCCTTGTTCAGCGGGCTGATGTAAGATCAGCTGTGCCCCAATGTTACGTACATGAAACTTTGCTATCAACTATGGTATCTTGCAGATGGGTTCATGACTAATTTGTTGCCTGGGGACAGCCATATTTGTGATTGCCAGTGGATGGTAATCCATATCATCTGATGTTGTCTAATGGTATGGCAACACAGATTCACAGCTGTTTGGATTTTTTAATGATTTTTTTTCATATTGATATTAAAAATAAAAAATATTATTTTAATATATTTTCAAATAAAAAACTTTTAAAAAATAACTGTTACTATATACCCCCTACCCGTAATCACGACTGTTTGGAGATGTTAATTTCTCCAAACTAGTTTCCTCGACTAGAAATCTCATTTTCCATCTCTTTCACTTGCTAAGAGTTCATCTAGTTAGAGAGTAAAATGCCCGAGGAATAAACAAAACCGTTATCAGTACCCTCGCCACTGGTGGTGGACAGCAATAACCTCTAATTTCTCTTCCTTGGACACAAACAAGAGATACACCATGCCACTGGTGGTTGACTGCAATAACCTCTTAACCTCAGCCCTTAGATACAAACAGGAGAAAGACATGCCCCTGGAGACTAGGTATGACTAGCATCTCCCTTTGCAAGCAAGGCCGCAACAGGAAATCACCAATGATTGTAAAATACATAAATGCTGATTAACACATTAATCCCATGTAATTCTGCATTAAAAATCTTGACAATACACCACCCGATGTTAGAAGGTAAGTTGCATAAGAAAGGACAGCAATCCTCCCCCCTCCAGCCAATCATCGAATATTTAGAGAACAAATTTACAAATGTAGCAAATTTCAGGGCGTGGAAGAGGAAAATGCGCATGAATATGCAACCACTGGATGTTCGACAAAGGGAAACTCAGTGATGGCCACCATCACTGTCATTTTCATGTTCCATCTCCTCTGCATCTTCAAACCGATTATCATTGATCTGGAGCTGCACATACATCATTTGCATTAACACTATAAGATAATCAAGATTTACAAGAAGCCAGTGAGAGTTAAAATGGAGCACAAACTACAACTAGGGACAATCCAAATATCCCATTTTCAACACAAGCACAGTCACCGAGAACATCCCAAAACTTTAAACATTCATACTGTACACAATAACACACAGCATACTGAAAAATAGTGTCATCAAATATTTGCCTGGATATATAACAAGTTCTCAAGTTTAACCATATGAAGAGCAAATGTTGAAAAGAAAACAAACTCTTGTTGTTTTAGCATGCACTTTAAGTACCATATTATGGATATATTAAACATCAATATGGTACTTAAAGTGCATTTTAAAATGAACATTAACCAGCCTACCTCAAGCACTGTACGAGCGAGGTCATGATCCCCATTTGAATGACCAATTGAACTTGATGGATTTTGAGAGAAATTCCATTCAGAATCTTCCCCTTCTGTAGAAAAAAATAGGTTACAAAATATAGGGCCAGTATGCTTGAAACAAAACTATTTTTCTGAAGGTACCATGCTAACTGCTCTAATCCCTTACCAGCAGTTTCGTCTACCAGTTGGTTGGCACTAAAGATCCAATTGTGTTCTTCATTGTCTAAATAAACATCATCAAACACATATGAATCGGTATCAATGCAGTGGAGAATAATAGCAAGTACTGAATAGAAAAATCAAGATAGAAACCATCCATTTAAAACAATTGCAACAATAGTGCCAGCTCCCACCTTCGATTGGTTCAGGATTTAGCTCAGCGCAATCACATAATATCTGAAACAAAGTATCCACTAAAAACCAAAAAAGAAAAGGAAGTATTTAATCTTCAATTATCAAATCTATACCAAACGTGATGCAAGAATAAGTAAAGCAGTTACATGACAGGAATATTAAATATGATAAATCCATTAGAAAAGGAGTGCATTAATACATTGGCCAGGGTCTGAAGGAACAAGCCTCATTTCTGTGACTTTCGACAAGTCTAAAGCATCACTACTTTCTGAATCCGAGTCTTCTGACTCATTTCCATCCTCTCCAGTCTCAATCTTCAAACAAAACAACAATAATCAGAACCACCATGCACTAATTAGCTCGCCAGAACTAACTACTTGAGACACCACCATAAGGAAGCAAACAAAATTATAATGCTGAAAATGCCTGGCAGTTACATGCTTAATTCAAAGTTAAATGCAAATTTATGGCCTCATATTGTATTCTAACAATATATCTACAACCAAAATTAAGTAGCAACAGCCCAAGAAAGAAAGAAATAAATTTCCCTCTCATACTGAACCAAACAATAGCCTTTGCTACCATCCACCATTGGATTCCCTCAAAACTAAATTACTTCTCTTCAAGTATCATAATAGTGATGAATTAAAACACCAGCAAACTTATAGCATTACACTATATATCAAAGATAAAGAAATATTAATTTAAAATATCAGCATACAATATACATGATACAAAAAGATCAATACAAATCCACCACCCCATATTTACACACCAGTATACAATACACACACACACGCACACACACAACTTGCAACAGCACGTAACCCAAAAAACAAAACTCACTGTTAATTTCAATAGCATTTAAACTCAATCCAACATAGAATTATTGCATCAGTACCATAATTATGACCAAAATCACTCCTTAAAACATCATAGTCTAATCCAAAAGAAGAGCACAAAAACCTTACTTGAGTATAGATACAAGGAGAAGAGTAAGCCTCAGGATCTCTTGAAACTGCATGAAGTGAAAGAGACAAGAAATCAACTGCGTAACCTTTCGTCCTATCCACATCACTTAACCACACAACTTTCCTGCAATAAAAAGAGCACAGCACTTCCATTTTTACTACAAAAACATCATAAGCTCAAAAAAGAAACAAAATTCCCAAGAAAAAAATGGAAAAACAATAATGGGTTGGTATTATTTATTTACTTTGTGGAGATGTAAACAGTGCCTTGAGATTCAGGGGACCGGTTGCCGATGACAATGGAAACTCCTGGTTGCACATACATAAGGTCCTCGCCATTGTCGTTGTCAAGAACTGGTTCTCCAGCACCGTCTCCTCTTCTCTCGGTGAATTGTCTTAGACCTGGTGCCATTTTTCTATTTTCTTTTTTTGTCTGGGTTTGATATTTTGTTGTAAAGGTTTCACCTGGTTTATCTAGGGTTTTATGGAGGTTTTGGTTATATTTTATTATTAATGGGCTTTTGATGGAACCTTTAGTGGTTAAAGCCCAGGAAGACGCTCTATTTTTCTTTTACCATTGCGGTTTTTCTTAGATGCACTCTGAGCCCTGAGGCAGCTGAGTCTAGGACCGGTTGGGATAAATTATTATTTTGTTTATAAATATATTAAAATAATATATATATTTTTAAAATTATTTTTGATATGATATATCAAAACATCCATCAACATAAAAAAATAATTTTAAATAAAAAAATTCAAAATTTCATGCAATTCCAAACAACTGACATTGTGATCTATAGTTATTAGATTGATAAAAAAGTAGATTAAAAAAAAAAGTTTAGATTAATAAATTATTGGATCAACTTCCAAGTTACCAGAAAAATATATTCATCCTGTCAAAACAATCAAGTTACTAAAACCCTAGGGAATTCAATCCTCATTTGAGCCAAGATTCAAGAGTAAATTCATGCTATAACTTTATTTTGATTCAATCAAGTTTTACATGTTTAATGTCAAATCTGGTTTAATTAATATTGTATTTGTATTTGATTTTGATTTTGATTTTGAGCCAGGATTCAAAGAGCAAATTCATGTTATAACTCTATCTTGATTTTGACAAAAAGGAAGAAATAGAGCTTTATGCCGGTTCCAGTCCTGCTTCTGCTACCTTCCAAGCTCCAACAAATGCTCTGGGGTGATCTGTGTCCTTGTATTTCAAATTGTAATCATTAATTCCCGTTTTGTTTCGAAATTCGAGTTCAAACCCAGTTGTAGAAATGATTATCTTCCATTGGAGACTTGGGAGACAACCACCGTCTCCCAAATAGGCAGTTTGAGGCAAATCAATTATGTTTAAAAGATAATTTCATAGCTCAAAACACAAAATATACTTAAAGGATACACGGAGTACAGAATCTCAAACGCCAAAACAAACATTTAAAGCAAAATTTATGTTCTAGGATCCACTCCATCTTTTGTCCCAGCTAACATGATATCATAATAATGCTTATGAACTATGACGGAGTCCCACACGCGAAGACCATCCATGCAGGATGTACCAAATCGTGCCACATACATAACTATGTCTAAGCCACCAGCGTGCTGGCAGTGGATGATTCGCTGCAAGACAGAAAGCGAGTTATACTATGAATATTAAGTGGATAGGCATACGATGAAAGTGAGTTATACTATGAAAAAACCCTGCAGACAGCTTGAAATCTTGATTAAAGTTGGTAAAAAGACTGGGAGCAGGATACTAATTCAAAATTTCAATTGAAATATGAGTGCTTTGGTCATAATCTTACTGGAACTACAAGGAACGGAGCAAGGTATTAACTGAGATCACAGATGAAGAACTACACCTCAGAGAGTTTATGGGGTGCTGCCAACTAAAATTGCAGGCTACCATGCACAAACACTGAGTAGTGAAAAAGTAAACGGGCTTACTATTTCCAGACAGGAGGAAGCTTCTTTGTCTTCTTGTAGTAGCGAGCAAGCCTGTGAATTCTGCTCTCGACAAGGATCAACCTGAACTTGGAATCCTTATCCTTCCTGTTCCTTTCCAAATGCTTTCTGATGGCAACAGCTTTCTTGATGAGGTGGTACAGATCCTCAGGAATTTCAGGGGCAAGACCTAAACATACAAATACCAACAGAACAATCAAAACATCAACAAAAAAGAGGCTCGATGAGAGCAGCACTCACTTGCTGATAAGGATTTCAATCATCAGCACAAATTAATAGATCAAATATAATCAATTCCTTAAAATACAGGAGTTAAAAAGCTGAACCAAAGTCAATTTATATCCATTTGCTTAAGGATGATTGAAATAACATTCATGCATAGACACAGAACAAAAACTTCAGTTCCATTCCTTTGACAAACAAAGCACTCAATTCCACTAATCCCATTTGCTTACATTTCCCAACAACCAAATAGAATCAAAACATGGATTTTATCCCTCTTCAAAAAGCAGCAAAATTGCCTACATGAACATATCAACAACAAAATCCCAACAATAACAAAGAGACACGTACCATGAGCCTTAAGGATACGCAAGATCTGGTTTCCAGTAACACTCCTGACCTGAGCAATACCGTGAGAGTCACGAAGAATGACACCAATCTGAGATGGAGTCAAACCCTTCTTTGCAAATTTGCAGATGTTATCCTCAACCTGGAACCATACCAGCTCAATAAGTCCTCCCTTCTATCACAATCCACTTTGAATGTCCTATGATTTTAAGTTAACTACAGTGCATAGCCAAAACTTGATAAAAAGCCACCATTAAAATGAACTAAAAAAATATCATTACCGTTTTCTAGCTTCAAAAACTAATAATTTTTCCTACTAACCAACGATGTAAAACTGAAAAAAAGAGCTAATGATTGAAAACCCACGTCTAAAATGAGCTAAAAAGATAACTACAACGGCCTGGAGTCATAAGAAACTATGAAACTATAAAAACAGGTAAAAATCCAGTGACTTGAAAATAAAGATCACACATTTTTAATCTCTAACACTGGTTGATTCAGTAAGAAAACAGAGAAAAAAGACAAGGGGTTTATAAAACTCACATCTTGAGCAGAAATCTTAAGCCAGCTTGGTGGGGTTCTCTTGTAAGGCAAAGCTGAAGCTGAAATACCCTTACTGCAAAACAAACCGCATAAAGTTCAGTTTTTTTATCAAGAAGAATGTCCATAAAGAGAGAAAGAGGGAGATTTGAGTGAATGATAGTACCCGTGACTGTGCATACGACCCATGGTGACGGTGATGAAGCCGGCGCTCTGTGTGTGTGTTTGTGATTCGCTTCCCCTGCGACTAGCCGCAAACCCTAGAGCTTACTTATTATCGCCATTTCTAGGGTTTGCACTTTATACATAAGTGATGACAATAATGGGCCTCACAGAAATCTCGGTTGAAATTTAAAGTCTGGGCCATAGCTTTTTCATGTGGACCTTTATTTGTTTGGGCTTGGGGTGAATTAAGAGGTCTTGTCCCATGGCTTTCGGATCTGATGATGACCATAATAGAATAGAACATTGTCAATAATAGTTATAAGTATTTGTTTGGGTTGATCTGGATTATTTCAATAATGTTTTTTTTTAAATATATATATATATATATATATATATATATATATATATATATATTAAAATAATTATTTTTATTTTATAATTTTAACACATCAAAATCATAAAAAAAATATTAAAAAAAATATTAATTTAATATTTTTTTAGGCAAATGTATTTTTAAAATACGTTTAAACACAAATAAAGACATCATACCAAACAGATATAAATATATTTACTCATTTTTATAACAATAATTGAATTTTTAATTTTTTTATAAATAAATTGTTTTATATTTGATAGCCTATTTAAGACATAATTTGAGAGGATACTTAATTCATTGTGAAAGCAAGAATAAAAAAAGACTTCTCTAGAACAACATCATTTAAATTTATTCAAATATATACCTTTATTTTTGTGGGATTTACCTTAAAATCCAATTAGGGTTTGATTACTATTTCAGAGAAGTGTGAAAAAATTATTTTTAATTAAAAAAATAAAAATATAAAATAAATTTGCCTATAAATTTATATATTTTTAAATAAGAAAGTACATGTCTCATTTGTTTCTCTCATCTTGGTTTTTTTTATCCCAAGATAATAACTAAACTTTATCCAAATATTTACCCAAACATCTCATTTTATAAGATCATCAGGTTGCTTAATATATTTTTTTTTTCTCTTCAGACTTGTATGAATGATAATTATTTAAAAATCCTTGTGAATTTGATTCCGAAGATACAACCACTCATCAATAAAAGTCTATTTGTCTTGATAATCTCAAGCTCTTTTATGTAATCGAATATTTTGGAATTTGGACCTAACTTCCTGGGCTTGGCCTTGTAACACTTTAGACCAAAAAAGCCCAAATGACAACTTTTGCTTTCCTCCATCCTTTTCTTTGATGGCGATCAGATCACTGTTCACTCGCCATTTTGGTTGCCATTTGCCAATCACTCAGCCATAGGGATGTCAATTGCATCATTCCCGCGTGTTTGAAAACGTGGTTTTAGTTATTTTTTAAAATAATTTTTATTTAAAAATATATTAAAATAATATTTTTTTATTTTTTAAAATCAACGTATCAAAATAATTTAAAAATATAAAAAATATTAATTTTTTTAAAAAAATAAAAAAAATTAAATTTTTTTAAAAACATTATTAAAACGCAAAAACAAACAGAAGCATATATATATATATATATATATATATGAAGGGATTTTTGTCTTCATAGAAATAGAGATGGATAAAAATACATGGAAAAGTTACCTTCTAATTAACTTGATGGAACTCCATGTACATTTATAATCTTTTCATATATGTCCAGAGTAATTATTATAGTTTTTTCTTTTTTCTGATCAATTTCATTTGATAAATTAAAATATTTTTTTCATCACCTCATATATTTTATTTGATGAAAATTAGCTGTGAAAAAAATTCCTTAAAAAAGTTAATCTTTATATAGTATGTTTGCTATTATGATATATAGTATTATTTTAATAATGTTTTTGTTTGAAAATATATTGAAATAATTTTGTTTTTCAGTTTTTTTTTTAAATTTTTGACATCAACTTATTAAAGTTATCAAAAAAACAATAAAAAATATTAATTTAATATTTTTTTAAAATATATTTTTAAAAAACATTTAAAAACAAAGCAATCTTATTTCCCAGCACACAAAGACGTGCATCCCTTGAAAACAAAGCAATCATTAATGTGGCAATCAATTTCATGTGGTTTAAGGCTTTAGAAAAAAATGGCAGGAATAGGTTTAATTCCTCCCTCGTAAGAGAATCAATGGCAATCCAGTGCTGTATCGAAGAAGAAAGAACCCAGAAAGTTAAGCTAAAGGCACTTCAAACATTCTTATTGGAACTTTCCATGTGCTGGTTTTGGCACAAACTTAGATCATCAAGCAACAATCCCACTCAGATATTGGCGCCATGGTTCCATTTCTTGTGAACCTTTATCAGGAGGGGGCATGACCAGTGCCTAGCCCCCCCATAAGTGTGCGCTTGGAGTTTCTGTGTGGCCGTGCCATTGGCGGCATCAATCGAACAACTTTATCCTCCACAAGCTGTCCCCAGCTCCTTTACCTCTGGTAATTTGCTGGACACTCAGCCTGTCAGCCACTCTTGCTCGACATCTCCTATTCCATTTCAAAAGAAGATGTTTCTCTTTATATTTTTAGTTTATTTTGATAAGTTAATATTAAAAATAATTTTTAAAAACTAAAATAATATTATTTTAATATATTTTTGAGTAAAAAATAATAAATTAATTATAGATTCAAACTTTCTTTTCATTTGGATGTTGACCCAACGCATGCATCCTTGAAAGGGCTCAGCCCCACTGATCAATGTCCTTCATTTGATGTTCCTTGTTTCGTTTGTCTTTGCGCCTGGCCACACAGAAACTCCAAGCCCACACTTATGGGGGGCTAAGCACTGCCTATGCATAAAAGAATAGATTGAAAAGTAACACAAAGCCATTTTTATTATATAAAAAAGAGATGCCTTGTGCTTCTGCAAAGAGACGAGGAAAGTTCTACAAAAAGTTATAAGATAGGCAACAAATTCCCAAAAACACTTTAAGAATAACACCAAGGAATAAGTTTGTTTATCACTTTTCTAGCAAAAGAATCCTCACAGCCCCCCCTGTCCCTCCCCCAGCACATTAGCCAATGCCATTGCTGGTCCAATATGGACGGAGACTAAGCTAGTGGACTTAGATCTACTCTTACATAAAAAAACAACAACAAATTCTAATATAGTATGTCCCTTGTCTGATGTTATGGCAGTAATTATTATTTTATTTTTTTTATTTAAAAATATATCAAATAATATTTTTTAAAATAACTAGAAAGAATTATGTATGCCAAAGAAGGGTCCACGACCCGATAAAACGGTGGATGAGACGAGATTTGGATATTTTTATGGATCAATGTAAGAATTTTGATTAGTTAATAGAACATGGGACGTCGAAGTTAAAAACAATTAAACGGTGGATTACAACTAATTATAGATAGATAATGGATTGTGCAACCCCAGATATTCCATCATGAACAGAACGATCCTAAAGTGCTTGTCTTTGTTAGAGGAATCAATCAATTCTCTATATCTCTCTCTCTGAGGGAGGACCGGAGGAGGGAGAGACGTCCATTTCCATGTCCTTGTAAAATTACATGGTGTAGCGGACAAGCATCATCAAAATATTCTCCAATTTATACACTTCGAACCAAGCACGGTACTGCATTTCTACAAGTGTTGAAACTCACATTTCAGCTGGCCCATTTCTTGCATTATAATCTCTCTGGTTCATGTGGTCCTGGTCACAGAATGTCATGCAGAAGAGGACTTGCTGTTATGTCAGGACTAGGCCATTCACAAGCTCGAATAAGATATGTAAACCATGACGAGTCCTTTGCATGATCAGTGGCCTGTGTATTTGTAACCTTCCAGTACTGGTGCCAGAGGTTCCACTAAGTAGAATGATATGGTTGATTGAGCTGGTGTCCCACAGCCTTAAACGTGAGTGCTGTGGTCCTCCTAGTTTCAGTTTCTTTTCGAGCAATGGTCCAACTTTCATCAGAAAAAGCTTTCTTTATTGCTCTCTGTCTTGTGATTTTCTTTGGATGCTTCCTTTTCCATTGTTGTTCCAACTTGTTTTTTGCAGCACAGAGTTTGTTTATGGCTTTTTTATAGATGGTGTGGACTTCCTTTACCCCTTCACTAGGTAGGCAGAATCTATTCCTTGAAGCATCTAGTTCTTGCATGGAAAGCACCATCTTGCCTGAGTGAAGGGAACCACTTTTCTCATGCATGAGGACCACCCATCTTGGCGTCTACTCTCTCGTTTTTCCACTTCAACCCTGAAAATTTTCTTTTATGGGCTATAAAAAAATGAATCATAGTTTTCTTTTGCTTTAAGCGTGTTAAAAATAGTAAAAAAACTCTGGGGAAGAAGGCTTCTAGTTTCTTGGGTCCTTTTAAAGGATCAAGATAGGAACTTCGGGGAGTGGAACATAACAGGGTTTTGTCTTTTGAGAGGCTCGAGCTCCTAGCCATGTCCATACAAGTGAAGCACCGGTTGAAGTTCTCCAAAAACCTTCACATCTTCAATGTCAAAGAACCATCTCAACCTAAAAGCTTAAGCTGTTAGGTGAGGTCCCAGGATATGATTTATATTATTCTCTAACACACCCCTTCAAGTGAAAGCCCTTTGGGCTTGAAACTTGCACAGGCCCATTTTACCTTGTGCTTAATTTTTATCAAATAAATAGGGATGATGAGATTTGAACTCGTGACCTCTTGGTCATCAAGGCTCTGATACCATGTCAAAGAACCATCTCAACCTAAAAGCTTAAGCTGTTAGGTGAGGTCCCAGGATATGATTTATATTATTCTCTAACATTCAACTACTACACTGTTATGATTTTTATCTTGGATAAATCTTTATCTTGTTTTTTTTTTTTTTAACAGGGCTAGAAGCCAAATTCTAGAGTTATTAAACTCGGATCACTTTTCATGTTAACTGGAGTTGATATTTTTTTAAAAAAATATTAGAATAATTAATGAGTTTTTGATTGAATTTTAATCAGATGAATCGAGTTGCAGATTAATCCAGTTTTTTTAATTTGATCATTCCGAGTTATTTTTTTTAAAAAAAATTTGGGATCAATCCCGAGTCTGAATCAACTGGGTGCGCTAGGTTGACCCCATCAAGCTCTTCTGAACTTAAGAACCAGGGTTGAACCTATGTTACATTTTTACAAGTCTTGTGACAGATATAAGTAAAATTCCATGAAATTCATGTAGATTTTGCTACAGAGTCACTAACTATTCTCCAATTTCACATAGCAAAAAACACTTCCAATTAGTTGCTATCTCAACAAGATCTAAATGCTAAACATAAGATTTGCTAAAAAAAGAAATCAAAATTACTACAAACCATTGAACAAAAG
>Ga0307515_10013819_pt1 | contig 15045 bp, 8 predicted proteins | sample 17_EM_MG_FD_194513 | JGI IMG/M metagenome (GOLD analysis project Ga0307515, IMG submission 194513) | Populus trichocarpa ectomycorrhiza microbial communities from riparian zone in the Pacific Northwest, United States - 17_EM | ecosystem: Host-associated > Plants > Roots > Unclassified | place... | reverse complement strand
AAAGTAATTCAATCAGCAACAAAGGAGGAAATTTGTTTTCTTATTTGTCCAAGTTAAACAAAGAACTCCAAGCTAATCAAGGACATCAAAGGTGGGCAGCAACACAAATTTTCCAAATCAGATTTTTCCTAGTTTATTTAGGGCTTCTTAAGGGTGACAAATCTGATTCTAGCATAATTAGGAAGGTAATTTTCTGATTTTTATTAGTTTCTTCTTAGTTTTTGGGGTTATTATTACTTATTTGGGTTAATGTAAATGGGTTCATATAAGTCCACCTAAGTGAGGTCCATTAGGGTTTCTTTAAGTCTAGAGTCAGTATAAATAAAGGCATAACCAAACATGTAAGGTTACGCAATTTTCAGATCAATAAACTTCTTTGCTGCACTTATTGTGTGTTGGTGGGATAATCTCCCTTCCTTGGTTCTCTAAAGGACTGAAAACGACTTATCGAAGAACAACTGTCTTCATGGCGTCATCCTTATACTTCTCGTTCGCGAATTCGTTGGGTGGGGGGTCTCTGTTTCCAATAGTGCTGGTGCCTAGGTATAAGTTATTTTTGTGTCACACTCCTATCAAACCTGATTTACTTGGCTTTCCGGGAATTGGTGTCTTTGCGTGTGGGTTGTGGGACCATGTGATCACGAGGTTCACATCAATGTTAGTATCAAATATTAAAGTTCAAATTGAGTTTTTACTATACTTATTCTTACACCATTAGTGTAACCTTTCCACCTTGACATAATAAACTTAGCTGAACATTATGAATAAGAGAAACATAGATAAACAAGATAAGAACATAATTATATAAGTATAGTAAAGGAAATGAAAAGCATAAACGAGATTAAAGAAAAATATAACATGAAATAAAACTTGAACATTACAAAATACAAAGAAAGAGAGCAAGAGCAAGATCTTGATCTAAAAACCAAGATGCCTAAATGCATGGCAAATGCCTCCTTTTATAGACCAAAATTTAGAACTATTGATTTGATGACTAATTGTTGAGTGGGTGGCCACCTCTTGACCTGGTAACAATCCTTATCTTCTTGTATGTAGAAAACGTCATTGCTAACATCAGAATTTGAATAAATAGTCCTCATGAAAGTTCCAGGAAATTGTCTCAACTTTCAAACTAAACAACAACAGTCATTTGGACTTCTAGAACTTGAGATATGGGATGGACACTGAACAGTGTTTGGGCTGTAAGACAGATTCCGACTTCTCTGTTGTTGCTACAATTTGAACTTGAAAACGGTCATTTTGAATCTTGGACTCCTCATGAAAGTTTTAGGCCTATGTCTTAGCTTTCTATCCATATAAACCAGACCTAAATCCAAGTTCTACAGCTCCAGTTATGATCCAATAACCGAATGGTGTTCCATTTTGAATTCAACCATCATCTCTTTTCTAAGATTGGCCCTCTCTTTGTCTTCTCAATTTCAGTAGTTAAACTCATCAATCAATCCTTTGATTTATGTGATAGGCTTGCATTTAAAATGAACATTTACCATAAATTAAAGGCATCTTATATTATCAGACTTGTTATTATAAAACATGCTCTAGTTAAGAAGTTATTAATACTTCAAGTGCAAAATGATGATATAAAACCTTGATAAAAATACACTTTTAAGTACTAATCACACATCCTCAACTTCTTTATGATATTCAGAGTTTTCATGACTTAGCATCCTTCTATCAGCGTTTCATCAAACATTTCAATACCATTATTGCTTTAATCACTGAATGCTTGAAAGGAGGTAGTTTTAAGTTGACTGATGACGCCGAGAAGAGTTTTGAAGCAAAGGGTGACCACTACACTTATTCTTTCTCTACCAAATTTTCAAAAGGTTTTTAAAGTTGAATGTGATGCTTCTAATATTGGCATTGGTGTTGTTCTTAGTCAAGATAACAAATCTATTGCTTTTTATAGTGAGAAACTCAATGATTCGAGAAGGAAATATTCAGTTTATGACAAGGAGTTCCATGCTATTGTTTGTACTTTGGACCATTGGTGTCAATATTTCTATCCAAAACCTTTTGTGCTATATTCTGATCACGAGGGTTTGAAGTTTCTCAATAGCTAGCAGAAGCTTAGCCGAAGATTCCTTGAGTTGAATTTCTACAAACTTTCAATTATGAAACACAAATCTAGAACTTATAATGTTGTTGCTGACGCTTTGAGTCAAATAAACTTATTATTGACTAATTTGCAAGTGGAAGAAGTGATGGGTTTCAAAGTGTTAAAAAGATCTTTACAGGCATGATGATGACTTCGGCAAGATAGGGGTTGATTGTGAAAATGGTGTTTCCAAGAATTTTGTTCTGTTGAAGGGTTATCTCTTTAAACCAAACCGATTATGTACTCCTCAAGGTTCTTTAAGGGAAGTTATTATTTTTAAAGCATACTTGATGGACATTTTAAGAGAGACAAATTATTATTCAAGATCATTTTTTTTTGTCAAAGATGAAGAGAGATGTCATAAGGTTTATACAATGTTATAAGACATGCCATATTACCAAATCACATAGTCATAGTTTGGTTTATACACTCTAATTCTAGTAGCAAATGCCCCTTGGAAAGAAGTCAGCATGGAATTTATGCTTGGTTTGCCGAGAAGTTCAAGGAATAAAGATTCAGTTATGGTAGTGGTTGATCGTTTCTCTAAAATGGTGCATTTTGTTCCTTATAGCAAGACACTTGATGCTACTAATATTGCTGACCTATACTTTAAGGAGATTGTTAAACTTCATGGCATCCAAAAAACAATCACTTTTGATCGGGATTCCAAGTTTAAAAGTCATTTTTGACGTACACTTTGGAGAAAGCTTGGAACTCATCTTCTATTAAGAACAACTTATCATCTACAAATCAATGGTCACACTAAAGTTGTCAATCGTAGTTTGGGAAGTCTTTTGAGAAGTTTTGTAGAGAAGAATATTCGAGATTGAGATCTAGTGTTGCCACAAGTTGAATTTACTCACTACCATTCTACTTACCAAAGTACAGGTTGTAGTCGTTTTCAAGTTGTGTATGGTCAAAATTAATTGAGTCCATTGGACTTAATCCTTCTTCCAATAACTCTGAATTTCAGTAGTGATATTATGCCAAAAACTTAAAACGTTACATGAGCAGGTTTGTGACATGACTGAAAGGCAAAATCATAAGTACCAAATTTAAGCCAATCTACACTATAAATATGTAGAGTTCAAAGAAGGTAATCTAGTTTGAGTACATCTCAACAAGGGAAGGTTCCATAAGGTAAATTTTCTAAGCTCAAAAAACCAAGGGTTGATAGTATTTTAAGGTTCTGAAGCAAATCGATGAAAATGCTTGGAAAATTGAGTTACCTACTTACATAGACATTTCATACACTTTTAACGTGGCTGATTTATCCCATTTTTATTGTGACGACTCAACATTTGACTCAAGGTCGAGTCTTTTTCAACCGGGGGAACATGAACAGAAGTGTCCTCTACTAGTCCAAATGGAGTTGGGTTACTTGAATTTGGGTTAGCATTACAAATGAAGGATGTTTTTGAGGTTGTTTCCTTTTAGCCCGTGGTCAACTTTGAGCCCAAATTTAATCTCTTTATTGCATGGGAAAATGAGCATATTCTATGTGGTTTTTGACACGATCAAAGAGTTGATATTTTATCCCAAATGCAGGAGTGTCAAAGTAATAAATAACCTAGTAAGAATGAGGTCGATCCATAGGGATGCCAACTATATAAATTATAAATAATATATATAATTTAACAAAGAGTTAAAAAGATCTTTGAGATTTGAGAATAATGTGAGGATTAAACAATGATAAAAACAATTGTCAAGGTTAGAGGATCCACTAATGGTATTAAAAATAAGTATAATATAAATTTTTTTTATTACTCAACTGGAAACCACACACAAAGGAGGTTCCAATCAGATGATTAATCCTTAATAGTTCATTATAAATTTCTAACACGATTATATTAATTATCTTATTTTAGTAACACCATACTTTTAAATATTATCAGGAATTCATGATGCTAATTTATGTTAACAACAAATCAAGTTCCTCTCATAACAACGATGTCGACCAAAGACTATAAAGGATCAAGCATTTATTGTACCAAGTGTTATACAACACAAATCTAAATTAATCATTTAACAAGCAAGGTATTAAGAATTGGTAAGATAAAAAGATAAGACATATTAATAACAAACTTTCTTGGATATAAACATTAGTGAAACCTTTTCATCTTGACATAATTAACTTAGTTAGACATAATGAAAAAGAAGAACATAAATAAACAAGATAAGAACATAAGAGTAGTAACTAAGAGTAGTAAAGGAAATGAAAAGCATAAACAAGAGATTAATAAAAATAATACATGAAATAAAACTTGAACATTACAAAGAGAGAAAGTAAGAAAATGATCTTGATCTGAAAACCAAGATGCCTAAATGTATGGCAAATGTCTCCTTTTATAGGCCAAAAAGAACTATTCATTTGGTAATTAACTATTGAATTAGTGGCCAACTAATGACCTAGTGGACTTGGTGGTTTAGGAATGAATTTGTTTTCTGGACGAAATGACATTGTCACAATCAGCATTTGGCAAAGTGATCTTCATGAAAGTTGGAATTTGTATCGTCTTTCCACCAAAAGAAGAATGAGCTCATTTGAACTTCTGGAACCCGAGATGTGGATTGAAAACTAAACAGTGTATGGGCTACAAGACAGATTCAGACTTCTCTTTTGATGCTAAGATTTGGACTCCAAAACGGCAGAATTGAGTCTTGGACTCTTCATGAATGTTTTAGGCCTATGTCTTAGCTTTCTAGCCATATAAACCAGACTGAAATCCAAGATCTACAGCTCCAAATATGACCTAATTAATGAATGGTGTTCCAATTTGAATTGAACTAGCATCTCTTCTCTAAGCCAAGCCCTTTCTTTGTCCTTTCACTTTCAATAGTTACTCACATCAATCAATCATTTGAATTGTGAGATATGCCTGCATTTAAAATGAGCATTTACCATAAATTAAAGCTATCTTATATTATCAGACTTGTTATTATAAAACATGCTTAAGTAAAGAATTTAATGATACTTTAAGTGCAATATGATGATATAAAACCTTAATGAGAATGCACTTTTAAGTACTAATCAGTTTTCAAGTTTAGAATGTCATCTTTCCAGATTATTTAGCCGTGCATGCATTGAAGTTTTCTACAAAGAGTTATGTTAGTTTTAATTTGAGTGCTTCCTAAGTGTCTATTTACATTTCCTAGACTGAAAAAAGAGTTTATTGTTATTTATTGTCTAAAATTCTACTAAATTCAATTATTAGGTCTCATTTATGTTAATTTGGTGTTTTCTGGACTTGGAGGGATGTTCCAAGTATATAATTATGATTCAGACCATGTACTGGGATCTTTAAGAAAATTTTGAATTGAAGTCTTTTGAGTTGGCCGATTAGCATTTATCAAGTTCTATATCTCATACTGAGTGGTGGACTTATTTCCTTGACTTTGTATCTCTAAAGTGGTGATTTAATTTGTATATTTAAAGTGGTGAGTTGTTTCCATCTATATATTTTGGGTTTGAAACCTTAGAGTGGTCCTTAGAGTGGTGAGCGAAAAACAGTTTCTTTTATGTGAGTGGCCTTTGTTTTTGGATTTCATACCATACCGGTATCATGCCAATTGGTATTAGAAGTTTTATTGTTGTCAAGAATTAATCAAGCCCTTCAAAATCAACTCATCAACCTGCCTTTGTAACTCTACATGCTCGGTTGGACACATTCGAAAGACTGCCTTGTTTGGAAGCATAACACCCAGAATGAAGTCAATAAAATGTTGCATATCCCTTATTAGAGGAAGGCCACGTGGTATTTCTTAAGGAACTACATCAGAAAATTCATCAATTAAAGGTTGCACTTTTGGAGGCAATTCATTTATTCCAACATTTTCCTAAAAAGCAATAAGAGCATAAACCAAATTCACATCATTAACAAGCTTTTCTATTTCAATATAAGTAATCAAAATTATTTCTGCCCTTTTAGAAGGTTTGGAAATAAATCCTAGTTTGGAAGGACCTAAAATAACCTTTACACCATCTTTTACAAAGGAATAAGTATTCTTAAAACTATCATGTTGAACTTTCCTATCATATTTCCATGGACGACCAAACAACAAATAACATGCATCCATAGGTGCATCATCACACCAGATCTAATTTGAATACCCTTTTCCAATGGAAAATGAAAAGACATTTATTTGTCATCTTTCTTTCGTGCTTCTTCTCCAACCATCTCAATTTGTAAGGTTGAGGGTGTGCTTCGGTCTTGAGCTGCAACTTGTTCGCCATATCAGTAGATACAACATTGGCGTAAACACCACTATCAATGATTACATCATAAACTTTCCCATTTGCACTACAATAAGTGAAAAGGATGCTGCAACGAACCCAATCTTCATTCTTATCATAAACAGCGCTTAAACTTCTCTGAATGATAAGTAATTCACCTTGATCAGCTTAAGTCACTTCATCTTCTTGATCTTACTCATTTGGCAAGTCCTCTTCATTAACTCTTTTTCCTCCAAAATAAAAATAATTCTATGAATTTGGACAATCAAAAGCAATATATCCATACCCTTGACACTTGGAACAGTTCTTTAAATTAAATTGTAAAGAACCCGCTGTTTTAGAACTAGGTCCTACATTACCTTTCTCATGAGCCTTAATAACAAAAGGTTTTGCATCCAAAACTCCTTTAGAGAATGAAGTACCACCTTTGTTGGAAGAACCCTCTTTAGATGATTTCTATCCAGTCTTTCTAACCTCCTTTTACTGCTTTTCCACATTCAAAGCAAGTTTTCTCATGTCATTGAACATCCAGTAAGGCTACAACCGAACCACATTAGAAATTTCTTCATTTAACCTTTCCAAGTATCGGACTATTGTTTGCTCTTAAGGCTTAACAATATCACACTTTAGTATGGGGTAATTCAAACTCCAATATATACTTCTTCATGGTCAGAACATATTGCCTTAGGTTATGAAACTTGAGAAAAGTCTCTTGTCTATAATGTTCAAGTAATAATCTCCTCTTAAGATCCCTTTTCATCTTCTCTCAAGACTTAGATCTTATTTATGCCCTTATGACCTCTTTGCTTCTTAAGATTCTACCACCATAGGGAAGCATACTTTCTCAATTTTAAAGCCACCAACTTCACTTTTATATCTCCAGGAAACTCTTTGGAATAAAAATCCTCTCCACGGTTTGGAGTCAATCAATGAACTCATTAGGTTGCATTTTCCCTTTCATATTCATGAATATCAACTCTCACATCGGATTCCTTATAAGGTCTTTTATTTCTTCTTCTTTGATGTTGAGATGAAAAACCATCACTATCTGATTCATGGTGAGGTCTGTGATGGAAAGGAATAACATCATCCCTATTGTTCCTAGAAGAGCAAATTTTAGTATCATTCTCATCACCATCATCATCCCTATTGTTCAATATGCTCCTAGAGTTGCTGGATTTGCCTTCTCATTTTATCCATTTTAAGAGCATGAATACCCCTTTCAAATTCTTGTTGCACATCATTTGCGAACAGCTATGACTATAAAAAAAAAAGCTCTAATACCAACTTGATACTAGGATGGTATAAAAATTCAACAACAAAGGTCACTCACACTAAAAAAAGTGTTTTTCTCTCACTACTATAAAGTTTTGAAGTGAAGAGATACAAATGCAAACAACTCACCAATCTAAAGATATAGATAAAATCACCACTTTATAGATATAGAGTCAAGGAAATAAGTCCACTCACAAATGAAATACAAAACTTGATAGATGCCAATCGACCAAATCAAAACACTTTAATTCAAAATTTTTAAAAAAGATCTCAGTAAATGGTTTGAATCATAACTATATACTTGGAGCATTACTCCAAGTCTACAAAACACCAAATTAACATAAAATGAGACCTAATAATTGAATTTAGAAGAATTCTAGACAATAAATAATAATAACTTGTTTTTGACTCTAGGAAGGGCAAACAGTTTACGTAGGAAGCACTAAAATTAAAACTGACATAACTTTTTGTAGAAAACTTCAATGCATGCATGGATTGATAATCTGAACAAATGACATTCTGAACTTGAAACCGCATAGGATAGACTCATTTTCCCATGCAATAAAGAAATGAAATTGGGCTCAAAGTTGACCATAGGATGACAACAAACAACCTAAAAAACATCCTCCATTTGTAATTTTAACCTAATTGAATTTAACATAATTCTAACCTAAATTCAAGTAACCCAACTCCATTTGGACCTGTAAAGGGATCTCCTGTGTCAATAATGGTGCACCAATCCAACTGATAATAGTTCATTTTTTTTCATGATTAATTTTAATTAAGTAGAGAATATAGGGCATTAGAAAAATAAAATATTTAACATTTATCAAACAAATATAATCAAAGTAGTCTTAGAGAAAAATATTGATATGATCCAAGTAAGGTCAGATTCATATTTTGGCATAAACTCTTTTATTATCCAGTTTTACGCTATCGAGTATTACTTTTAATTTGACCATTGGATCGGGCTGAAATGTAACCAAGAGTTTTTCAAACATGTTTCTACGCTGGGTTAAAATTTCAAGTCAGTCAAAGTCCTACAAGACATTGTGATATAGGTTAGAAAATACAATATAAATTTTGTTATTTGTTGCTTTTTGACTTGTGGATTTCCTATTTAGAGAGGATTTTTTTGCAACTAATTTTTGGACTTCTATAGTTCTACAAGGATCTTTAATGGGTAGCAATATAGTTTCCAAGTATGGCAAGGATTCCTTTAATGTTCCAAAATCTTTTCTTACAATGATTATTGGGCTGATTTTTCATATTGCATAGTTTTACGCTAACAAGCATAATTTTTTATTTAATTGTTGGATCGGGCGGGGTTTTTTACTAGATGTTTCTAGAGGTCATGTTTTATATCGTGTCAGAATTTTAGAGCAATTCAACTTTGGGAAGGCCTTGTGATAAGATCCAGGAGCTACTGTGCGAGATTTATATTCGTTTCCTAGTTGATTTAGGATTTTTTCCCCCTATTTTATTTAGAATTCTTTTATTTTTTTTAGAATTGTTTAGGATATTTTTCATCTATTATAAATAGGGTTATTTAGATTGTACTTAGGTTTTAAGCTTCCGGTTATGATGTTTTGAATAAACTTGTGTTTTGCGTGATGCAATATGTTTTCTTTGCTAGGATAAAGAGCCAATTTGACTTATTGATGTTTAACTGACCTTATGATGTTCTTCCTTATACTTCTTATTCGCGAATTGATATTTGCAAGGTGGAGGTTTTTATTCTAATAATATTGGTGCCTTGAGACATATTTTTATTGTGTCATATTCCTATCAGATCTATTTCGGCTTTCTAGGATTTGTTGTCAATCTTGTTGTGGGTGGTTTCCTATTAGATCACAAGATTCGCATCAAATACACAAATTAATTTAGATACATATTGAAAAAATTACAAGTACAACAACATTTTTTATATATAAATTCATATATGAAGGTCTATCAAGTTGGAGGAAATTCTACCATTTTCTATACTCAATTGAGTTGGGTATTTCAAACCGTTTAGTCTCCATCCTCGTAGAGACAAAAGCTACTTCATACCTGCCTCCAGCCGGATAAATGAATACCACCATTCATGAAGACAATATAAATGTCATCACTAACCTAGAGTCTATGAGAGGAACGACACTATGATTTCAAAACCTGGTATACGAGAGAGGAGATCATGCAGAAACCAGAGATAAATTCTATGGATATGGAGATGGCCAATATTGAAATAGTGGTGAAGCTTCTGAGTTTCATGCAACTCAACATATCTATGCTGCTCGGGAGACATTTGAGAAGGCACGACATATTCACATGTTCAGATCGTACGAGACACGGCACTCTAATTTCTTCCTCTTTCACCAATCAAAAAGAACCCATATACAGAAATAAATCACGGTGAATAGCTTATAGCTGAGAGCATGTCCAGCTTGATATTAGCGCACCAATCCAACTGAGCTAGCAATAAGAAACCAGATAGCTATTTGGCAAACAAGCAACCCATCCTGGAAGTTTACAACCAGAGAAAAATAGATTGGAGGCATAGATGAATTCATAAAGAGAATAATAACAAAGATGAACCCCAAAACCATGATTTTTTACATGCCAAAAGGATTACAGTTAATCCAATTATCCACAACAGCTGAATTCACATCCTTGACAGTATTAGAAACTGATGAAATTTAAAGAAACAAAATCTATAGAAAATGACATGTTATGACTTGCATAAAAGACTAATTGATCAACCCCTAGCTTTTCAACCTTTAATTTACTCGCATTATCCATGTTTTAACTACAGCCAGTGCATAGCCTGCTCAGGAATCTTCAGGTGGCTGCGGTGTTTGCTGTGGCCAAATCTGCTGTGCCACGTAAGGGCGAGACTGTTGGCCATAAAGAGATTGATCCACCACAGGCTTTCCTACAGTCATCCCCGGAGCAGAGACCTGGGGAGCAAGCTGATGTGGCATGTAATAGTAGGGAAGAGCATCAGGTGGACCTCCAACTGGAAGACTCCCTCTTGGGACTGATGCTAACACCTCATCTTTCAAATCCTCCCTTGGGACAATATCAACCAGAAAATCAAAAATATCAGTTCTTGTAATTGCTGCAGCAATGTCATTCTTTTGGAGTGTTCTCCTTTTGTTCTCCTCTGTGTGATTCCAAGAACGCAATGTCAGTTCTAAAATAAACATCTCACAGGCCCTGGCAAATATGACAGGAGCTTCAGCTGATATCATCCTTACATCTTCATCTGCCTTCATAATCTTCTTAATCCTAGCCAAGGGCAGGCTATGGTTCTTAAAATCAGCAGTCTGCTCAATTTCTTGATACTGATTTGCCCAGAAAGTTTGAAGTTGTTGCTGCAACTGTTGCTGCTGTTGCTGGTGGATGTGCTGGTAAGCAAGTTGGTGTTGAGCAAGCTGAGCTGAAGCAGCAGCAAGAACTGCTGGTTGAGTAGGAGATTGAACTGATCCAGTTGCAGAAAGTCCCATCATCTGGTTAGGTTGATATGAAGCCATTCCATAAGGAACCGGAGCTGTCCTTCCAATCATGCCTACTGTTGGAGGCTGCCCATGGCCTTGCTGGTCCATTCCACCAGGGTTAGCTGGCTTGGCAATGTTGTTTATGCTACAATTTCCAGTTAAACAACCAAATACACAAAAACTGTCAAGCTGTGTTGTGGGAGATAAAAGTATCTACTTTCAAAGCCAGATAAAGGTGATAGCTTCTTCCATTTATTTTTTCTTGGGACTTAAATGTGGTAGCTGCTAGCTTCTAACAGGCTAAATCAATATAAACTCAAAGAACCTCGGTTTACACCTTAGATATGATGTAAACAATTGACATAGAAGACATCTTCAAGACTGCTAAAGTGTATTTTTGAATATATATATATATATATAAAAATAACAGTGCACCTTTTAGAAATACCCCTTCCTTTGAACTAGGTTTTTCCACGAGGTAATCCGGGAATCTGTTTTACTAAAAAAAAAAAAAGTTCCACTCTTCGAACCCAGATAACTCATAGACAGCCACCTGTGAACATCAATGCACTAAAATAGAAAATTGTGAAAGCAGAGCTCATCTAAACACAGATTTTCTGATAAATTGTGAAGCTCCTCTATATATTTTCCCAGCAACCTCCAGAATTTTACTAGCAATACGTGGAAAATGTTAATCAAAGCATTAAGGAAAAGTTAAACCAATCATCTACAACTTGATATTCCATTCAAGTTATGTTTGCCTTATGGCAGGCAATTGATTGCAGTGATTGAGAAAAAAAAAAATTGCCATAAAAGACAAGAAGATTCCAGCCCCAACCCAAACTGCCCCTCTCTAAATCAATAAAACTCACCAGCAATTTGTACCTGGATGACCAGCAAATTAATCATGAATTGCAATTCATCTAATCATTCATTTGGACTCTAGGGTTTAAGAATCGCGCTGAGTTAACTCAACTTCAACTCAGTAAATCAAAATAAATAAATAAACACACAGCACAAACACCCTGTAATACTATAAGGATCAGAATCAGTTGCATGCGTTCTTAAAACCGTAAAAAAGAACACAACAAACTTCATTTAAGAAGAAAATCAAGACATTAACCTAACACATGATTATCTATTTTCGTAAAAAAGATAAAATAAAACTTAATTCGTTACCAGTCCTGTCCTGTATGATTCGATCGTTGAACTTGTGATCTTCCTCTTAAAGAAGCAAAAGAAACACGAACAACTGACAGTCAAGTCGAGGGTTTTAAAGATAAAAGGAGAAGGTTAAAAATAGAAGAGGGGTTTAAGTTTAATGTTAAAAATTTAAGAACTGATTACTTGCTTTAAAATCAAACTTAGTTTTTTGTTCATAGTAGTAAAATAATAAATAAAGGAAAGGAAAGAAAGGATGGAAGTGTATTAACGAATTTTGAAGGTTGGATTTTGATATCTGTGTCAGTCGCTAATTTATTTCTCTCGGAAGATGGTGGAGCCGACTCCAAGTCCAAGTCCACTATATAAAAAAAAAAAAACGCTAGTTCGGTTCCGCTGGTGGTCTGCAATTGCTAAGCATAGCTGTTAAATACAACCCATTTGGCATATTGACCCGAAAATATTAGAGTTAAAAATTATATTCTTAATTGAATAGGATAAAACATTAATGTTGTGAAATCTGGTTGATATAATTAGATTTTAATAAATTGATTTCAAACATGATCATGCTATTATAAAAAAAAATATTATTTTAGCAACTCGTGAATTAATTCAATAATCCAATGACTTCACAAGTTTTTTTTAGCAAGCTTTTAGACAGGTTTTACAATTATAGCAATGAAAGTATTTTGTTTTCTTTTTTATTTTACTCTTTATCAAATTATGATTTTACCATTCTAAAGTGTTATTATTCTAAAAAAAAAGATTTTTTTGTGTAATATAAAATTTAGTCCTTATAAACTACCTGCATTTGTACTTTAGTCACCATATAAAAACTAAAAAGTACATTGATATAATCCAAGCAATATCAAGACATGTTAGAGGTTACAATTGGTTAAGTGATAAGACTTAAGGTTAAGAGGTTCAAAGAGACTTTTTATGAACTTCTTCAAGATACATAGACTAAGGTAAACTTCAAGAAGATATTAAATAATAAAATACAAGTCTTAATTAATTTAATTCATGTTTAAGAAGAGTTTATAGGTGGACACTCAGACATTACAAAAAGATTGGAATAAAAAAAAATTAATTTGTCAATTTTAATTTCTCTCTCCTATATTTCGATCATAACTAGATCTAAAAAAGAAACTTTAATGTGATTATAGTTGTGTTGGAAAATACACACCGATAGTTTTCCAGTGATATATGACACACATTTTCATTCATTAAAAAGAGAGAGAACTGTGCATTTGAAGTTAGGATTTGATTTTACCAACAGATTATAAAAACGACTTTAGTTTCATTTAAATTAGTTGGGCTATTGTTTTATTTATCTTTTTGTTATTATTAGGTCTTTTAGAAATATTAAGGGCTTTATTTAAATTTAGGTTATTGGATTATTATTATTTATTAGGTTTATCCATATTCTTTCTTTCTAATTTCAGCTAGGGTCTTGTTTCTTCCTTTTTTTTAAAAAAAAAAAGCTTATTCTTAACTTATTATTTCAAAGTTTGCATCAAACCATGTATTAAAAAAAATCATAATTAAATTCTTGATTTTGCCGAACACATCAAAGAAGAATTGTGTTCTTGATTTTTATCTTTTATTTTTATTGATTTCGGCCTAAAATAAAGAAGAAAGAAAAGAAATCATGTTCTTGCCGAATTGTGTGGGTAAAAAAAGAGGAAAAATTACAAAAATTGATTGATTGACATGTTAGGACATAATCGAATACAAGAACTTTAGTTTTAGGGTTGACTGAAATTTTCTTGATTTAGCTGAATAGGTACATACCAAATCTTGGTATTGTCGAATTGAATTCTTGTTTTTCTTGGATTATCTTACCTTGTTTCATTAAAAACTTGGTTAGTATAGATCTTTTTTACTTTATTTTAATTATTTTCTTGAAATTGAATCTTGATTTCTTGAATCTGTTAGTTCTTTTTTAATCTTTAACATAAACTCCATTGTTTTTTTTATTTTGTGTCTTCTTTTGTCATTATATTTCACATGAATTTTCATTATTATTCATAAATGTGTCCTCAAATTTTATTTTGATTAGTTTCGTATGTTTCTTGATTATTATAAAATCATTACATTGTTTTGATTGATTATTTGAAAAGTTGTTTAGTTACATTTAAGAACCTAAGTAAGCGAATAGTGAGGTAAAAAACATGGTGAGATTATTAGAGTGAAAAGCCCAATTGAATTGTGTGAAACACGAGTGGAGTGATATTAAATCGAGTTTAAGCACTTGGGGGAGTGTGTGATTAAATTATTATTTGCTACTAACCTTTATTATAGGTATTTACAATATCATCAAAAAGTGTGACACGATCAAAGGTGAAGAATGATCTTATAAAAAAACAAGAAAAGTTAGAGGTAATGATGGAAGTTTTGATGGGAAAGATGTATAAATTGAGTATTGAGATTATTAGTAGACATGATGTTCATAGTCGTAAAGGAAATGAGGTTAAAAGATCTACTAAATGAGTATTTTGTTCTCCAAATGAAAGTGTAACCGAAACATTTAATGATGATAATATAGTTAATTATGGAAGGAAATTGTACAAGATCAAACATTATTTAAAGAAAAAGAGGGTTTTAAACAAAAATAGGTTTTTGTTGTTTACACAAGGCTAATTTTATTTAACCAAAAGCTAGTATTATCTAAAAGATTGACTTGGTGTGAAAAAAAAATTATTTTATTTTTTTTATTTAATAGAATTTTTTATTTTTCTTTAAATATATAATATAAACGTAAAGAAAATGTCTTT
>Ga0307515_10013818_pt1 | contig 15046 bp, 14 predicted proteins | sample 17_EM_MG_FD_194513 | JGI IMG/M metagenome (GOLD analysis project Ga0307515, IMG submission 194513) | Populus trichocarpa ectomycorrhiza microbial communities from riparian zone in the Pacific Northwest, United States - 17_EM | ecosystem: Host-associated > Plants > Roots > Unclassified | place... | reverse complement strand
TTAAGGAGGCTACTCTGGGGATCACAAATTGCGCTTTGTTTGTTTGTTTGTTTCTTGCTCCACAGAGCGTAGCAAGAGGGGGGAGTGTTGCATAAATAGATCTTATACGGGCTGACTGGGCCTGGCCTACATACGGGCTGACAGGGCTGGCTCTCATACGGGCTGACAGGGCTGGCTCTGATACGGGCTGATGGAGTAGCTCTCATACGGGCTGACGGAGCTCAGCCGTCTCTACATTCAGATGAGTACGTCCGTGCTCGTACCGTATATATATGGCCTTGTGGCTCTCTTAGATAGTTGAATTAAGCTTCTAGCAATCAGTATTTCAACAGAGGCTGTTAAATATCCAGTGGTGGCAAGTGACTCAGAGTGGCAAGTGACTCAAGAGTGACGAAGCATCAAAGTTTTCTTTAATAATTCTCTGTATATAAATCGAGTTTTTCTCCTATTCTTCTCTTCACTGTTTCATAGAATCAACACACGGGTCTGCTCAAAGTACTATAGCAACAGAGGCTGATGAATTAGTGAAGGGGAGAACCATATATATAAACTGTGATGCTGAAAACAGAGAGGAGAAAGATGCTGTTGTGACGAACCTGTCGAGACGATTGATTTAGTCTAAGTCTAAGATGACACGTAACCTATATAGTAGCTGCCAGCCCTAACCCAAAGCCACGTGATGACGTACTTTACAAAGACTTGGTCTAACAGATGCGAGTTATATATCAGAGAAAAGTGTGCCTCATCCCGTACCTTTAGCCTGTATATGGTCAAGTGTGTCAGGTACATATATTCATGCAACAGAGGCTGATACTTTGAGAATGATTGTATTCTAGAAGAGAGATAGTCTTGGCTCCTGTACATAATAAGAGTGTGAGATACTGTGAACAAGTGTAAAAAGCAGTCATGCTATTGGAACAGTCAATCCACACGCATGTTAACTTGACGGTGTAGTGGCAGCGCATTCAACTAGTATTGGAAAGGTCCTAGGTTCGATTCTCAGCTAGTCCATTCTTTTCTCGTGTCAACACATGCACATAATCAGGGTCTTCTTTGTTCTGAGCATATTGGCAACACTTCCCCCTCTTGCTACATCCCGTAGCAAGACTTGTGGACCAATAAGAAACCATTGAAACAACTTAGGAATATAAGAATGAATTAGAGTCAACAATCATTGCTCGTGAAACCTTCGGTGCCTCTTTAAAACACTACTAATGCCTGGTAGGTAAGTAAACGGTGCAATCCGTACCTGGTACAGGATGACCATCCCGTTCAATGAAAAAGAAACCCAAGTGTATGCCCAATCCCACAATAACTGTTTTATCTCAAAATAGAAGTGAAACAATTAAAAATGGAGATCAAAAACCTCAAATCAATGTAAGCCCATAGCCTTCGTAAACTTCTCATACTTTCCCTTGCCGGTTCTTTTGTGAAGATGTCGGCCACGCTATCATTCGTCGGGATCCACGAGTAATGGACGGTGCTGCTAGAGTGAACTACAGGATGGTAATGGGATGGAATTCAGGGTCTCTCATCCCATCATGCGACGGGATTTGAAATAGGAAAAACTCGAAATCCCGCGCGGTATTGCGGGGAATTTTTGCCGATCCGCGATGCTTATTGTTGTTCAGTAACCGCTAGTCCGACTTTATATTGAAGCCCATGGTTTAAAAGAAACTCTTATCGGTTCCAATTCAAGCCCTTATTGACCGTAATTGCCAAGGATTGACGATTTAGCGGGGGACGTCATAATGGGTGTTTGGAAATGTCTCCCTCCTAGCAGACCTCCCTACCGCTTCAGTCAGCTCCAGTCCCTGGTCACTGGCAACGCGGGATCCATCAGCATCTAGTAGAGCTACTCAGCCAAGAGTGTCCAATTTTGCCGAGAATTGGTGGAGCTATAGGGGTGGGTGGTGGGTCGGAGGAGGAGGAAGAGAGACCATATTCCCCCTTAAATAGCTCTACAAACTCTTCACTGAATGAGATTCCCTTTAACACAGAGTATCTCTACTATATGTAAATAAATTCTGCGCTTTCTTTAGCAAGGTACTGGCTATGGACCAGTAGGGGGCAGTGATCTCAACCTTCCCCGTCCGAGATCTTGCCAGGACGGATGGGACGGAGCCAAGACCGTCCGTCACGTCCTAGCTTATGAATGACGGCTGGATGGCCGTTGTCTGCCGATGACGGTGTTTTCGTCGTCCCCGGCCAACATCCACCGTCCTCGGCCGTCATTGGGCGGTTACCGAATATACAAAATATATTTAGATGATTTACAATCATGATTGATCAGATGAACCAGAGTGTGTATTCAGCAGTGCAAAATTGCTTATCGGTGACCTAAGAAACCGCTTGGGAGATGATATTATACAGGCCTCCGAATGTCTGAAATCGTGGATACAGCAAGGCTTGGTCTTTGGAGCAATGTAATCGGACATGGTACGGATGGAGCAGATGGTACAGGATCTTGCTTCAAGGTCAGGATAATTGTAATGAGTTTAATATGATTATGTTTTATGTACACTGAGAAATCAACATCCATGGATGTCGGGAGTTGACAGCCGGGGACGGTGAAAGCTCCGTTATCGACCGTCCGAACCGTCCGTCCCCGTCCTGCTCCAAAAAGACGGCGCCGTTTCTGTCCTGCCCTGGGACGGACGGGACGGTTGAGAACACTGTGGAACTGTATACCTACACGGCTCCGTAGGCTCTAAGGCATCCAGAAGTGCAAGGGAGCTCCCCCGCCTAGCCGGTCATCTAGAGGGCGAGGCAAATTAGACACTGACATACACTAGTTAGAGTGAATGCAGAATAATTATCTACCTGATTCCAGCAAGTTTAAACACAAAGGCCAGGGCCAGTCTAGAGTGAGTCTGAACCGGTTTGATGAAATGTTAGACTGATCCGAGTCCAGTACAAAAAGACCCCGCACTGAACTGGACTACATGTTCTAGTCAGTTCGCGGAGAATGTCAGTTCGCGGAGTAACCGGTTAGTTCACGGAGCCCCACCTTCCGTGAATGAACCAGTCAGATCAGTGCTCCATGAACTGACTGGTCAGCTCATGGACCGTGTAGGCTCTGCGAGCTGACCGGTCAGTACACGGAGCCCAGTTATTCCACGGGTTGACCGGTCACTCCACGGACTGACATACTCTGTGAATTGACTAGAACATACTCTGCATTAACACTAACTACATCAGTACGCACACCCCCTCGGTTAGAGAACATATCTCTAACATCTCATTTCGCTTACGCATTACCCGAACATTGCTCTTATCCTTCCTCTCACATGCTTCGTTTCTCTGTAGCCCATCCCACTAAGTCACTGCAATGCTCAGTACCACATGACCGACAATTAATTACACTCGGGGACTCTACATTTCGGTTATTTTGGTAGTCACTAATTCCCCGCTGCTGGTGGGTCGCAACCTGGTAACACCTTAGCGATCTATCAATGAATACTGTTAAGACCGGAATCACCCTCAGGCGAGTATTACCTTTGGAGGAACCAATTTCATCGTTGTCGTCCACCATCGATATACCTAGCGCACGTTGAAGCCGTTCCTCACCTGTCTCTCCATTCTCATCCGTTTCTACAGACATATCAAACGCACGTCGCAGCATGCCTTCGCCTGTACCATTGTCCACCTCCCGTGACATAGCAACTGCAAGTTCCAGTCTGTCCTCATCGGTCCCAAAATCATCATGATCGGCACATTTCTGTAGTATCCATTGACTGAAGCTTTCTTTCCCGTCGTTGACATCCTCAAATCGAGCGATAGCCGACTGTAACAACCTCTTCCTACACTGAATCGAATGTCCCTCTAGTCGCTCCCGAAGCTCCCGCACTAGTCTATTCTCTTCCTCCTTGAGTTGCAATGCCTCATATTTCGCACGTCTTGAAGCCAAGTTGGCGATAGCAACTACTGTAGACGGATGATCTTCACCCAGCGTTGCCCGCATTCTATTGATCACTTCAATCTGTAGTTCCTCAGCCTGCATCCAATGCCCCTGATTGCTCAGTGTCGATGCGAGGTTATTCATGCTAGTCAATGTGTCTGGATGCTCTTCGCCGAGTATCCTCTTTCTCGTTTCCATGACCTGCACCTCAAGCTCTTCAGCCTCCTTCCATCGCCCCTGTTCCGAAAATGTTGAAGCGAGGTTTCCCATGCTGATCAAGGTAGAGGGATGCTCTTGCCCGAGTACTGTCTTCAACATCTCCAGGACTTGCACCTCCAGCTCTTCGGCCTGCTTCCATTGCTCTTGGTTCCTGTATGTCGATGCGAGGTTTCCCATGCTGGTCAAGGTAGAGGGATGCTCTTGGCCAAGTACCTTCTTTCTCATTTCCATAACCTGCACAAATAACTCTTCAGCCTCCCCCCATCGCTTCTGGTTCCAATATGTCGTTGCGAGGTTATTCATGCTAGTCAAGGTATCTGGATGCTCTTGGCCGAGTACCCTCTTACTATTTTCCATGACTTGCACCTCCAGCTTTTCGGCCTCCTTCCATTCCCCCCGATTCCTGTATGTCGATGCGAGGTTGCCCATGCTGGTCAAGGTGTCTGGATGATCTCGGCCGAGTACTCTCTTGAACGTCTCCATGACCTGCACCTCCAGCTCTTCGGCTTCATTCCATCGCCCCTGTTTCCAAAGTGTCGATGCGAGGTTATTCATGCTAGTCAAGGTGTCTGGATGCTCTTGGCCGAGTACCATTTTTCTCGTCTCCATGACCTGCACCTCAAGCTCTGCGGCATCATTCCATCGACCCTGGTTACAAAATGTCGATGTGAGGTTACTCATGCTGGTCAATGTGTCTGGGTGCTCTTGGCCTAGTACCCTCTTTCTCGTCTCCATGACATGCACCTCCAACTCTTCGGCATCCTTCCATCGCCCCTGGTTCCCGTATGTCATTGCGAGATTGCCCATAATGGACAAGGTATCTGGATGCTCATGGCCGAGTAGCCTCTTTCTCACCTTCATCACCTGCACCTCAAGCTCTTCGGCCTCCATCAATCGCCCTAGGTTCCTGTATGTCGATGCGAGGTTGGACATGCTGCTCAAGGTTTCTGGGTGCTCTTTGCCGAGTACCCTGTTACTAGTATCCATGACCTGCACCTCCAGCTCTTCGGCCCCCTTCCATCTCCCCTGCTTCCAGTATATCGTTGCGACGTGTGCCATGCTGTTCAAGGTAGAAGGATGCTCTTGGCCAAATACCCTCCTACTAGTTTCCATGACCTGCACCTCCAGCTCTTCAGCCTCCTTCCATCTCCCCTGGCTCCTATATGTCAATGCGAGGTTGGACTGGCTGTTCAAGGTTTCGGGATGCTCTTGGCCGAGTACCCTCTTTCTCGTCTTCATGACCTGCACCTCAAGCTCTTCGGCCTCATTCCATCTCCCCTGGTGCCAAAATGTTGATGCTAGATTGCCCATGCTGGTCAAAGTAAAGGGATGCTCTTGGCCGAGTTCCATCTTGTACGTTTCCATGACCTGTACATCCAGCTCTTCAGCCTCCTTCGACCGCCCTTGTCTATTGTATGTACCTGCGAGGTTGTTCTTAATCGATTCGACTGCCGAGCTGTCGGTACCTTCAGTCCTCTTTAGCACCACTTCCTGCAATAATTGTGCTTCCATCCATTCGCCCAACTGTATGTGCGATTTGACGACATCCAAGTTTGATTGAATGTAATTTGGATGACCAATTCCATCTGCTTTTTCTATTTGATCTCTGATTCGCATTCGCAGCGCTTTTGCTTTCGCAAATTCCCCTAATTCATCCAGCAGATCTCCGAAGGTTGAGTACAAGTTCAATGGTATGAAATGGAGTTGCCCAAATGCCCGTGCCATATCGCCAACCTCTCTTTCGCACTCCATTCTAGCTTGCTCCAATTTGTTCAATTTTCGATATTCGTGAATAAGATCGACTGAAATAAGTCCTTTGAGCTCTCGCATCCTCTCACTCTTCCAAACCGCCGGCCGTACCGCTTCTCTTTCACTCTTTAAATCGTCGGGTTGCCTGTTACTTTTTTCTAGCCATGTACGGCATTTATTGCTATCTGACTTGACCCCAAATCCATTGTCATAACAAAAGGCAACTTGGAATGCAATGTGGGCTGCAAAAGGTTGGTTTTGGTTTCTAAAGTAATTGTTTTCGAGGCTCTCTCTGATTTGTGTCCGTACACGGTAGTCGGCTTTTATGAAGTCGGCAAGGTTTTCGGCAATCTGGAATATATCAGCCAGGTCTTTGAGAAGTATGAAACCTATTGATACATACGAGGAAACTTGCATGTCTTGAACTCTCTCCTGTCTCCCTCCCTAGGCCTGCAATAGAGGCTTCCAATCCACATCTATGCCCGGAAAAAGAAGCCATAAGTTTTAGGATACGCTCTTTAGTTTCCGCCGACAGAGCTGCGTCTTCCAATTCAATTCTGAACTTCTTAGTGAATGCTATGAGTTTTATGTCGATCCTGATTAACTCACCGTTTTTGGTTGATGAGGTCCAACAGTTTTCCAAGATCTAGCGACCGTTTATCAGGGTTGAGTGTAACCGTTAAGCTGAAAAACTCTTTCAGACGAATCATATGGTCGGCTTCCAAGCCTCCTAGTGGTACGGAGTCAAGAAGTTGATTGGCAATTTGCCCCAACTTATCATCAACTTTTAGCTGCTCAAGAGACGTGCGGGACAAGCTCGATACGTCAAACGACACCAATCCCGTCACACATTCTGCACTGTTTGGCTGAATATTTGACAGGTTATTCCCAAACAGAACCCAGAGACACAGCATACCATAGGAGTACACATCTGTCCTTTTGGCTTCGTGGACACTGAACTCTCCGATATGATGCTCTGGAGCGTTCCAGGGCCTTGACTTCGGCAGAAAAACCCTTCCGGCTTCACCTGCGGTTAGAGTGGAATACCCAAAGTCTGTCATCTTGACTATCGTCTTGCCGGTAGCTTCCTTAAAAACTAGCACGTTTTGAGGCTTGATGTCTCCGTGAATCACGTCTATGTCTAGGTCAAACTTCCGAAGCGAATAATTATTAACATAGAATAACCTACCACAAGCATGCAAAGCCCTGATGGCATTTCCAATGGCAGCACAGATTTTGAGCCGGTCTTCGATCGACATGGTCGTGCCCTCATGTGTGTTCATGAACTGCTGTAGGTCCCAGGCGGCTTTCTCAAAGACAAGTACAGGGACGGCTTTCTCAGTCCAGGGCTTGATTTCCCAGCATATCCCCTCGAGGTTGACTATATTTCGGTGACTTTGAATAAGGGGTTGACTCAGAATCAATACCTCCGATATTAACGGTAAAAAGTCCATATCTGCATCTCCCGAGTCGCGAAAGCGCTTGAACGCAAGAGGCATGTCGGTAACGAATGTGGACTGGCTGATGGTCGCAGAACCACCGGTACCGAGAGGACTGAGAGCAGGCTGCCACATGATGGGGAGGTAGCCAACCTTGCATTGTTGGACAATTGAAAGAAATGCGATCAAGTCGCTTTGGAGGTCACCGTTGATGCGATTTGTTGAAGCGGAGTAGCGGGTAGTCACTCCATCGAAGTGTGCTACCAGCACGGGGTTGGGTGTTGAAAAGATGCTATTTTCATCGGAATGTGATTCTTGTGCGGGGTTACGAGTTGAAAACATGGTGTAAGTCAGTGCAGTGGAAAGCCAGAGTTAGAAAAGGTGGTGGGATCGTAAGCGGCTTCTGCTCCTATATAGTCAGACAGCGCCACCGCGAAGACATTTCAACGCCCACACCTGGAAAAGGGAATTTGTACATACTTTGTGTCGAACAATTATGTGTGGTCCGGAGGCTGCACTAACGGAAATAAATATCGCGCAACGCACTATGGTGTGCGCTTCATGAGTCGGCAGGTGGTTCATTGAGACCCAGTCCACCACATTATGCTGAATGGTTGGCTGACAGTATTGCGTCATGCATATGCAGCTGTGCGTGTATTTTGCAAAACACAACAAGGTGCAAACGTCTACCGTGCAGCGATCGGATCGGCAACCACATTTGTGCATGTGGTCACTGCCAAAAATTATATTCGCTCAAAACTTTAAGCAAACGTTGACCATACACTAAACGATACGTTCTACGCGGCCTGGGTTTTCCCGAAGTTGCGTGCCCTACGCAAATGCAGTCGTGAAACTGAATCCACAGCTGGCGACTCCATTGAGTCCACGAGTTTTGCTCCAATTCCGACATGTTCCATACACGGAACAGGCGTAGGTACCTTTATGTTCACTTCCCGGTCACTGGTTTATGATTCATTGTGCGGCTTCATATTTAGTCCCAATAGCCTCAAAAATCGACGAAAATCGACGAAAATCGGGCGTTTGCACAACGATACGATGAGTGTTATGTTAAACCGGAGATGGGGAGGGAAAAGTACGCATTCTACAGTAGAGACTAAGCCGCAATTGGTTTATAACAAGTGGAGTTGATAGCGATCGAAAATTTGGGGAAAACTGTTCTGCCAGAGACAGTAATCATCCTTGTTCTGTCTGTTCCCGAGATGTAATGTGGCACTCTGTGGCCTGACAAGGTATATAGCTCGCCATGTAAGTCGTCAGGGTAGTTTACGTCATAAATTACTATTTAGTTCACTGCTTTAGCATTGCACTCTGAAGAGAATTTCTATTATTCAACCATTTCTATCGAATTTTAAGTACAGTTATCACGTGGATGAGGTTAGGGTTGAGCGGTGGTGGACAGGTTTTGGCCGCAGACGTACAATAGCCGACGTTCGCTTCGTTAGCTTCAGGGTGTCTCTGGTCATCTCAATCTGGTGTATACTTAAACTTAACTCAGGGTCTCTCTTGTATATGTATTATGTTGACTCAGAATTGGCCCGACGACTATCGAAATTGCTAGAATGAACTTGCTAATGCACTGAGTCACTAGGTCAGGTACCCGAATAGTCCGTCCCGTCCGAGTAAAACTTTGCCCGAGACTGAACTACGATATCCGAGGCAGACAATTCTAGACCGTTTGACGTTCACATACGCACTACCTGTGGCCACGACATAACAAATACACAATATACTAGGAAACCCCCTTCAGTACTTATTGCAACATTATGAAATAGGATTTCGGACAGGGCTAAGCCCAAACTAACATTTCCAAAGCTAAATCCCGCTAGAGCACTTTGAAGGGCAAAATGCCGTGCTCTACCCCGTGCACTTCTCAGCATTCTCCATAGTATCGTTGTGCAAAATCTCGATGGACTACGGTTCATAAATACCTTCCCAAAAGCTTGACACTCTCTCGTCGACCCATCTCAATCGCTAGAAGAAGTGGTGTGCTCCTGCAATTATCTACGGCATTGACGTCGGCGGAATATTGAAGAAGTACTTGAATTACTGCTGTGTGACCACAGTATGCTGCAAGATGTAACGCAGTACATTTATGGTTATCGGTTTCTTCTATTTTTGACCCGTTTTGAAGCAATAATTCGATGGTTTTCTCGCACCCGTGCTGCGCAGCCCAATGTAGGGGCGTTCGCTGGCCATCGTCTTTTGAATTTACGTCGGCACCTTTGTCAATGAGAACTTGAACTATCGCATAGTGGCCCTCTGCTGCTGCGGATGATATCGGTGTCATTCCGTCATTAGCCCTAGCCTCTTTATTGGCGTTGTATTGGACGAGCAGTCGCGCTATAATTTCATGGCCGTATAGCGCTGCAATGTGCAGCGCCGTCGATCCTGTCATGTCCCTTGCATCCACATCCAGTTTGCTTTCAAGAAGGAGACAAACAGTTTTCTCATGGCTACCTTGATGTTCCGTGCTGTCTCTTGAAATTTTGAGTTCGTGCTCGGTGGAACCGACCAACTCCTGCAGAAGTGTTCTACTAGTCGGTCCAACTGCAGATACACAATGTAGAGCTGTTTGATGTATATTGTCGACAGCTTGAACATTTGCTCCCTTCTCTAACAAGAATCTTACAATGTCACACTGCGATCCTTTCGCGGCCCAATGTAAGGGTGTTTGTCCCTCGTCGTCCGTTGATTCTATGAGATCGCGACTGTTGTCCAGAAAACACTTCACAGCACCCATCTGTCCATTTGCTATTGCTCTGTGCAATGCAGTGCCACGATGGTAAATCAAAGTCGAACGGGACGCTATGTTTGGAATTGGTGCGAAGAAAGCTAGTGTCTGACCCCTAAGGACTTGTATCTCCGGGGTAATTAAACGAGAGGCAGTGCCAAATTTATCCCTGACCGATGGGTTTGCTCCACGCCGAAGCAACTCTGATATAACTGCTGTCTGCCCCCTCACTGCTGCGTGATGCAACGGTGTCGAACCGCTTTGGTCGCTTTTGTCACATTCGTATCCCTTATTTAGGAGCATCCGGACTGCATTCACTTGCCCTTCTTTTGCGCCGTAATGCAATGCCGTTCTTCCCTCTTCATCAACGTCATCAGAGACTATCCGTCTGTCTATTAGCACTTCGAGTGCCGAAGAATGCCCAATTTCGGCAGCTAGATGAAGCGGACCACGTTTCATCGGAACTGTCGTTCCTTTGTTAAGCGCAGATATTTGAATATACAAATCATGATTCCTTTTTCTTTGCAGAAATCTTAAGAAGGCATCTTTCGTAAGTTCTTCGTCGCAAGACCTTAGATGGACGGTCAAAAACTGCGTTGCATAGTCCAATAAAGGATTAGCATTCAATCGTTCTCTCAAAGCATCTGCCGATGCTGAAGTATCTTCTCCAAATGTATCGAAAGCAAGGTATGTAGTGCAACCAATTGCGAGGATCGACTCCGGCACCTGAGGAAGAACGTTCTTTCGAAGAAGATATTGTTGGACGGTGAAGTGAGCCAACCGAACTGTGCCACTCTTATCATCGATAACAACAAGGTCAGCGCAGATGTTCCTTAATACCGATTGATGCGGTACAAATTCCTCGTCAAGCATTGATGTATTTGGCTGCACAGCTACAGCAACCTGGAGCTCGTTGATGGTTAACGTTCGGTGAGCCTTCGTCAGCCAACAGAGAGTGTTCAGCGCTAGCATCACAGAATTGTCATGTCGTGCTTTGAGACTCCCAATGATTCGATCATAGGTGGGGTCCATAGGGTTGTCCTTAGAGCTAGTATTCTTTAACTCTTTAAGTACACTGCGGAGATGTCCAATAGTTGGCTGTTGACAGAGGTACTCGATATTCAGGCTAATGAACAAGAACCTAGAACTAATTTAGCGGTACGATTGATTCCGAAAGGTTCGCAGCTTACATTCCGTCGGAAGCATCGACCAGGTTCGAAACAATTTCCTCCTCCCGTTTACTTGTTCTGATCATACGCCTTACTGCAGGGTTTTTGTTGAGCCAATTGTCTATATAACTTCTGATATCGCCTTCATTTGCTTCAATATCGACCGTGGGTACTGCACGAAATGACTCTTGTATATCATCTGCGGATCGTCGACTTGTGATGAATAGCGTGAAACCATCCTTTCCCATTCTGTGGCACATGGGTAGTAATGTTTCCCTTTGCTTCGAACGATCACACTCGTCAAGCGCATCAAATATTATAAATATACGAGTAAACGCCTTCGCAAGTTCAACTAGTGAAATATATAGTTCGTCTTCGGTAGGCGTTGTATTATCTTTCTGAGATCTTTTTTGCAAATCCTCGAGCACCGCTACGCTTTCTGGACGCACGTTACACAGCTGCTTAACTAGGCTGGCAAGTATGTCGATAGGTCTCTGCCGTTGCTGCTCCTTGTAATTGAAGTAAATGTGGACAACTCCATATCGAGCTTCCGATGCATGTTCCTGAAGGTGGTCGATCACAAGCGAACTGCGGGAGCGGCTACGTTAGCTGAAATCTCTATCAGTAAAAAAAATTTCAACCTTATAAAAGTTTTTCCAGCACCCGCTGTTGAGGATATAGTTGTCAGTAGTGCCTTAGAAAATTGTGGAAGAAACACACGTATGCCATGAACCCAAAGGAGACGGTGTGAGCCTCCAAGCCACTGGCTGAACTCCTTTCTCTGAAGAAACCATTCACCAGTGCCTTCTAATCTCTGTCGTCTGATGTCGTTGTGCCTACTGTTAGTGTCCTCCGGATAGAGCCAATTAAGGACTTTTTCATATTTCTCCCTTACTACCAAATGTAAGCAAGCATGAATGGGAGATGAAGAGTGGCGATCACGGTTGTGAGTTAAATGCGCTTTAAAATGAGGGTTACATACGGGCATGCTCGGCTTCTTCCTTTGCCTTTTCTGTGTAGCATGCTAATGAGCTTTCAAATTCTTTACGTTAAATGGAGTCATAGAGCCTGCCACCTACCATGACTTCTGAAAATGCTCTCCTTCCATTCGTTCATGTGTCTAACTACCGTTTGATAAGTGTTATCTTCGTTGTGACTAAATTTCACCATCCCAGTGTGATCACTTGGAACCGGTATGCGGTGTTCCGATGGACAGAATAACAAGGCCGAACTCTTCTTAACCATGTCAGTCTCCTTGCCGCATCGATCCCAAGTCCCAGCAGCTGACTAAAAATCAATTAGTACATGGCACACACTGCTGTAGTAAACAGATGTAACTTCGACAGTTGGTACCTTTCCAACAGTCATTGTTTTTCGGGTCTCATAGAAGCTAAGGATGTCTATTTTGGATGAAGAATCCCAGAGACTCGTAATATCTTCTCTTTGGGTATTGAGAAAGTCCGACCCTTCATCTAATTGCTGAAGAATGTCCAACTCCGTGGTTGCTCTTGGTGAGACGTCATTGACCATCGTACGAAGTTCCTGCACTTCCAACCCTTGGTGTGGAGTCCCAAAGAATAATATGGCGCGTGTGGCGGCCAAGAGATCCATATACTGGCCTCCATTTTTACACTGAAGCAAAGCCTACAGTTCAAGGTTTCGATTAGATATCAACATGTCTACTTGCAATGAAGTGAATGGATCGAAAATCCTACCTGAAGTATCAAGATACCACCCATGCTGTGTCCAACGAATATGATTGGCCTCTTCTGGAGATTGTGTTAGTAAATATACGAAGATTGCAATGGACAGGTTTGGAAGACAGCATAGAGTTTCAGAGTATGCTATCTACCAATTTCTAATATACTACGGATAGGACTAGTACCTCAGCGCCCATTCTCGCGTTGTACAAGGTGTTGATAAAATGTCTTCTGCGGTCCAAAAATCCATCTTTCACGACATCTCCAACAAGATTTGAATTGTAACCGTAGGTCATAATTCTGAAGCCTTGGACATCTTTCGGTAAGAAGTCCTTCAACCACATTTTGTAGGTGTCTCGGTTCCGCCATGATCCGAATGCATGGCCTGCAAGGCCTGTCACTGCAACTACGCTGCAATAATTATCAGTCCCAAGAGTTAAACCCGCGTGTTGGAATGGAGGCAACTTACTCTGCGAGTATTGTGCCTTCAGGTGTATTCAGCGGCGTCAAGTTATAAAAATGACTGCCAATTACGAGAACAATATCCGGCCCACTGGACGAGATGACGATGTGTATGGCCTCATTCGATTTAACTCGCTCATAGATTCCGGTGCAGGTGTTTAAGAAGAGTAATGCAGTGTAAGTATCGGCGCAGCATGCGGGATACATCGATATGCTGTGCCGCTGGTTGTTGATAGATGGGTCGAAGTCTTGGAGAGCGGCTAGTAGGTCGGCCATGCTCCATTGTTTCGGAATCCCAGATATCCGGACGCACTTCGGCTTTGAGTCTTTGCTGGTGCTGGGACGGCTGTCATTTAGAAGGAGATACCCCCTGATTAGCATATACTAAGTATGAAGGGTGTGATAATGTTGACTAACGGATATGAATACATGATGGTTGGTGCAACTGTATGGGGGTACTCTCTTTGTGATGGGTTTTCCTTTGGCACTTACTATTGCTAGCCTTTCAAACTTATAGTCTCGAGTCTGCTTGGCAAGGTAACACAGATATTTACCCGGTGCTATTGCCACACCGGATAACAAGGATAAACATAAATCGCTCATGCGGTCATCATGCAGGGATCGCCTATGACTCCAAACAAATCGCCCAAGGTGCTTCCACTCAGTGGTGAACTCTGTAATTACTTTTACTGTGCTGGACACTATATTGACAGTGAGAGTCCACTGAAGGAGCAGGAGCATGGATCAAACCTCCCTGAGAAACCACACCAAAATAGCCTCAAACGCATGCAAATCTGTCTGTGCCATTCCTGTTATTATTCGAGCTATATTTTACCTAATCTGTGCATAGCACGATCGATTTCGCCAAATGCGTGTCATTCAGTCTGATGTGCTGGGCGCTTATAATTAGCAGATAGATACCTAGAGCGGTGAGTTGCTAATGCCGATATGCATCCTGCAGCACTACTGCCAGCCAGATCCGAAACTGTTGTGTAGGATAATAAATTTACCCCACAGAAGTACTAATGATAGTGACGGGGAATCGAGTGATGGAGAGTCTGCCCAGCAACTTGTGACAATCAGTGAATTAATACCCCCAGATCTAAGATACATTGACGTAGAGCGCGGCACATTGTACTTAGTAGACATCAGCACGCTGTCGACTCTGAGGTTAGCGTTCAAAATATAACGCACTTTTTCCACAACCGCACGCTGGATATGGTCCTGTCGCTAACCGGATACATGGAGGCGAATGTTGGCATCATCATGACAGAACACTGTGAGCGGGTAGAATTGGTGGACGCCATTTTCCGCGCGCGGCGGATTTCTTGGGTTTGGTTGGCAACGACCAAAGTCTTGACTCATTGTGATCACTACCATTAAGACCGCTGGAAAGTGTGTTAGTGCATGCATGCAGCAAATACCGATTGGCCCCGCTAAGGGACAAAAGTCTTGGCGAAACAGAAACAGCGCGATAAGTCGACAGCAACGATAGCAATTGAAAAACGGACGGCGGCAATCGATTCTAGACGTCGAATTGACCCCGGAGCGAGTGTCCCAGCACCAGCGAGACCTCAGGAGGAGGGCGCGCACAGGAATCCACACAACGGAGTGGGTTCGCGTAAAGGCTTGGCAGAAAACGCGACTGGCGCGAC
>Ga0307515_10013817_pt1 | contig 15046 bp, 13 predicted proteins | sample 17_EM_MG_FD_194513 | JGI IMG/M metagenome (GOLD analysis project Ga0307515, IMG submission 194513) | Populus trichocarpa ectomycorrhiza microbial communities from riparian zone in the Pacific Northwest, United States - 17_EM | ecosystem: Host-associated > Plants > Roots > Unclassified | place... | reverse complement strand
CGGTACCGGGTTTAAAATTGTTTTAAAAAAAAAAAAAAAAAAAAAAAAAGAAAAAAAAGAAAAAAAAGGGCCGATCTGTTCATTAACTGGCTGTAGATAGTTGGAAGCTTATTACCTATAGTAGGGTGTGCTGAAAAGTCAAAAGAAAGCACCGCATCATCCGATTGAAAGCAAAATGTAGTATTACAGCTAGCCGAACGGCAAAGAGTGCTCCTAATCTACCATTTATACAAGACCATTCACATGGATGCACTGATTGTGACTAATGTGGCGTATCTCTCGGTTGTGAATGATTTCCACCATGTCTTATAACGCGGCTGGTCTCCAACTGTCTGGTCGATGAAGTCCGCTTCTGAGACGGTAGAACACCCGATCACCACTCTCACACTCCTGATATCTCGCCATACTCCGTGCTCCGATGCCCCACGAAAGACAAAATCAATCAAGGAATCTACCATCAAACCACGGGGAACAGAAATATAAAGGTATTGCAAACAGGAAAGATTGGATAAGAGATCATGTAGTGAATTGACCGCCGCTAACTTATCAACGGCCTGCAATGGGTATTGGGACCACCGAAGGATTTGGACATTTGAACGGGAGAGGAAGCGGTGATGCTCCGTTGAACAGTCCATCAGCTCCAATTTTGTGCAGGCAGGCAGATACACCCGCAGCCCCTCATGCCTAGAATGGTTCTCGGGTTCGTCTGGAGGTCCAGAAACCCTGAGCTCTCTCAGAGCCTTGAAGGTCCTCCCAAGCATCCAAAGTAGTGTTGAAAACCTCAGTTCAAGCCACTGGAGAGTACGAGTCAATGGCAAGTCAAGGTTCAAGGAATATTCCGAAATCGATCCACCCGAAATTTTCAACCCCTCGATTTGTTCCAAGTATGGCAAAATAAGGACTCTATAATTAGATTCGCAGTTGATCTCAAGATGCCGGAGTTGCCTAAAGAGGGCAGTGGAATGGAGTGGGAATAATGGAGTATCAGGAAACACAACGACCAGATGTCGTGCGAGTATTGCCTTGACAATCGTTGCGTCAATTCTTTTACTTGACATTCCAAGATGCTTATTTAGATAGCCGGTGGAAGTGTAATCAACCGCCATGTCATTCATGCTCCCTCTCCCTTCCCATACTTTCAAATGCTCCAAAGGGGGAGTCAGATACGCCCTGGTCCACCCAATAGCTCTAAGGAATGGGAAATTGTCAAGGCGCGCAGACTGAGAGAAGCCTTTGGGGCACCGTAAGCCCAGGAATTTCAGGCGCGGGAGGACATTGGCACGCCAGGCTTGAGAGGAGCACCATTCCTCCCAATCCTCATAATAAATCCCCCATGAGTGCCATCCATGCCATTCATCTATAGATGGTTTCGCGGCCAGTGACTCAAGAAAGTTTTGGAAGGACAGTGAGGGATGGGTAATGGATAAAGTCAACTCTTGTAGAGGGATCAAATACTTCAGCACTCTCATTAAGACTTGTTCGCTGCACTGAAATGTGAGGTGTAGAGTAGTAAGGTTGTAAGTCCTTCTATTTACTCTGCATAGATGGCGTAGCTGTTGATAGACCCTCTGCTCATTGCAATCATGAGATCTGAGGTCTATCGCCCTGATTTTGGGAGCATGGAAATATTGAGCTGTGGTCATTGGATAACCATGATACGCCAACTCCTCGCAGGATGGCAATTGCACCTCATACTGCTGAATATGCTCCCAATGACGAGGAAGGAGGATTGCACACTCCTCAAGGCATTGGAATTGTCTCCCAGCCATCCATTGGACTGAACAGCCTTTGAGCTGCAGCTTCCGAAGAGTACAGAGAAGAGGCAGATTGGTATCGGGCTCATAAAATGGGATATGAAGACGATCAGCCTCAAATATCTGAAGCTGGGTAAAAGTAGGAAGAAGCTCAAATGGCTCATCCATATCTCTGCCATTGACAATAAGCACCATGAGATTCTGCAAAACAGGAAACCAACGGGGTTGGAGAAAGTGGGTGGTGACGAATGGGGAATGGAGTCTCATTTCACAGAGAGGAGCTTCGGTTGGGACAAGGTTGAGCAAATGAGCAAATGAGGGAGAATGTATACATCCAGCTTCTGCGTGTAGCACCTTCAACATATTCATTGGGCTTGCGACTTGAACGCCAAGCGGACTAGCCGCATGCTCAGGAGGAAATGAGGAAATCGTAAGCTCATGCCACTGACGAGTGTGTGCAAGGGCATCACGGAGTGCAGCAAGTGGCATAGCACTCTGCGTCAGCTTGAAGAGAGCGGGTGACAGCTGACGATCTCGCTGGGTGTCAATGACAATCTTCTTCGGATATGCTCTCTGCAACCAAATAGCAACTCGTTCCCTTTCGGTCCAGGTTCCAACGCTCAGGGTGGACCATAAACGGGGCAATGTGGTGATAACAGACCTCCAGTAGCGACAAACACAAGCCAATTGACCAGAGTTCATTTGATTCGAATCAATGCAATATAGAAGGACCTCTCGCATAAGTTCCATAGGAAGGTTGTTAATGACATTGATTGTAGTCATAACAGACCTCCAGTAGCGACAAACAGGAGCCAATTGACCAGATTTCACTTGATACGATTCAAAGCAATATAGAAAGATCTTTCGCATAAGTTCCATAGGAAGGTAGGTGTTAATGGTTTTACCGGAAGGCGGGATCAGAAGCATCCAGTCCGGATCGATGTCCGAATCTGGATCGATGACCGGATTGGAGTCCCAGAATGGTAGGTTACGGTCAATGGCGGACATATCCTGAGCGTACATGGGGTATGTTTAGAGTGAGGCGGTGGTGGTGACACGGTTTGAAGAGGAGAAATTGATGGTGAGGCGCTGAAGTTCGGGGGGGGTAATTGGGACTAAAGCGATGACTCGAGTGCGGCGTGCAGTGTTTCAAGAGCGAAGTAGCCAATGGCTTAGGGACTGATCAGCGTGGTGGTGATACAAGCAGCGCAGGCGTAATTGACGAGTCCCTCGCGGTGCTGCTTTCACGCGGTTGCCTCTGGCCAGTTGGCTGCTCCGATAAATCCAGACTAAACACGGACAAGCGCTAATACGAGGCATTCGCGCTGGTCTGATGGGCGTCTCGGCGGCCTATTCAGGCCAGTTTGAATACGTGGATACGCGATAATGTTCTATGTGAAGATTCTACCAAATGAAGTGTGTACAGCTACCACTATCGATGAGGTCAGTCTCCCCAGCCTCATTCTTCATGAAGGTGGTCAGGTGGTCATCGATCATCGATAACAGAAGGTGATACAAAGATGAGGGCCCAGAACATTCCAGAGAAAAGATCGAACTCCATATTTGTCATCCCGAACACCGGTAGACAAAGCACCCGAGGTCTGAGAGCCACGACATCCTCAAGTGGTGACAGGCGACGGTCGCATCATCTACTTGGGTCGTTATATACTCCGCAAGCCGCGCTTGTTCGTCTAAAACGTCAGCTTTTCCATTGCACATCGGCATGGTCACCCTTGCAACCTCCAGAGATACGATTGTGTTGTGGGTCGCTCGTTCTGGACAATTCCAGTGTTCATGCTAAAACAGTCGTTCCTCATCTCTAGTCTATCGTGCACTATCGGAATCCACACAGGGAATTGAGTCCCAGAACGGTGAGAGCACCTCCAGCAGAGTCCAAGCGTAACCTCCCATCCATGTATATATTAAACCCACTTCTCAACACTTGCTTCTTTTACACGAGGTTCCTCGATGAACCACAGACTCGCAGACAACCCGCTAAACCTCACAACATTCGCTGATATCCTCTTCAACGCTCTGTTCTCTGGCCTCTGCGATTGTTGCCTCAACAATTTGCAGAGCCGTATTCTGTAGAAACCTTCGAGCAGCTGCACACTCTGCCCCGACGCACATGTCTCTCGTCACCACAAATCTCGCCCATTGCACTCACGCCACTGCGCACTCGACAACAAGATCATTCTCCCACTCATCACCCGACAGGAATCTCCTCAATAGCGATCCTAATCATCATTCTCACTCTCGCCCACGACGATCAGGTCGAGTGCCTGTTCCCGCACCGAACTCGTACCCTTTCTCTGCATCGGCCGTCTCGCCTTCATCTTCACTGTGTTCTTCGTTCTACTCACTGAAGACGATTCAAGCAACAACAAGGCGGTTCGTCGGCTTGAGTGAGAAGGAGCGCGAAGCGTCCATGCGTTCGCAATCAAACTATTATGGCAATTCCCCCGTCCAGAGGAATGTCACAGGTTCCCCAGCTCCGGTCACCGTTACTCGGTGCTTCCAAAAAGGTTATTCGGTGCGATCCATCGTTCTTGGTTATGTGCTCCTCGACGTCCATCTCACTGATACTCGACCTCAGAGCACCCCTACAAGTCCATCACTCACACAAGCCCCATCGGCAGCACCCGTGCCACCTAATGAAGCTGATCATGCACTGACATGTGCGTATCACCTTCCTTCGTTTCCCATTTGCCCACTTGACATCGCGCTGTCTCATTGCTTTTCAGCTTGTTCCGACGACGCCCGCCTTCGCTGCACCCGCGTCGACGCATTCATCGCCGGTATCGCTGTGTCAACCTCCGGTCATCATTTTCCTTCTCTCCAGCCACCACCCGCTGTTCACTATTATTTGTCCACGGTGGACGACAGGATCAAGCTAGTCGCCGAGCAAGTTGAGCGCGTGTACAACGCCAGCTACGCGCAGCGCAGCAGCAACCCCAACCCAAGTCACACTTCGAAAGCCGCTACGACGGTGGCCCAATCAGATGTCGCTCGGCTGTTGTCACAACCTTGTTCGCGTTCGTCATCGGCAGCCACGACACCTCTACACTCACCCTCGTCCCTCGAATAGACACCCCACCGCACACTCGCTCGGTGTTTGTGATGTCGCTCGGCTGTTGTCGTAGCCTTGTTCGCGTACGTCATCGTGAGCCACTACAACTCTACAGTCACCTCGAATAGACACCCTACGCTGGCTTGATGTTTGCCAGTTGGCAGAAGTACGGGGACGAAGTGAAGGTGGCCACTATGCCATACAATATAAATGCGGGGGATGTCGTACCACCCACCGCCAATCCATTCCCGACCCGATTCACGGCCTGCATAACCGTCAGTTCCTCGTCCGCCCGTTCGTCCGCATATTTGCTTTATTGCGTACGAACGAGCTATACATCCTCTCGTGTTTCCCAGCTTTTCTCATCGTTTGACAGACGCTCAGAATGTCCTCTTAGAACACTCGGTCTGCTTACCTGTGACTACATACGGCTGGGCTCGTCTTATACTCGTTTCGTGTCCTAATGTCAATTTGTCATTTTTTGGTTCCTCTTCTTGTCGCTCATGGACCCCTTTCTCCACTTTGATGGTCAGTCCTGAATGCTGTAATTTGCCACCCGTCCAGCGCCCACCTTCATTTTCTATGTCGTCGAGTTGGCTTCCATTTGTTATCCTTGATAGATACATATGACGCTCCAAGTTGTGCAATGTCCCATGGCTGAGGTGATGCTTGGAGGAGAGGATTTGAGGGGCCGATCCGTTCATGAATTGGCTGCAGATAGTTGGAAGCTTATTACTTATCGTAGGGTGTGCTGAAAGTCCTCTTAAAAGTTAAATGAAAGTACCGAACAATCTGATTGAAAGCAAAAGGTAGAATTACAGCTGAACGACAAATAGTGCTCCTGATCTACCATTGTACAAGACTAGTCACATGCATGCCCTGATTATCGCCTCCATCTCTTCCTTGGTAATTGTGAACGATTTCCACCATATTTCATAACGCAGCTGGTGTCTAGCTGTCCGGTCGAAGAGGTGAGATGCTTCTGAGAAAGAATTGAACCAGACCTCCATTTCCACACCCCCGATATCTTGGCTTACTCCGTGCTCCGATGCCCCACAAAGGACAGAATCTCTCCCCAAACCCTGGGGAACAAAAATATCAAGGTTTTTCAAACAGGAAAGATTGAACAAGAAATCATGTAATGAATTGAACGCTGCCAAATCAAAGGTCTGCAATGGGCGTGGGGACCAGCGAAGGATTTGGGCATTTGAACAGGACAGAAAGGGGAGATAGTCCATTGAACAGTGAAACAACTCCAGTGTTGTGCATGCAGGCATGTCCACCTGCAACCCCTCATGCCTAGAATGGTTCTCGGGTTCGTCTGGTGGTCGAAAAACCCTGAACTCTCTCAGGGTCTTGAAGGTCCTCCCGAGCATCCAAAATGGTGTTGAAACATACAGTTCAAGCCATCGGAGAGTATGCGTCAATGGCAAGTCAACGTTCAAGGAATATTCAGAAATGGATCCACTCGAAATTTTCAGGCTCTCGATTTGTTCCAGGTATGGCAAAATGGGGACTTCATGATTAGATTTGCAGATGAGCTCAAGATGCCGGAGCTGCCTAAAGAGAACAGTGGAATGAAGTGGGAATAATGGGCTATCAGGAAACTCAATGGCCAGACGTCGTGTGACTCTTGCCCTGACAATCGTTGCGTCCCATCTTTTACTTGGTATTCCAAGATGCTTCTCTAGATAGCCGGTGGAAGTGTAATCGACCGGATTGTTATCCATGCTCCCTCTCCCCTCCCATACTTTCAAATGCTTCAAACTACAAATCAGATATGCCCTAGTCCATCCAATAGCTCTAAGTAATGGGAAATTGTCAAGACCCTCAGACTGAGAAAAGCCTTTGGGGCACTGTATGCGCAGGAATTTCAGGTGCGGGAGAACATCGGCATGCCAAGTTTGAGAAGAGCACCATTTCTCCCACCCTTCGTGATAATCCATCCATGAGGACCATTCAGGCCATTCATTTGTAGATGGCTTCGCGACCAGTGACCCAAGAAAGCTTTGGAAGGACAGTGAGGGATGAGTAATGCATAGAGACAACTCCCGTAGAGGGATCAAATACTTCAGTACCTTCCTTAAGACTTGTTCACTGCACTGAAACGCAAGGTGTAGAGAAGTAAGGTTGGAAATCCTTCCATTCACTCTGCATAGATGGCGTAGGTGTTGATAGACCCTCTGTTCATTGCAATCATGAGATCTGAGGTCCATTGCTTTCATTTCGGGAACATCGAAATATTGAGCGGTGGTCATTGGATAACCATGATAGGCCAATTTCATGCAGGATGGCAATTGTACCTCATGCTGTTGAATTTGCTCCCAATGATGAGGAAGGAAGATTGCACACTCCTTGAGGCATGGGAATTCTCTCCCAGCCATCCATTGGACTGAACAGGCTCGAAGCTGCAGCTTCCAAAGAGTATAGAGAAGATGCAAATTGGTATTGGGCTCATAAAATGGGAGATGAAGACAATCAGCCTCAAATATCTGGAGCTGGGTAAAAGCAGGAAGCAGCTCAAATGGCTCATTAATATCTCTGCCATTGACAATAAGCACTATGAGATTCTTCAAAACAGGAAACCAATGTGGTTGGAGAAAGTGGGTGGTGACAAATGGGGAATGGAGTCTCATCTCACAGAGAGGAGCTTCAGATGGAACAAGATTGAGCAGGTGAGAAAATGAGGGAGAATGCATGCATCTAGCTTTTACATGTAGCACCTTCAACATATTCATTGGGCTTGCGAGTTCAAAGCCAAGCGGACTAGCTGCATTCTCAGGAGGAAACGAGGAAATTGTAAGCACATTCCACTGGCAAGTGTGTGCAAGAGCATCCTGGAGTGCAGCAAGTGGCAGAGTATTGGATGACAGCTGATGATCTCGCTGGGTATCAATGACAATCCTCTTCGGATATGCTCTCTGCAACCAAATAGCAACCTGTTCCCTCTCGGTCCAGGTTCCAACCCTCAGGTTGGACCATAAACTGGGCAATGTGGTAATAACAGACCTCCAGTAGCAACACACAAAACCTAATTGACGAGATTCCATTGGATTCAATTTAATGTGATATAGAAAGATCTCTCGCATAAGTTCCATAGGAAGGTAGGTATTAGTGGTCTTGCTGGAAGGCGGGACCAGAAATGTATGTTGCTGGGCATGTCGAGCAATGGCCAAGTGCCAACCATTACGGTCAGTGGCGGACATATCCTGAGTGTAGCTGGGTTACTTTTCAAGTGGGATAGTGGCGAGAACACGGTTTGAAGAGGGGAAATTGATGGTGAGGCATTGAAGTTGAGCAGGCAATTGGGACTAGAGCAATGACCCAAGTGCGACGTGCAGTGTTTCAAGAGCAAAGTAGTCAATGGCTTAGGGACTGACCAGCGTGGTGGTGAGACAAGCAGCATGGGTGTAGTTGATGAGTCTGGGAATCTCACTAATCTGATTGACAGGTCCAGTTGCCAAGTCACGTGATGGTATGACGGCATTAAATTGTCACGCCCCGTGCATTACACAATTTAATTCTGATTTTTCCTTTATCCATTCAACGACACCAAACCCATCGGAACCAGATCAATCGGAACCTAATCGAACCGACCCCAATTACCATTACGCATATCCCGTCGGTTCGTAGGAATTATGGTGAAGTGATATACGGACTTATGATTCCTGCCAGATACATTGGCTCTTGGGTATATATGGCGGATACGATGACACATTACTCCACTTTACCTACGGTGTTTTACTTTAGCGAGCGGGCTCCACTTTATATTTCATATTCCTCTTTACTATTTAAACCCCCATGTATTCCCTCATACTTCTCCAGTTTTCGGATCGAATTAAGAACCAGTCCTCTACTCATTCCCAATCGTCTCCCTAAGGGTCTTACTCTATTCCAATCATCTTCTTACTCTTATCAATTCCTCTGCCATCGTCTTCGATATGATACTCAAGAAATACGCCGAATCCCAAAGACGTATAATTCCGATTAATTCCTCCAGCCTCGGATCGGACTCATCTTTAACAGTATCCGAAAACTTCAATTGAGTTCTATTGTTCACCATGGCATTTCACAACACCAGAGGACACTATTCCAAAGCTGGTCCTTCTACCGGGATTCCTGGCGCAATTAATTTCAATGAGTCAGACTCTGCTCCTGTCCCTCTCGCTGCGCTAGGCCTTGCCTCTCCTGAGCATGAAGCCAATCCTCTGCAAGAAGAACCACAGCATTCCTCTACACCACTTCGATCATCTACTCCAGTCCATGTTCCGACACCACCTGTTGCCTCAAATCCTACTCCTCTCCCCACAAATCCCATTACTTCAAATCCGACTCCGCTTACCTCAAATCCTACTCCTCTTGTCCCACCATTTACTTCCACTCCTCCTGTTTTCCCTCCACCTCTTCCTTCCCTTCCGTTCATCCGTCAAACTGCCCTGCATCAAGTCCCTCAAAATACCGCTCCTGCTATGATGCCTCCCACTCCCGCTGGCATTGATCCCGCGATGTGGGCTAGTAATCAGGCCTTCGTCATGAGTCTGATTCCAGCGCTTCAGGCAATTATTCAGCCCCCCGCGGCAGCGCCACCTGCCCCTGTTTCGCATCCCAAAGAGGGCGATGCTAAGGCTCTGACTCCCTTCAGTGGTGATGACCCCACTAAGCTCCGAGAATTCCTCTTCGAGTGTGGTCTCATTTTTGATATCAAACCCCGCACTTTCCAGACCGAAAAATCCCGCGTCATCTATGCCATTAACCACCTCGATGGTATGGCTAAGCGGCATTTCCGCTGTTTCATCGAAGCTGGGTCTATGGACCCTAAGGTCAATTATTGGGCTCAATTCTCCCTCGAGCTCGAAACCATTTTCGGTGACCCCGACCGCATCGGTTGTGCATCGGATAAACTCCTTGCACTCAAAATGTCACACAACAGTCATCTCCACCGATACACAGTCCTGTTCAAGGAATATGCCAATGAACTCGGTTGGCCCAACGTAGTACTCCGCTAATTGTATTACAATGGCCTCCCTACACACCTCAAGGATGTGTGGATTCAAAAAGATCCACCTGCTGACTTCGACCAATTGGTCCTAGAAGCTCAACAAGCTGACAATCGTCACTGGAAGCATGAAGATGAGTGCAAGAAATCTGAAGCTGCTCAATCCCGCAATTCCGATCAAAAGGGAAAGTCTTCCTCCAGTACTCAACAGTCCAAGTCCTCTTCTTCCTCTTCCTCTTCCTCCAAACCCTCCTCCTCCACTTCGAAACCCTCTTCCTCTTCCTCCTCTTCCAAACCCTCCAATAATAATTCCGGCTCCACTCTGTCTTCCTCTGCCAAGGACCTCACCAAAATCCTCGGTTCTGACGGCAAGCTCCTTCCCGCCGAACGTGCTTGCCGCGAACAATTGGGTCTCTGTACCTATTGTGGAGGAGATCACAAAGTCTGTCTGATCAAACCCTCCAAGCCAAAACCCTCTGAGGATAATTCCTCCTCGAACTCCAAACTGTCCACCTCCTCCACCAAGTCGACCAACAACACTTCAAACGGCTCAAAACCCAAGGGTCGTGTTGCTCAAGTCGTAATCTCCGTTGCAGAAGAGTCCGATCCGTCGGAGGATTCTGCCAATACGGATTTTTGAACCGCAGTCTCGATGGCGCGCCGAGCCCCTGCGTAACATCGGGTAGCACGCCCACTCAACCCAAAAATTCCGCTATCCCTGAAGCTAGGTTGAGTGCTATGGTTACAGACTGTCCGGATTCGTTTCTTCTTGGTCTCACTATTTCTGATATTCCTGTCAAAGCTTTACTTGATTCCGGTGCTACTCATTGTTTCATTGACTCTGCCCTTGTTTCCGATCATCGTCTGCCTATAACTCCGCTTCCCCAGCCCATGCGTCTCCGCCTTTTCGATGGCTCCTATGCATCTGAAAATATTGTCTATGAAGTTACTGTTCCTGTTTCCTTTGCTCCTGGTAAAATCCTACCTGTGAGCTTCCTTGTTACTCCTCTGGATCCCGAAATTTCTGCAGTTATCGGATTACACTGGTTGCGCCAATACAACCTGTTGGTTGACTGGGCAAACAATCGCATCGATTTCCGGACTTCTTTTATTCCTACTCCAGATTCCTCATCAGATTCTGCCTCTGACTTGGCACATCCCGTGGCCACACCTCCCACACCTGCCCCTTCGGTTCCGTCCGCTCCGGCAGTACCTCCTCCACCTCCACCGGCATTATCCCCTTCTGCCACTTCGGCACCTCCTCCTGCCTCCTCGGCATTGCCTTCCTCTGACGTGTCTGCGCCTCCGCCTCAAGGTCGGCCCATGTCAGTACACTTCGTGAATGCTGCGGCCTTCCGAATGCTATCAAGAATCGACAACGTTCATACCGGTATACTTCAACTCGACCCCATGGATTCTGAAGCCTCCCTCCGTGGAGCACGACCTGTCCCCGACACTCTCTCCGAAGAAGAGCTCAAGACTCTCCGCTCACAAGTTCCTCCTGAATACCACGAATATCTCGACGTCTTCAGTAAGACTAAATCCGACAAGCTCCCTGACCATAATCCCCAATACGATCATCACATCCATCTCAAAGAAGGCACTCAACCACCTCTTGGTCCGATTTACAATATGTCTGAGACCGAAGCCGTAGCACTCCGTGAATTCCTCAAACAGAATCTCGATTGCGGCTTTATCCGCCAGTCTCAGTCCCCTTGCGGCGCTCCCATCCTGTTCGTCAAAAAGAAAGACGGTTCACTTCGACTTTGCGTCGACTGGCGCGGTCTTAACAAGATCACCAAGAAAGATTGATATCCGCTCCCTCTCATTCCAAATCTCCTCAATTGCCTCCGCTCCTCCGAGATCTACACCAAGATCGACCTCTGCGGTGCATACAACCTCATCTGTATTGCCCCCAGTGATGAGTGGAAAACCGCCTTCCAAACCTGCTATGGTTCTTTCGATTTCAAGGTCATGCATTTCGGTCTTACCAATGCTCCCGCCACTTTCCAACGCTATATGAACAGCATTTTTTCCAACGTCTTAGATCAGTACGTAGTGGTTTACCTCGATGATATCCTTATCTTCTCCAAGAATCCCGAAGAGCATCAAAAGCATGTCCTCGATGTCCTCGAACGTCTCAAGCAACACGGACTATATGCAAAGCCTGAAAAATGCGAATTTTCCGTCAAGTCCACAGAATTCCTCGGCTTCATTATCTCTCCTTCTGGCATTTCTATGTCTCAATCCAAGGTTGATGCCATCCTCAAATGGCCTGCTCCCAAGAATGTCAAGCAGATTCAATCTTTCCTTGGCTTTGCCAATTTTTATCACCGCTTCATCTACAATTATTCCGACATCGTTATTCCTCTTACTCGCCTCACTTGCAAAGGTATTCCATGGGATTGGACCAACAAAGTTGACTCCGCGTTCCACACACTCAAGACAGCTTTTACTGAAGCTCCTGTGCTAACGCATTGGTCCCCCGACAATCCCATACTGGTTGTGTAACAAAAGGTAGGTAAGGTGAGTAAGTTCTCAGGTCACACTATGGGGGAAGATATTCCGGTGCTAGAAAGACAAGATGCGGATTTACATCCACAGCAGAGTCCTTATATTGGCACAATATACTACTCTATAAGATACATCATAGATTGCAGACTCACACACATAGAGAATGACCATAATGGAGAGAAGCGCAGAAGACCCAAGAATGGGGCACCATACCCTCACAAGAAGCATGAGAATGAAGAGAGAAGTGCAGAAGGCGCACAGAGAGAGAATGGGCAACAGAATGAAGAAGGGTTCCCCAATGCCAAGGCAAAGAATGAATAGAGATAAGAGAGTGCATATGAATGGAGTGGGAAAGGGGGTGTGGAGAGAATGGACAATATCCCACAAGAAGCACAGAGCACGTCCACAAGGGGGTCTCCACAGAAGGAATGAATAGCCATATGAATAGGGAAGCACAGAGAGTGTCAGTCCCATGACCATGACAGGTGACAGGTTGTTCCCACATGATGTCACAAAGGAGGCCAGTGTCAGGCTCCAAGTATAGCCGGTGTCAGGCTCATGTTGGAACAAAGGAAGCCGGTGTCAGGCTCCATGTCAGGCTCAAGGCCAGCAACAAAGGAATTGCCACTTGCCACCAAGAGCACACGAATGTTCCCAAAGAATGTTGGAAAAATAGGGACAATAGCAGAAAAAGAATGGAAAAATATAGAGGACAGAATGACGTTTCATCACAGGTTGAAACCAATGCTTCCGACTACGCCATTGCTGGCATTATTTCCTCCGTCTGCTTATTCTCTTCCGCAACCTCACCTGTATCCTCCTCTGCATGTGTCTCCTCCCATTCTGTCTCTCCCGCTGCTGTCTTCCTCCACCCATGTTCCTGCCCGTATCCCGCTTCGTCGATCCGCAAGATGTGCTTGGATATCAGCCCAATGTCCACATCCAATCTCGTGATCACATTCTTCAGTCTACGCTCCATCTTCCGCTCCAAGTCATAGAGCCTATGCTCCATCTCCGCCCGCGTAACCAACTCGTCGTCCAACTCGTCACTGTCACTTACGACGATCGCCCTCACCACCCTCCAACGCCTCACAACTGGCTCGTCCGATGCATCCCGCGACCTACTCGAACTCCCAGGGGTTTTCTTGGGACGTCCTCTTGTCAACGGAACTCCACCATATGAGCACTGCTTGTGTATACGCCGACAGGAATTGCACGCCCGATTTTTTCCCGTTACGATGCATTCTTCATTCTTCCCGATGCATTGGCTGCATCTCCCGCTATCCATCGATCAGCCTCTGTTCGCCCCGATTTATGATGACTCACTCAGGATTCGCCTCCACCAACGGTTGCCCCAACCCCTCGAATGCATTATTCATCGCGTCCTCCAACGCTAAATCCGCAGCAATAGCTGAAAGCGTAGGACTCGCAAGGTCGATCTCGCTCCCTGCTGCTGGGATCGCAAACGTAACTCTGGTTGTCACAGGCTCCATTACAGCCAATCCCGTCGCTTCCTGAGTCGCTTCCTCGCCGATTGTTGCCTCGGATCGGGGTTCCAACAACATATCGACGTCGAACGAACTACCCTCGACTGTTGGAGCCTCTCCGATCGCAGCCTGCTCCTCTATAGCCTCCGGCGTCTCGGTCTGTGATGCTGCTAATTGTTCCTTGTGAACTTGCGCACTGCTCTCCGGTGCCTGGGTGTTGCTACATCGGAGTTTGAGCGTATTGCAAGCCCTGCAACCAACGTGCCCGTTTTTGCGTATTTTGCAATCCAACCCGCGCTCCTTGCATGAATCACACGGTGTTCTGTCGCACAACTCGACCTCAGCATAGTCGTCTATTCTACTCATGGTTACTCACTCGAAGAGGGGCATTTTATCGAAATTTATCTGCGGACCTCTTTATATGGAAGAGTTCAACTTATTGCCACACCTCGCACGCACCTTCCGCTTCGCACGGCACCTATCCTCCATTCATTCACCACACCACTCTATGGGCCTTTCCACTGTCACCTCGTGGGCTCGGCTCCTAGAGGGGGGATACTGTCACACCCCGTGCGTTACACGATTTAATTCCGATTTTTCCTTTATCCATTCAATGACACCAAACCCATCGGAACCAGATCGATCGGAACCTAATCGAACCGACCCCAATTACCATTACGCATATCCCATCGGTTCATAGGAATTATGTGGAAGTGATATACGGACTTATGATTCCCGCCGGATACATTGGCTCTTGGGTATATACGGCAGATACAATGACACATTACTCCACTTTACCTACAGTGTTTTACTTTAGCAAGCGGGCTCCACTTTATATTTCATATTCCTCTTTACTATTTAAACCCCCATGTATTCCCTCATACAGTGACTCCAAAAACTGGTTCACATTTGGCAATTTTTTCCTTGCAAGGCCAATTGTGGCTCAGATAACAAAGCTAAACTCGTGGGAATTTTTCATAACAAAGCAAGGTATCTTGGCCCTGTTTGTACCAAATGTCAAAACATTAGCTTCATGTGTTGATTTAATACAGCATTTACAATGACCACCACTTGATGAACCAGTTTTTGTGCTCTCTGAAAATTTTGGGTTTGTCACAGATATCACATGGCTAAACCTTCAATATCATGTAAATATGTCTCAATAACATATATAGGTCCCACCAGCATCATCACCCCCCCAATAAACATGTCCACTGTCTCCAAC
>Ga0307515_10013816_pt1 | contig 15047 bp, 7 predicted proteins | sample 17_EM_MG_FD_194513 | JGI IMG/M metagenome (GOLD analysis project Ga0307515, IMG submission 194513) | Populus trichocarpa ectomycorrhiza microbial communities from riparian zone in the Pacific Northwest, United States - 17_EM | ecosystem: Host-associated > Plants > Roots > Unclassified | place... | reverse complement strand
GTACGAATAAAATATTGCTTCTTTAGCTTTCTCCTTGCTGTTTAATTCACAATTTATCAGTACACCAATGAAGATGGGATATTTATGAAATTAGTTGTCATTACCTTTTCAAACATGAACCCAGTAGATCATAGTAGGACTCGGTCATTCCATCATTCCCCATGGTTGAAGGTTTAGAAGTGTGTGAATTTCTCCCAAGATACACCACATAAGACTGAACCATGGAAATCATATATATATTATCATTGGAAAAATAACAGAAAACATCCATAGTAGTTGAGAGTAAGTTTTAACACGACGGTGCTTAATTCCGTGCTCTCTAGCGCCCTATTGTACATGTCAAAACCTTGGCATATACTCAGAACTTGGGCTTAATTTATTTTGATCATGGCAAGCAAAAGCATTGCATGAGTATAAAAGTAAGCAACTGAGAAAGGAAAGGACATGATGATCAAAGGTCAAGAATGATACTTGCCTTTTTCACCGCTAATATTGGACTGATCTGCAGAAAGGACAAAAGGGAGAAATGAAGCAACAGAGAAGAAATAATCTTCATATTTCCTATACTTTCTTTTTGCTATACAGATTTAAGGCTACTAATTCTACCCTTTATATAGGATCGTCATCTGAAAATTATCTGCGAAAATGTCTTCGTAATTAATGAAATTAAGTTCTGCTGCTTAGTGACGTAGTCAGATTAATAGTATATTATTGCAAGCAATGCAATAGAAAATCTCAGGATTTGATCAAATCATATATATGACCATGTAAGTGAGTAGAAAATGTCTGCGTTGCCGACTAGCGAAATGTATTAAGACATTCTTGATTATTTTTAGAAGTTACCTTAAACATTTATGAGGTTAAGATCAACAGGGAAATTTTCAAACTTTTGAAGTGGGTTATCCTGTCCTTTCCAGAATTAAAGATTCGTGACTCGGATAATTAATTCTACACATCTCTTTCCCGGAAGAGATTAAGGTTGATGCAACAAGTAGAGGACCTGCCATCTTGGCCAGTGCCCTACTTGGTTTTTTTTTTTTTTTTAATCTTCTCGGGAAGGGGATGAAGGAAACAGATCAAGACAGAGTCAAACATTTAGAAAAGAAGTTTGATATGAAAATTCAACAGGGTTTAAAGATGAAACTAGTTCCATCATGCAAGATAAGAGCTTATTAATGTCCAATTTGAAAGATTGTGAAATATGAAGAAAATCTTAAGTTCAAATTTTGAGTATACCATCACACGGTGTTAGAGTCAATAAAAAACTATTTTTAAGTATCAACCACCATAATTTTTTGAGTTGGTAATTATACTTCATTGATTCAATAATACATCATGACTTTTGTTTCTCTAGAATCATTTAGATAATAATAGTTGAAGCATGGAGTTTAATTAACATATCTTTTAAACTCTTGCTAGAAATTCATCGAGGTCGTATAGGGATTGTTTCACATGTCAATTAATATAGAACACTATCATAAAATTATCAAATATAAACAAAAATACTGTTATAAAAAACCGATAGCAAATTACAGTGATATTTACCGATGGAACATAACGTCATTGTTTCTGTTGGTGAATACCGAGAGAATTTCAGGTGAGAATCAAGAAATGAAAAAAAAATGGGCAACTATCCCCATGTTATTTCCTCGAAAAATATTACATGTCAATATTACAAATAAAATTACCGATCAAATATAACCGTTGCTAATATTTGTTGGTAAATTCGTTGGTAATATTTAAGTTATAACCTATCAGATCTCCTATCCCTCTTTTTCATTTCTTATTCTTCTTCCTTTTTTATGTAGAAAAAAGCACCCTTCCCCCTCATTTTGTCACAAATCAAGCTCCTATCATCACAAATCTAGCCACCACAACTCTCAGTTTGTTAATATCCATGTTCTGGTTTAATTTTTTGAATATTCATCACATCAAGTAAGCTAACCTACCCCTTTTTTTGTTAATTTTATTGATAAGTAATTCAACCAATGATAGCTAATTAACTGGGTATTAGTAATTTATTTAGTTCATAATAATAATTAATATATGTTGTCATCAATATTCTATATAGGTTTCATATAAGTAATGGTTGATTGTTGTTGGCATTGATCTTTAGGTCACACACACACACACACACACACACATAGATATATATATATTAATGATAACAATAACATGAAAATTGGACTAATAATATGCTTGGTAGAGAATAAGTTTTAAACAGGTTTATACAAACATCATATCAACAAACATGAAGGATTTCAGTGTTCATTTTAGTGTTTTATATAAATCTGTAAATCTCATGTTGATAGCACACTTAAAACGAATGCCCACACTTCAATATGCATATATAAAAAGGATTGATTAAATCTCTGATAGACGGTTCTAAAAATTTATCTAGGTTAAAATTAATAAATATAGGATTCTGTATAAACCGGTCGACTGTTTGGCTTAACCAAATAAATCAGTCGACCATTTATTCATCCATGATGAACACCTGAGAATTCTGAAGAAAATGGTCAACCGATTAGCTTGACTAATTTGAACCAATCAATCGTTTCAACTGTCAGTGGGGTTGTAATGGCTATAAACGACTAATTTTTGTAATTGTAAAATAAAAAAAATAAAAAAAAAAGAATATGAACCTATATCATATACAAGCTACTTTAAGAGCAAAACAACATATAAATAATCAATCATTGATTATACTCTAATGGGTCCTATTAAACCTTCATATTCTAGCACAAAGGTATTTAATCTCATTCTCACTACACTTAAACAATTTCAAATCCCTTAAGTGTTATCTTGTGAGATATAAAGATATTAGATCTTTGAATTGTATTATCTACTCTATTGAGAGAGTTATTTATGATAACAAAATCACTCTTGTAAACCTTTGAGAGTTAGGTAAAAACTTTTGGCATTGGTGAGGTATATTCACCAAGGGAGAAAATCTTGAAGAGGGCATATCTTCACGTGGTGTAAAAATATTGGTATGGATTCATCAAGTAGATATTGTACTCTACAACTTGGACAAGTAAAAGAATACAAAACTCAAGTATGATTTGATACTAGAGGTGTGGATGTAGGCTTGCCGAACCATGTTAAAAATCAAGTTTGCAGATTCCCTCACTTACCTATTTATTTTAAGCACTTTAATTATATTATTGGTTATTGTATTTATCTGAATTAATTTGCTTTGTTTGTCAATAGTAGTGGTAAACCTAATTCCTAGAACATGGTATCAAAGCTTAGTTCTCATTTTTAAAGTTTGCTTAGACTTTAAGTGAATGGCAACCACTAATTATAATCTTCAAAATGAAGGACCATCTACCTCTAGGCCACCTTTCTTTGATGATAATGATTATGCATACTGGAAAGTTAGGATGATTATATATCTTCTATTTATTGATTATGATTTATAGTTATCCAAAGAGAATAGTCCTCATAAACCAATCAAAATTAAAGATGGTATTGAGATTCCAAAGCCTAAAACTGAATATGATGATAAAAAATTACTTTCTATAAATGCTAAAGCTATGAATACCATATATTGTCTATTAAGTAGAAGTGAATGTATTATAACCACATCTTGTAAAACCATTAGAGATGCATGGCATGCCTTAGACGTATCTCATGAAGAAACTAACCAAGTTAAATAATCTAAAATCAATGTGTTAGTTCATCAATATGAATTATTCAAAATGATTCCTAGCGACTCCATAACTAGTATATTTACTAGAAAAACTACAATAACTAATAGTTTGGATGCTATTGATAGGATTTATACTAATGCTGACATTGTGAGAAAAAATTTTAGGTCCCTACTGAAGACTTGGAAAGCAAAGGTGATGGCTATTCAGGAAACCAAGAATCTCACCAAACTTTCATTAGAAGAGCTCATCAGTTCTTTGAGGACACATGAAATTACAATGGAAAAACAAAGAAGAATTTGGGATTCAATATATTCATCATGTTGAAGATGAAGATATTGGAGAGGACATTGTTCTAATTAGAAAGCAATTTTGAAATTTTTTAAGGAAAAAGCAAAGGAATAAAAGATTCTCAAACTTCAAGAAGGATAGAAACAAGAAAGAAGCGAGCAATGATGTCCTTAGATGTTACAAGTGCAACAAAACAGGATACATCAAAGGAATAAAAGATTCTCAAACTTCAAGAAGGATAGAAACAAGAAAGAAGCGAGTAATGATGTCCTTAGATGTTACAAGTGCAACAAAACAGGATACATCAAGGTAAATTATCCACTTTTTTAAAATAAAAAAAAAAGAATCATCGTCACAAAGGAGCAATAAAAGCCACATGGAGTTATAATTTGGACTTTAGTTTAAGTGAAGAAGAAGAAGAGCACAGTGCAAACATGTGATTTACGGCAATTGAAAGTGAGAATGAATGAGGTATAATCTTCAGATGATGAATCTGACCTTACTTATGATGAGTTTCATAATGCATTTGAATCTTTATTTAATTAATTTGAAAAATTAGGTTCAAAATATAGAACTATGCATGCTTACTTGTAGGGGGGAAAAAACATTAGAAAAGACTGCTAGCATTGTCATTAATAATAGTGATAAGATGAATAAAGATGATGAATCTAACCTTACTTATAATGAGTTTCATAATGCATTTAAATCTTTATTTAATGAATTTTAAAAAGTAGGTTCAAAATATAGTAAATTAAAAAAGAACTATGCATGCTTACTTATTGGGGGGAAAAAACTGTGGAAAAGAAAGTTTATATTGTCATTGATGATAATGATAAGGTGAATAAACTTGAGAGTGAAAATAAATCATTAAAAAAAATGTAGACAAGTTAAATTAACACAAGACTCTAATATTCTAGAAACCATACTTTCTAGCTAAAATTTATATTTTTAGCAAAAAACAATTAGGCTACCAACCGAAAAGGAATAAAAAAGAATAAACAAAAAAGTTTAACCATGCTTTCTTTTTCAAGATCATTTCTCACAGCCATCATATCATCTAAATATACAATAAGTATAATAATTTTACTTTGTCATTTTGTCAAGAATAATGTATGATCAAAATGACTTTAGTGATATCCAAACACTAACATAGATTTTGTAAACCTTCCAAACCATGCTCTCAAAAATTGTTTTAATCCATACAATGATTTCTTCAACCTACACACCTTATTATACCTTTCAAGTAGAAAGGTATTATTCACATTGAATTATTGTAATGGTCAATCTAGGTTTACAACTAAAGATAATAAGACTCGAATTATGTTGGTTTTGGTTATAGGTGTAAAATGTCCTTATGTAATACATCTCATAGGTTTAAGTGTAAATTTTTGCCTCTAGTCTTGCTTTAAACATTCATTTTTTTTCCATTAGACTTATACTTTATTATGTAAATACATTGGAATCCAACTAAATTCTTTCTTGATGGAAGATCAACGAGTTCCCCATGTTTTATTTTTTCACAAGAATTTCATCTTTTAATTCATAGCTTATTTTCATCATTAGTTAGTTACGACTTCATGTACACTGTTAGGAATAGATACAATAGATAATTAATTTACAAACTCTAAAAACCAATGGTTAGACACATAATGATTCATATAATATTTGACTTTATTAGAAAGTTTAGGTTCAATATGGGTTTAGAAATACCTCTAGTGTGGTAATGTGATAACTTTTTTTATTGAATCAGATACTAAGATAGAAATATCCTCAATAATTAATTGGTTTGGTATATAAGTTACAAGATATTCTAATTCGAGCGAAATATTTGTTAAGAAAGCATATATGAGAGTCATATCTTCAGCTTATAAGTGTTTATAGTCATTTCAATCCAAAATTATACCACTCAAATCCAATATTTTTATTCATTGTCTACCCCAATTTGTAAATCATCTCTACTAGAATGCAAATATATTTCTAAAAAAATTATAATTTAGAATATGAATTTCCTTATAATACTCCCTCATAACTTCAGACATAGAGAAAAAATACATGATATTTGTATAAAAAAACATCATCTATTATGATAAAGATTTATCGAGTTAGAGGATGATAACAACATTACTCCTTTTGATGATTAGCATAACCAAGTAAAGCACATCGCAATGCTTTAAGAGTTAACTTATTGCATTGGTGTTTATGATGATGTACAAACACGACACACACAAAAACAATGAGTTTGTGAATTTGGGACTGCTAGAACACAACAACATCAGTAAGAACTTGGAATGGTGTTTGGAAGTCAATGGAACTAAAGGGTACATGATTGATTAAATATTATGTATAGACAAGTGATTCTCCCTAATAAGATTATAACATACGAACTTTTATTAATGATGCACGAACAACCTCCAACAAGTATCAATTTTTGTGCTCAATAACCCAATTTTATTGGGATGTATTAGAACAAGTAGTTTAATGAATAGTTCTATGCACTTTTAAAATTGTTGAAGTTTTGAACTATGAAATTCTCCCCTATTATCACTATGAAAAACTTGGACCACTTTCTTGTACTGAAATTCAACCATTTTATGAAGCTTTTGAAATAACAAATTTACATCACCTTTAAATTTCATCAAGCACGTCCAAGTTGTCTTAATACAATCATCACTAAAAGTAACAAGCCAATGTGATCCTCCTAGTAACGACTCTGATTTTATACATCATTTATCACGATACATTGGGAATTTTCAATGAATTTTTTTATATTTCTGCTAAAATTTCAGCAGTCTCCCTATAACTACAGTGGTACCAAGTTAATGACAATCACAACAACATGTTTTTCAGGCCAACACATCAGTGTCATTCTATTATCCCAAGTCTCATTGACTTCCATCAACTTTTAAACATCTATAATAGAGAATAATCGAGATAATTGATATGATCAAATTTTATAAAGACATGTGATAAAAAATTTCCAAACATCTAAAGTTTAAAAGTAGAGATAAAGTTAAAGGATAAAGTTTTAACAATGTAAAAAAAATATTAAATTTGTTCAATAACATGTGATTATATAATTAAAATTGATCTTCTAAGTATTACGTAGAAACCCTAATATATCTGAGATATCATATTAAGAACTTCGCAAAAGTGAGCGACAAACATCTACTACTCCATGTGAGGCTAAAATGCAGCTGATGTTACACAAAAATATAAACAACTTATTTAATAAATCATCACATTTATATATTTAATTCCATTACTTGTTGGTTATAAGTTAAAATATTATCACTAAGAGCCATAATTTAATCGATTTCCAGTCATCACACAATTGATATTATTAGTCTCTAACTGGTGACTATTTTTTTACATTCTCGATCGTCAGACACACCATCGATAATAGTTTCCAAACCATGAAACTAATCAATTGAAATCTCAATCATCAGGCACGCTTAAGCCATTAATTTCCAAACCAGGAAACCAATCAATTAAATTCTCATTTTCAATTCTTTTTATTCTTCCAACGTAATGGCTATACTTGTAATTACATTAAAATCAAGGAAAAAATTACAATCAGTTCAATGAGATATAAGATACCTATCATTGTACGAAAGGTACTCATATTCATTCCAATAATATCATAACTAATTTCATACATAACAATGCACGCAAGGTACTCATATCCATTCAAACATTATCATAACTAATTGATTCATACCAATATACACAATGTACTCATATACATTCAAACATCATCATAATTAATTGATCCATATCAATGTATGCAAGGTACTCATATCTATTTAAATGTTTATCATAACAACACAATAACTAATTCTGAAATTTATGAATAAGTTAACATGAATTGAAAAGATAATATGCAATGCACCTACATGTTCCTCCATCCGAACGAGTCATAAACATGCTCTAGGCACCTCTCTTGTTTTGGATTAAGAGATATCATAAGTATCTCTTTATAACTTTACCATAATATGAATTCTCATAATATCATTGAAATCTCATTCACTTAAGTTCATTACTATGAATTCATTTTCCTTCAACTAATTTTCTCATTACACTTTTATCTCTATTTTATTACTCAAGATCATTGTTTTGTATTTCATTTATAAGCGAAGTTCTAGGCCTCGGTTTTGAACATGGAGTGACTCTTTCGAAAGATAAGACACAAACCTACAACTTTATGAAGGGTAGGGAAACCTAGTTCTGCCTTTAAGGTACCCAAATTCATCTGTTACTATACTTAATGAAAACTATCTAGTAAAGTTGAATTCGGTTTTCCTTTGGTCTTTAAGTCATATCATGAGTTATATAGTTTAAAATCCATCAAGACTAATTCCATTTGATAGCTAACATTCAGGCCTATAAATTTGTAAAGAAACTAACTCCAAGTTATATCTTTCTAGGGCTCAATTTAAACCACCATAATAGCATCTATAATCTACCCAGTTTTGTGTCGGCTAGACCTTTACTTAATGTTTGGGTCATATTTGAAGTTATACAACTCCAATTTAAGCAAGGTTAGGTTCACTTGAAAGGTAACATCCATACCTCTAACTTTTGTGAAGAAATCAATTCCAAATTATATACTTTTAAAGTTCAAATCAAACAATCATGGTAGCATTCTGAATTTTGTTCAGGTTTACATCGGTGTAGATCTTTACTTGATTTTTGGATCATATCTGGAGTTATAAAACTCAAAATCAGGCAAAGTCAGATCCGTTGGAACCTTAACATCTCCACCTACAACTCTTATGAAGAAAACTTCTCCATCTACAAAACTTTCAAGTTTTTTATCTATTATCCCCTTAACATGATTTTCCTTACACACAATGTTATAAGTCAAAATCCCAACCTTCCTCAAACCACCATCATGGTTGGCCCTAGCATGCTTATTTTTCAAGTTTTTCCATTTCAATTATTTCATGTTCTTCACCTCATTCATATATAGATACCCTACAAGCAAGTTTCAAATCTTAAGCATTCATATAACAAGGTTCCTTCCCAACCTTGCACCAAATTATGCTTCCACTAATATACACATTTCAACTTAACCAACACTCCATTTTAGACCATAACTTACCCTTTTACCTAACTTTTTAAGTTCTTAACATTATAATTTCAGGTCAAAAATTCCCCCACCACCTCTCCACTGTCACGGGGTCGCGCCGCGACGTCGTCTGGTGACAGCGGAGGCTTTTTATCGTGCCTCCTATGTGAGGTGTGATGTTATGTTGAAAAGGTTTTTGGATTTAATCATAAAATTATTATTAATGTTCAAGAGTCGCTACCTAGTATTATGGTCACTAGGAACCTATGATCTGCGAGAGTCTAAGTAAGGGACTGGTTGTGTAAGGAAAAAACTTATCACCCCTTGTGCACCCTACCTAAGGTAGATTGCATTGTTGTTTGATTGTTTTTTTCCAAGTCAGGTTTTTATTCGTTGGTCTTTTCTAAGGTTCAAGGTAGATCTCTCTTCATGAAAAAATCTCTATCTTATTGGGTTAAATACTAATCGTTCTGAAATCGGAATTTTAGCATCGCATTTATTTACACCTTGTAACTTCAATACCTGAGGGTGTACTTTATAATATAATTTTACACTCTATAGATATAAAAAGTCTACATCTGAATCCTAGAAAAAAAATTGGAAATTTTTTTTTTATATTTTGGTCAAATCCTAATGGATAATCATAAACTGGTTACAATATCCATTTTTGGATTTTTTAAAAAAACATGAAAATATGCAATTTTTGTTTTTTATGAAAAATATGCTTGGAAAAATTTTAGGATTTGTTCGTATGTATAAAAACAAAATATTTTTTTTCTTTTTTTGTTTTTGAAAAGGGAAATTCATTTAAAAGTTTTTGAGATTTTTTTTTAAAATGTTTTGAATTTTTTTGAAATATTTCAGAGAAAACTGGATATTTTAATATCAAATTTGTATTTTACAGTGTAAATATACAACTTGATATATGCAAAATTAGTAGAAAAACATTTGATAAAATCAAATTTTTTGGAAATGATTTTTGAATTTTTTTGGATTTTTTTGTTTGTTTTTTTAAAAGAAATATTATAATATATATATTATTATAAATAAATATATATGGCCTAGGCCGGCCCAACTAAATGGACCAAGCTCAGCCACAGAAAAAGGGTGGGCCAATGTCGGCTCAAAATGGTTGGGTCGATCTCGGCCCAACATATATTTTTTTAATTTTTAGGGTCAGGACGGGCCTGGCCCAAACATTTGGTCTAGGCCAAAACTGGTCTAACTAAAGGTGGGGAGTTAATTATTTTGGTCACTAGATGCAGAATGAATTCTGCAAGCAGCGACCGCAGTAGGGAGCACAGGGAAGGTTAATGCAAGGTAAGGATGGAGGATCACCTGAGGTGGTAAGGGTATGTGGTCGTGCTGATGGAGAGGACGGTATCTTCGTTAGCAGTTGCAACGGTGGAGGCTCGTGGTAGAGAGACAGAGAGAGAGAGGGAAGAAGAAAAAGGATAGAACTGCAAGGAGGAGGGGGGGAGAGAGAGCGACGGCAGTACATACCCCAATGTTTAAATGGTGGGACAAAAGAATTTTGACTCCTTGGTTTAGGAGTGGTGGTTGCATTAATTGGGGGGGTACAAAAGTATTGTCTCCCTTTATTTTTCTATTTGTCCCCCACTAATGAGCTTAAGCCTTCTTTGGTGACACCACAATTTATCTTCCTGTTTTTTATACACTAACCTGATACTGCTATTTTATATTTTAGACCTTTATGAGTTCTGATTGTCTTAAAATTATAACTCAAGATAAAAACATATGTATGAAGACCTTTTGTAAAATTTCAACTTGATCCAACGGTCAGATTAAGAGATATGTCCAATACTGTAAAATTAGACAATAAATAATTCTACGCCAAAAATCCAAATTTTTGCATTCCAAATAATTTACTTAAATCATTACGGGTCTTAGAATAATTCGTTGGAGATTCCTATTTGTAATTATCATAAAATTTTCTTTAGAGTCCTTACCCCCTTCCACCCTACTATCACGATTGTACACGGGTTTGTACCAACATTCAACCTTTCTCGCGCAAGGGTCATGCGATAATTTATTTGAAATTTTTCTCCTATTTTATAAATAGTATCACTCAAGATTACAAAATTCCCTCCTTCCAATTATTATCTTACATCATCAGGAAATTCACATGATTTATCACTATTTAATATTTTACATATCGATTTATTTCTTCATCTCACCCAACATTTAAATTAATAATCTGAGAATATTCATTACAATTCACCAACAATTTACTCTCTAGTTTATCATTTTTCAATTAGTACTTACCCTACTAAGTCTGGATTTATCAAGTATAAATCGGGGGTTTACAGTTTAATGCTCAAATTGTTAACATCATTAAGTTAACTTTCAAGATATCTTGATATTTTATTTAATATTTTTCTTATCAAGTCTTTTCTATCAAATTTTCACTATTTTTCTCAATTATCTTATGTATAATTTATTGGGACTTTTCACACTTAAAGTAAAGGTTTTGGATAAACCCCATGTTTCAGAATGTATAATAATAAATGGATGTGGGCTTTTATTTAAACTTAATGGATATAAAGCTCAATGACTCTTTGCTAGTTAACAAACATCACATTGAAAATTAGAATCATCAATATCTTTTAATAAACTACAAAATGTTTTTTTGAGATAACTAAAGGAAGCATGCCCAAGACGTCGATGTCATAATTAGATTTCATTTATTTGTTTCTTTCCTTTAGAGTAATCCACTATTCAAGCTTGACAAATTCAAGTAATATAGGTTGTCTAATTTAATACAATAATCAATCGTCTACCTAGTCATACTAGTTAGCTGTTTGTGCGCTCTTGCAAGGAACTATTTGATAGTATTATTAAACTCAACTTGGCCTAGAAGGTCAACTTGGTGACCTACTAACCCGGGTTTTGACTCAGACGAAGTTTCAAAGTAAATCAGGTGAGAGGTGACCTAGTGTGACCCAGATGACCTTATGGGTGCACACTAGACTATATCGACCTAGTCAAAGTCTGATTTGACTTTTATTTAGGGAAAATGTTTCAAAAACAACGTTGATTCAATGTTTTTTTTTAAAAAAAAAAACATTGAAACAATGATGTTTTGGAATTACTTAGATCAAACCAAGTTAACCCACCTAATTTATGACATAGGTCATGAGTTTCGCCAAATTTAATAACTTTTCTTTTTAGAATCTATTTGTTATTTAATCATACAATAATAAAATAGGCATTCACAAGAAAGATAATGAATAAAATTTTAAAGGAAAAATGTATCTTTTATAAAAAAATATCTTTTCTAATTCATGTAATTTTTTTAATTTTGATAACAAAATGTTTTTTATTAGCAACATAGTTCATTGAATAAAAGAAAACATCAATCAGAAAACATATTCAGGAAAACTACAACAATTTATAGTAAAAAGAAAAAAAGCATTATTTTTATTTAAAAATATATAATTTTCTTATTCACATTTCTGTTTTAATTTCATAAAAACATGGTTTTTTAATGAGAAGCATTGTTTTTTAAGCAAAAACTCATTATGAACATGAAAGTGCATCAATTAAAAAATTTAAAACTCATGAATCGATCATTTCTCCTTAACTATTCTAAAAGACTATAAGAACATAACTTTCAGAAGAATATAAAAAAAAAAGTTACAATAAAAAATTAAGAAATTGGTTTTTTTTTCATTTGATAGTAATGAGCAAATTATTTTACAAATCCTAAATATTAGGCTAATACATAATTATCCATAAAATAACTAGAAATATCATCATAAAAAATTCTTCGTGTTTTAAAAAACAACAATATAATCTTTTATTAGTAGCGTGATCTTTTAATAAAAGAAAGTGAAAATTAAAATAAAGGTTTATTTAAAATTTTAATTATTTTAAATAAGTAGGAAAAAATATATTTATTTAATCTAAACTCTATTTTCTTATTAATGCATCTCTTTATTGTTTTAATGAAAATATATTTTTAAATCATAAGCATTGTTTTTAAAATGAAAAGTCATCATGATCTCAAAAGAAAGTTTTAATTAAAAAAAAAACATAAAAATAAAGTCTTAATATTTTGTATGTGCATGAATGAAGGCCAAAAAAATAATGTGATGAAATCACGTCTAAATATATCAAAAAAATTATTTTCATTAAATATCCATGGGAATTTTGTTTTTGTCTACATATCAGGTAAATAATAATTGAATGAGGGCAAAAAAAAATAATATTATTTAATAATTATGAAAAACAATGAGTAATAATTTAAATATAGTTTTTAATATTTGATTTATGGTGTATTTCAATCAAAATAAAATAAAAAAAATTAAAAAAAAAACATAAAAAGAGGCTAAGCACATAGGCCAAAGAAATTGGGCACGGGTGCCTAGCCTAAAAAAAAGAAGGTCTAGCACGTTTGGGCTTACAAGATCATGCCAGCACGCCTAGTCTTCTTTGTTATGTTTAAGGGTGGGTGATGTATCATCTATCCTTTTTTAAAAGAAAAATAAAGTAGACAACTCGCCGTCTATAGTGGCAAATAACATGTTGTATGCTATCCTAGGTTTCAGGCACTGAAAAGACGTTCAAAGAGTCATTATTTTTAGGCCTTAAAAATTAATTTTTCTATTTTTCTCATATAAAAACACCAAATAAACACCCTATAAAGCTCAATAAATCAAATTATAACCTCAAAACACTTTTAAATCAATAAAAAACACAAAATTAAACCGATTGATAAAGTTCTTCCTTAACCTCATTTATCTTTTCTAATGATATGGAAGTTTAAAAAATATCTTAATAAAAATCCTCTCATCAAAATGAACTCATTGATACCAAGATCAAGTTTTTTTTATTGTCGAAATGTCATCGACCGATGAATTTCTCTCTCTTCCCTTATTTTTTAGCGACTCTCTCTCTCTCTCTCTCCTCTCAAATTCCAATGAATGAAATGCAAAATAAATAAATTTTGGGACTACAATGAAAAAATATCAAAAAACAAGACCAAAGATAAAAAAAAAATAAGGAAATTCAAAGACCAAAATGTACTTTTGCGCAGCTCAAGAATAGTAAAAAAAGAGAGATGGTTCCTCTTAGTTTATTTGTTACATATGATCCTTTTTGTTTTAATTTTTTTAACAGCCAAAATTAAATAAATTCTTCAAAGTTAAGAACCATTTCAAAGCTGAAACATTCCTTGACATAGTAAACATGATTTATTAAACATATGGAAAGCAACCACCATGTTTTAAATCATATGAACATAACATGCAGGGATTAAATTGGAAAAAAAATTAAGTGACCGAACTGAACAATTACAAAATGACCAAGAAAAGGGGGGTTAAAGAAGTTACATTATAGTAGTCTACAATACATTTGTAAAACTTCGTGCAATCAGAGAACTGAACAAGTAAGATCATGATGAATAATGAAAACTCAGGATGAAGAAAATAAAACTAAAATAAAAAATAATACAAAGAAAAGTTAAGACTAATGGTGCAAGATACTATGAAATGATAATAAGTCTGTAAATGGAATAAATGATAAAAATATAAAATAAATACATTTGGAAAAAGAAAATGATCTCGATAATTTAGTAAAATATTTTGCACAATTTATGCAAGAATTAAATAAAAAATTTCAATTTTTAATGAAAAATTACAAATTATTCAATTTTATACTAATATACATAACTCTCAAACAGACTGTAAGATAAATCCGAGATTTTGCATAGAACCTCTTAAAAAGTTGTCGGGTTAAAATCTCATAATTTTTGGAGTTTGGGAAGGCCTTATTATTTCTATCAAAAGTTTGGTGTTTTACACAAAAAAAATCATCTAAAGGATTCAATGAAGGGCATTTTAGTTAATAAAGCAAAATTTCATCCTCCCCCATTATAAGTGACCGAACTTGGATGGTTCCGCTTTTTCATATTGGTTTTGTTGCCTGGTCAAGTACCCTTTTTTCAAGGTAGTTTGGGTAGATTTTATTATTTTTTGGGTGAAATAATATCATATATATATATATTAACATCA
>Ga0307515_10013814_pt1 | contig 15047 bp, 13 predicted proteins | sample 17_EM_MG_FD_194513 | JGI IMG/M metagenome (GOLD analysis project Ga0307515, IMG submission 194513) | Populus trichocarpa ectomycorrhiza microbial communities from riparian zone in the Pacific Northwest, United States - 17_EM | ecosystem: Host-associated > Plants > Roots > Unclassified | place... | reverse complement strand
CCTGGCGTGCACAGTGGCTTTTCTACCGCACCGGCTTCTTCCTGAAAGATGCCGAGGTCCCCATGGGAAGGTTGAACCTCGGATAGTGATGCATAGTTGATGGCCAGCACGGTTAGCCTGTCATAACTCCGGTTAGTGTCGCATAGCGTCGCCTAGTCGGGAGGATTTTTCCAGATGTGACTAATCCTCTGTGAAGACCGGTTGGCACGGGCCCACCCAATCGGCGCCAAGATAATAGCGCGACCACTGATAGTGGGGGCAATAAACGCTGCCGTGCGGGTCTGATATCTTAATTCCGTAGAAACTGAGACTCCTTCCAGAAATCTTTGACTCGAGAGATAACGAGTTAACAGAGAGAAATGGAGTTGCGAGGGGAAAGGGTTATGCCTGCTCGTGTCGGACCGACGCCTGTGGGGTAGAAGATGCCAAGAGAGCCGAATCCATGATACCCGAGACAAAGTGAAAAAGGACGGAGTGACCAAGGACCGCAGAATAACGCACAATAGGGCCTGGTACAATATCCAGGAATTTCTTCCGGACTGTACCGGGGTAATTTCACAACCTGAGTGCCCCGTGGGCTTAGGATCATTGGTTGAGTTTATTCTAACTGTTCATTCCTGCGAAATCCAGTCTCGGTAGCTAGGTGGGGCGGGGTGAGCGGGTAAACTCACGCCTACTCACTTCTTCCGAGTTATAGATTTGATATCCTGTCTTGGGTGCAGGAGTGCGGGGCTCATAAATGTGGTCTCGAGTCTCTGGAAACCCCTCATCTCACGATACACTCACCGATATCGTCTGCTTTCTTCTAAACTTCTTCCTTACTCGCTGAAATCATGGTCTCTTACGCCATCACTGGAGCAAGTCGTGGCATTGGTCTCGCGTTCGTCCAAGCCCTACATGCTAGTCATACCCTACTCTCCTGTTATCTGTAGGCGCGTGCTGATGTTGGGAACATCGTTTACAGGAGCGCAACCCACAGGATCGTATTTTTGCCATCGTCCGTAACCCGGACTCGGCCACCGAGCTGAAGAAGCTCGCCGGTCCCAATGTTCACATCATTGTGGGTGACCTGGACCGACCAGAGACCCTTCAGGTGAGGACTCCCCGCCGTCTTCCGAGTGAGACGCACGATGAGCAAGGTTTTAGTCCGCCGCCGCCGAGGTTTCCGGGATTACCGGTGGATCGTTAGATGTCTTCATCAATAACGCCGCTATTACCCCGTCAGAAAGGAAGGAAACAAAGGAATACACTTTGACCACCTTGTGCGTGTCTCATGTGATGAGCGTCATTAACGTAATCTGAAGCTGTTCCTCCAGCATCGGCAATGACGACCTCTTGATCAAAGATATGAACTCCTTCGTAAGCTGACTGCTCATTCCTGGAGTAATTTACTTAACCTGTGGAACAGTACAAGACCAACGTCGTCGGGGCCGTTGCTGCTACCAACGCTTTCCTTCCGCTGATCGAAAAGGGTACCCAGAAGAAGGTCATCAACATCTCCAGCGCCGCCGGTGATTCCGAGTTCATCGAGAAGACTGGATACATCACTTCGGTGCCCTACGGAATCTCTAAGGCCGCCTTGAACTTCGTCAACACGAAGTACGCCGTTGAGTTCCGTGGAAAGGGCTACACATTCCTTGCGATCAGCCCAGGTATCGTTGACACTCGTATTGGTTCCCGTGAGTCGCTGCTCCCCCAGAATCCCATGGATGTGCTTGGCCAACGTGCTGCTGTCGATTATTTGATAGGTACCGCTGTGGATGAAGCTAGACGGGATTCCACGATCGCCATGTTCAAGGCTAGCGACCCAGACTGGAACGGCGTTCTCTTGCTTCCAAGGCAGTCTGCAGACCTTGTGCTTGGGGTCATCGACAGGGCCACATCAAAGGACTCTGGAGGATTTGTTTCGCAATACGGTGACAAGCGTTGGCTCTAGGTTGACAGTGAATGTTTGTACTACTAGCAGGCAGACCGTGTAATCAGTTTCTCTCATTCATGGGGCTACGCAGCAACGTGTGAGACCAGCAACCTGAAGATTTGGACCTTCAAGTGATCAATTGCGTCCGCGGATCGAGGTTGAGTGGAGGATGACTGTGAAGACACGTGATCGCGGACACTACCGTGTCGGCGGACCTCCATTCGTCAGGCTTACTGTAAACTACTATCCTCTCTAATCTCCTTCCGCTTTTGCGCTTAGAGGTAAAATTTCCCCCATCCCTACCTTTATTTACTGAGGACTTTGCAGTCTTAATGATTTCGAGGTCACTACGAGCAGGAGTACGGATACAGTCCCGACGCGCTCTCGTCCCTCCCCGGATAACTTCAGCTGCTCCACGATGGACACGGCTGTTCGCCACCCCTCCAGATAACAAAACTACACCCGAGTCGAACTCAAATAAGCCTTCACAGGAAGGCGAGAAGGGAAAGGACGTCGAGAACAAAACGGATTCGGATCCTTCACGAGAATTGCAGGGCCTTGAAGGTTTCTTCCGACAGTACCACCAGCAGAAGGCAGCCAACGATGAAAAGACCGACTCATCGCACGAGAACGACTCTCAACGGCAGAAACAACCCCCGCCACCCGGAGGCAATTCCCCAAATGGTTTCAACGCTAACCAACTGGCAATCCTCGGCACTTCCGCCGCGATCGTTTGGGCTCTATCCAACTCTTCTTCCCCTTCATCGCGCGAAATCACATGGCAGGAGTTCAGGACGACCTTCCTCGATAAGGGCCTCGTCGACAAACTCGTCGTGGCGAACAAACAGAAGGTACGGATCAAGCTCCACTCCAACGCCACCAACGCGATGTACCCGGCCGCCGCTCTCGGTGGTGGCGACTACTATTTCTCGATTGGAAGCGTAGAAGCCTTCGAGCGGAAGTTGGACGAGGCACAGGCTGAATTGGGTATCCCAAGTCACGAACGGATACCAGTCGCCTATCATGAAGAGATTTCCGCAGTCGGTGCCCTCCTCAACTTTGCTCCTACGATCCTGTTTGCCGGTCTGTTACTCTGGATGAGCCGTAGAGCTGGTTCGGGCGGGGGTGCTGGTGGCGGCATTTTCAGCATTGGCAAGAGCCGTGCCAAGATGTTTAACAAGGATACCGACGTCAAAGTCAAGTTCAAAGACGTTGCTGGAATGGACGAGGCCAAAGAGGAAATCATGGAATTCGTTTCTTTCCTCAAAAACCCTGCCAAGTACGAGAGACTTGGTGCGAAAATTCCTCGTGGCGCTATCTTGTCAGGTCCTCCGGGAACTGGTAAGACCCTCCTTGCGAAGGCCACGGCCGGCGAGGCCTCCGTACCATTCCTGTCCGTCTCCGGCTCAGAGTTCGTTGAGATGTTCGTCGGTGTCGGTTCTTCCCGTGTCCGCGATCTCTTCGCCTCGGCGAAGAAGAATCAACCTTGTATCATCTTCATCGACGAAATCGACGCCATTGGAAAGTCACGCGGAAAGGGCAACAGCATGGGAGGCAACGATGAACGGGAGTCTACGCTCAACCAACTCCTGGTCGAGATGGATGGATTCAGCACAACTGAGCACGTTGTCGTCCTCGCCGGTACTAATCGGCCCGATGTTTTGGATCCCGCTCTCATGCGCCCTGGTCGATTCGATAGGCATATTGGTATCGACCGTCCAGACGTTTCTGGCCGCAAGGGTATCTTCCAGGTACACCTCCGGCCCCTCCGCCTCTCCGACAAACTCCCCGACTTCGAAGCTTTCTCGCATAAACTCGCCGTCCTTACCCCCGGCTTTTCCGGTGCCGATATCGCCAACGTGTGCAACGAAGCTGCCTTACACGCTGCGCGTCGGTCTTCAGATTACGTTGAGGAGAGGGACTTCGAGTCAGCGATCGAGCGCGTCATCGCAGGATTGGAGAGGAAGAGTAGGGTGCTCAGTCCCGATGAGAAGAAAACGGTGGCTTACCACGAAGCCGGGCACGCTGTCTGTGGTTGGTTCCTTGAGCATGCAGACCCGCTGCTCAAGGTTAGTATAATTCCACGAGGTGTTGGAGCTCTCGGATATGCCCAGGTAATCGAAATGACTCCACCCTTCGTTGAGCGACCCACTGATACCTTGTTTGTAGTACCTTCCCCCAGATCGCTACCTTCTCTCAACACCACAGATGATCGATCGGATATGCATGACTCTCGGCGGTCGTGTTTCTGAAGAAATCTTTTTCGGCGCGGAGAACATTACGACGGGTGCCCAGGATGACCTCCAGAAGATCACGAAGATGGCGTTCGAAGCGTGTGCGAACTACGGTATGAACGACATCATTGGCCCAGTCAGCTACGGCGGTCGTGAGGGTGCGAGGGAGAGTTGGACGAAGCCGTTCAGCGAGAAGACTGGCGAGGTGCTCGACGCTGAAGTCCGCAAAATGATCGTTACCGCGCATCAGAGGACTAAAGAACTCCTGACGAAGCACAGGGATGATGTGGAGAAGGTTGCCCAGCTGCTTCTCAACAAGGAGGTCATCTCTCGGTAACTACTTCTCATCCGTTCAATCAGTGACATTGACTCAATCTACCCATAGGGAGGATATGGTCGGATTGCTGGGGAAACGACCATTCGCTAACAGGGCCGACGAAATGGACAAGTGGTTAGACGAGAACATGGGAAAGGAAAAAAGTGCACCACCACCGCTAGAGGGTGTCGAGGAAATACCCGCCCCTGCCGTGTCGAAGGCGATAGATGTCGACGTCTTCCGTCCACGGGTATAGACTCCTTGATCAAACGGTTTACCATCTATCTATATCATTCACCTCCGGCGTCATCACCCTCAACTCAATCACTCCACTACTAGTCGCGTTATAATGTTGCTTTTTTCGCTGGTCTCTCTATGCACGAAATCAATGTTACGGAAAGGCCTTGCGGTACGTGTCTATTCCGACCGCAGTTTCGACCGTTAGCAACAGTTCTTTGAGAAAATCACGAACACCCTCTGTGTCCATCCCTGCTACCCTGATCACCCCACCTTCCCGCTCCGGACTGACCCAGCTGAAAGACCAGAGTAACGGTGGAGGCGAGGCTTGTTTAAACACCGAAATTTTGTCGCACCGCTGGGAGACGTCGCGTAGTGTCTCGCACATCGTAGGCCCGTATAAAATCGCGGTGGCATAACAAGAGTACGGCGCGAGTCGGTCCGCCAGCGTCCGCAATGGGAGCGCACCCTTCCACCGAGAGCTCCTGCCCTCCCCTTCTTTCTCTTGCTCAAGCAGCATCACGTCCTTTGCGACGCGTCGGCCATTCACCCACATGTCGTTAACACTGTAATACCTCCAGAACTCCCATTCCTCTCCAAGAGACTTTCGTCCAGAGGTGAAGGAGTCGAGAACGATGAGGGACGCGCCGTCTTCGAGGTGGAAGGTCTGGAGTTGGTTGTACGAGGCATGTTTGAAGCAGGTTACGGGGTCTGGGAGGAGGTAAAGCGTTGCGCCTTTTGAGACGCGTACGTTCATGCGCTGGCAAGTCGCTGGACTCGAAGATATTGAGGCGGATGGGTTCGGGTTAGGCGACCCTATTCGTTTTTGGATGTGAGAGTGAGTCGTGAACCTGTCCTTGAACACTTTCGTGGAACCCTACGAGAGGAAAAGCAAAAAAAAAAAAAAAAAAAAAGCGAAGATGAGGATGACCGTTCCACTACCCACATACCCCAAACCTAAGATAAGATGACAGTCACACCTGAGATAACAGCATCAACGAAGCCCCCTCCCCAACTCCGACTTCCAATGAGACCTCGTCTCCCCCAACGAGACCGCCTCCATACGAAAGCACGTAAACGATCGCGACCGAGTCCTCCCTGCTCCTCGGAGAGAGCAATTTGAGCGGGTAGGTGCAGGAGAGCTGAGCGAAGGTGTGTCCGCGGTAAGGATCGAATTCGACCATGATTCGACCATCGCCCGCTCGAATCTTCGGGATGGTGGAAGAGGAGGAGGGGGGAGACATGGTCGTGTGGGGAGATATCGGATGTTCGATATCATAACTGATACTGTTTCCGCACCAGACGAATGACTTGACGGAGATCGGACGACGGGGCGAAGCGGAAGCTGATCATTGCATCCGACGCTAGTTAAATTACTGCGGTATACAGTAAGGCAAGGTGAACGCAGCCATGCAGCAAACCCGACTAGAGCACCAGCAGATCACATCGGATTAGAGGTGGTATACATAGAAAGCGAAACGAATACAACATGGGAGATAGATCAACAGCACAAAACAAAGCAGCGCACGGGTACAGGGGGTCGGCGGGTATGGGAGAGAACGGTTCAGGTAGCAATGACCGCCATACCGAACGCGGCGGCGAACAGGGTGACGAGGAGAATAAACGCTGGAGGCGGTATTCAACCACGCTTTGCCGAAGCCTCCGCCCGAAACGAATGTCATTTCTGAATAAACTCGCGAGATGGTGACACCCAATATCTGAGAGGATAGAGAGTCAATAGGCGTAAGAAGTAACGCCGTTTTGAGCTGACCGTCAAACACCCAAGGCGACCGAGCTGTTCAGCTCCTTTTGTATGTCCGGAAGAGCTCTCTGCAGCGATCCACGTCTGCCGCAGCCCCGACCTTCTCATACGCCTCGACAGTGCGCAGAACCTCTGACTTTGCCCCTTCGAATCGATGTTGTTCATACCAAAAATTGGCCTGCATCTCCACCGCGCGACCCAGGTAGTATGGGTTATTGACCGCGTGCGATTTGGCTCGTTCAATGTGAGCATGTGCCTCATCGAACTCGTCTTCATCGGAAAACAGATGCGCCAGTGCGTAATGAACCCAAAAGATCTCTTCGTCCCAGTTGAAAGAAGATGCGATTCCGAGAGCTGCCTCGAAATGGTAAATGGCCTTCTCTCTCTCGCCCTTGGAATGATATATCTCGCCAAGAACACGATGAGATCCGCAGACCAGATATTGCTCGTCTTCCCCCAGGAGGAGATGGATCGAGCGGGATGCAGCTTCTTCTGCGGCGTCGAGCTGTTCGTCTTCATACAACACCCAAGCGAGGTATTTTAAACACGACACCTGCTCCGCTGTCTCCCCGAGCTGTTCGAAAACTTCCAATGCTTCTTCCACTAGCTGTATCCCTTCTTCGTAGAGGCCCGTTAACCGATTTTCATCAGATAGGTTCCTCAATGCTCGAGCGACCCAATGGTCATTCTCCCGCTCTCTCTCGAGCTTCAGCACGTGAGTAAGGAGACGTTCGCGTTCCACCTGATTTCCAACTGCTTCGAACAACTCTGCAAGGCGGTACAAACATTGCGGCTTGGAGGGATGGTCGTCTGCGAGCCCCTCAATCTTCGGCCCCAGCGTGATGAGCCGCCCTTTGTGCCAAGAGAGGTGTGTCATGAAGTTTCCGCAGGCATCCCAGATGTCGTCTGAGTTTGCGTCAGTGGATGTGAAGACATCAAGCAGGTGCTCGACATTCACATCCTCCGACGTGATCCATCGCGCTTCTCTGGGCCCGGGCTTGTCCGGATCAACACCGACAGACATCCGGGCGAAGTAACGTTCCTTGGTTGCACAGAGGAGTGAAGACGACTTTGGATCCTTGGGGCGAAGGTAATCCCGGAGTGGTGCAAGCATCGCGACGAACCCGTTGCTTCGATACGTCAGGGAAAGAATGCAGAACTTGTCAAAGAGGCTTGTTCTGTTCGGGATGGTGGGAAATAACCAATCGAGGTTTTTCTCATCGACACCTTGCGGGAAGAAGGCAACGACTCCGAGCAGCGCTCGCGCATCAGGGTCGAGTTCTTGAAACATGGGGGAAGCCAGGGAAAGTTCGATGGTGGCGGCGAGGCTCCTGTTGTGTTCCGTCTGAAGTACACCCGTTTGCCGTTGCTCCCACTCTCTGGCCAGTCGACCACTGTCCCACTTGTTTTGATGTGCAACAGTGGCCAGTAGGGTCACTGAGAGCGGATGAAAGTCGAGTTGTTCGAGGATGTTGTTGATGAGGCTGGTCGATCGTCATTGTCATATATGCGGTAAAAGGCGTTGTGTGCGGCATTCATCGACAGCGTATAGACGTCCAAACACTTGCAGTCTGGTGGGATAGTGGTGACGCGGGATGTGATACAGAGATGAATGCCACCGAATTGGCTCAGCTCCTCCACCACACCGTAAATCTCCTGTGCATTGGCTCCCTGTGGGTCAAGAATGGATTCCGCGTTGTCGAGGATTATGAACATTGTGTTGGAGGATAGGGATGGTCGGAGGGGAACCAAGTCCTCGGGGTTTTCAACGCCTGCACCAATGACCTTGGAAAGCCTGTGGAGAAAATTGGCACGCGAAGCGGGGAACTGGTCGCAACGGATGAATCGACGGTGCTCGCCAAATCGTTCCTTAATGCGGTCGTGGTGGAGAACAGCCAGAGCGACAGACGTCTTCCCAATTCCACCTGGACCGATGAGAGCAACCGGTGTACGGTTTTCAGTCAGGGAAACAATCCTCTCGATCAGCTCGTCGCGTCCGAAACAGGCCATCGGTGGTGGGGGAGGTAACTCTCCAGGAGGGATGCTGTGCAGACGTAAGGCTGTGGACCTCACAGTATCCGAGATCACTGACCTGGCTTGAGTCTTGGGGACTGTCAGCATTCTATTATAAATGGACGGAGGTTCGCACTTACCGAGCGAACTTGACCACCAATCTCCTCCCGGATCTTCGACACATCATGCCGAATGTCGGAAACAGTTACATGGGTGTTCATGGCCAATTCGGTCTGAAAGGGAGCATTTAGCGACAACCGAGCAAGGTATGAGTAATCGCACGTTGAAAACATGGAGGATCCTGTGGAGGTCCAATTTCCAAGCAGCGATCGTTTCCTTGTCATTCTTCGCATGCACAAGCCGAGAGACTGCGTTCCGCCCGCTCCGTTTGATGATCTTCCTCTGGATTCCTGCCACAGTCCTGCGAACAGGAGCGTCGTCAGCTGACCATCCAAACTGTGTATCATTGGTTGATCCACGTTGTCAATTGATTTATCGCCTCGTACACAGACTGACTGAGATCATCGAGTTTCTTTCCATTCATCCCCCGGTCGAGGGCTCTGCATATATCGGCGCAGCTCACCAAGTTCGACGTAATCTTGTTCGTTAATCATCGAATCCTGGATACATGTGAACCCGGGGCCCATCACCGCAGGATAGGGAGGAAACGTACCCTGACCATTGTCAGAAGGACACTGACGGAGCCAAAAGCGGCCTTTGCTGGTGTGACACCAGCGATCTCCTTCGCGAGATTTAGGGTTTCGATGGCGACATTCAACGAGGAGAGAGCACCCTCCCTGCCTCTCGGTCGTTGGGAACTTGCATCCATTGTCGGAAATCGAGGTAGCTACGAGAAAAAAGATGGGCGGTCATTTTGACATGACACGCCTCGTTCAAACGTAGCCATTTGATGGTAGAAAAGTCGGCCCCGCACTTGAAACTGCAGGCGATCGACCGATCACCCACCTTGCTAGTGTTCTCTGTCCTCCCGTCTACCTCTCGTTGAGGTTGCCCAGAAGGAACACCCAATCCATTACCCGATTTCTCGTGGTTCCTCAGCCACATCCTGCTTCGCCCTCACCCGTTGCACCCCCGGAGGTACATCACCGAAACACTTCGGAGGGAGCCTGCGTCGGCACAGAAATCGACATGGAGGATTCCAAAGGTGAGCCTGGCAAGAGGTATTTTGGTTTTCATCAGGCAATTCGTTCTGACCTCTCATCACACCCATTCCGTTTCCAGCGACGGACTCCTCATTACACTCATCATTGTCATTCCGATGGATGGCACCAAACTAACAGAGGCAGCGTCATATAGGGTCAGGGTTTGGTGAATGCTGATGCAGCCCAGCAAGGTGCTCGGACAGAGTGTACGAGGTATCATTCGTTCGAAATACATTTTTTTTCATAACAATACACTATACGGACCCACGCCCAGCCCCGAAAGTAGGGAAACCGTCATTAAACTCCCTCCCACGGACCAGGGGCTCCATTACCGGCCAAGGTCATCTCGTCCAAGATGTTGTCGTGTTCCGTCCGTTTATAAGTGCGAATGGTCTCCCCATAATTCGAGATGTCGAAAATCCTGAACCTGCGATCGAAGCCGACTTTTCCATAGCCGGAGTAAGACCTAACAAGACGAAACCCGTTAAGACTTCAAAGTTCCGGAGGCAGTGGGGCACCGTACATACCCTCCACCACCGAAACACATCCAGATACCCTTTACACGCCGGCAATTCTCAGTCACTGTGATGCGAATATAGCTTTAGTCGAGGAAAGTCACGACGTGTAAGACCGACGCACGATGTGAATGTCCATTGGCGATGACCTTGACTTCTCTATAACCACCCCTTGCACGGTTGTTGCTCTCTAAAGCGCTCATCAAACCTTTGTCGAAGAATCCGTCGTTCCCCTTCGCGGACCCTTTGCCTTCTAAACCACTGATACCTACATCGAGCGGTTTTCCTGTCGGTGGATCGATATCAGCCTTGGAGTAGCTTTCCTGGCTAAAAAACGTAATTCCAGGTGATGTCAGAGCGACAAAGATATATCAGAGGGAGGGACGACGCATACAGTGGCATGTGGAAGAACATGAGAGCGTTCGGTTTGGCAAGTCGTCGAGTGTTCGGGGTGATCTGCTCCACTCCCTGTCGCTTCCAGACAGAGCTGAGATCCTTAGCCCCATCCGGCGTAAAAGGCCGCTCGATAGGGTTTATCGATCCTAACAAGCGGGTCATCAGCCAGGTGGAGACAATGAAGATTAGACCACATACCAGACTCCTGGAGGAACCAGTTGATCTGGCTCTGATGGATCCAATCGTACTCAGAACCGTGGAACAATCCAAACCAGTCCAGTACGCCAGCCGAGTACGAGCCAGAATCCAGGAAGTAGAGGGTGAGGATATGGGTCTTGGACCTGAGACAAAACATCCCCTTTCAATCACACAATGGTGGAAAGCAAACAACGGGGACTTACGCGTCTGCACTCTTTACCTTGAGGACGTAATTCCCTACACCGTGAATATCCGTAGGTCCGGCCTGAACAAGGCTATAGGGCAGGCCTTGCATGTACCGTACTTGGTCTCTTTTAGCTTCTCCATCTTCCTCGTCGTGGTTCCCGAACACCGAGGCCCAGGGTAACTTCCTCTGGGCCACGACCTTCGCAAATTTGGCCAAGACAGATTTCGCATCCCACGATGTGCCCTGGCCGTTCAACTGATCGCCGGTAAAGACAACGAGGTCAGGTCGCTCGGCATCAAGGACTTTCGCAAGGAGGGTTGATGTAAGGTTGTCCGAACCATTGCATGGGGAGAGGATAGTGTCGCGACAAGTACCCTGGGAGACGGAGAAATGCAAGTCGGCAACCTGAAGGATACGGAACCTCCCATCTCGGGAGAAATGTAAGGGAGCTGCGCGAGGGGCACCTAGTTGACTGTTTAGACACGGAGTACCATCGATAATAGATTGCCCAGAAACGTACGTTTGACACCATGGCGGAAAGTTATGTATGCACTTTGCCGCTTGTTCTTGATTTCTGGAGTGGTCGGAGGGGATAACTTCTCAAAACCATACCAGGAAACATCCTCCCCGTATGTGATGTCGAGCTCTGTGATCAAATTGTTCTTCCTCTCGGCATCAGTCATTTCTCGACCAGTCTTCTCAGCTTTGTACCAGAGGAACAGGGGGGCTAAACTCGCAGCACCGGTTCTCGTGGACTTTTTAACCTTGTGCCACGCCTCAGACATGGGTTCTGGCTCTTCACCCTCTGGCAAAAGTTTCAACTCGGTGATGAGCGGGACGTCCAGCCGTCGAGTACGACGGTAATAGATATTCTAACATCGATGAGGGGGAATCCGTGGGCTTAGGTAGACGACTTACAAGGTACGTCATCGAGGTCTCTTGGTTCAAGTCTGGCGCAACACGAACCCACTTTCCCTTGATAGCGTCATCTTGGGTGACCGTGCTCGGGTCGCACAACCCACTAACGAACGCAGGGTCGATATAGCACTTCTCAATCGCAATTTCGGTCACTGTACGGGATAAATCATGAGAGGAGTTTTGAGTAGCATAAAACAGTGCACGTACAACCGGTGTCATGGGGCATGAGAGGGTCCCACACATCTAATGGCAAACTCGAACTCTCGATCTCATGCTCTGGAACCTCCACATTCCACCAATCAGTGCCCTCCGGGACGTTATTCGAACCGTTGCCGTCGCCTTGTGTTGTCGTGTTGTCCGTAGTGACTTTGCCGTCGGCGGCAGGCTTTGAAGAGACTGTAGCCCAAGACTGCCATCCTAATTTTTGAAGATCGCCGGGACCACGAGTCGGCTGGTAGAGAACGAAAATGACAGTGAGGAGGACTGAGAAAGCCAAGACTACCGTGAAGGGTGCACAAGTCGTCCGGGCGACCTTGGATAATCGAAAAGCCGAGAACCCCATGATGGGTTGGGACGAAGGTGAGATCGGGTTACCGGAGTGCGGGTTTCGCGGCGGAGTCAGATGCACTGCTGGCGGGATGAAAAGGTATCGTATCTGGGTTGCATCCTAGCAAAATCTGTGAACCCTACTGGCGTGACCTTCAAGCCAACTCAAAGCTCGCTGAGGGTACCTTCGTTAGAATTCCGTTAACTCTAACGGTGGCGTTTCATTCCCGTCGAAGGTCGACCGTGGCAGCCTGCAACTCGCCACCAACTGCGCCAACTGCATCCGTACGTCCGACAATATCCGTTTGCCCACAATGTTCCCCATTGACTGACAATTTTCCCCGTCATCCAACCTCCCAATGCACAGGGCAATCGGGTGGCAGCACTTGTGATGACTGTGACCCTCACTTCGTCCCCGCACGGTTCACCGCGTTCCTCATTCGATTTCTACGGTCCAGTAGGGGAAGAGTTTCCGTGCCTTGTCCGACGCTGCCACGTATCTTCCTCTGTTCTCCCTGGCTTCGTGCGCATTTTAAAACCCTCTACCGTACTGGCGTCACCAACAATGCGTCGGGGACGTTCGTGTGGCCTCACGGTTGACACCACCATCTTCATCCATGCTGAGCCCTCACTGCCTCAAGGGATGGTGAGGGATTGGCCGATGAACGTTACATACAGTAGATTGGGACCCCCGAAATGGGTTTTGCACCACTCAGACATTGATGTCTTCACGCCATCTCTTTTCACGGATTAGATTCTTATGTCAGGGGATACGAACGTCACGTTAACAGACCGAGTGTTCGAAGATCACTGGCAGTTGACGGCATACATGGAAAGCGAAACGAATACAACATGGAAGGCAAGTCAACAATGTAAGACAACAAAAAACAGAATGATAGACGGGCGCAGGAGGTTAACCAGTATAAGATAGGCAGCAATGACCGCCAGGGTATCCGCTCAGAAACCCCGGAGGCGGTATTCAACCATACTTTGCCGAAACCCACGCCCGAAACGAATTTCATTTCTGAATAAACTCGCGAGATGGTGCCACCCAATATCTGAGAGGATAGAGAGTCAATAGGTGTAAGAAAGAGCACCGTTTTGAGCTAACCGTCAAACATCCAAGGTGACTGAGCTCTTCAGCTCCTTTCGTATTTTCTGGAGGAGCACTCTGCAGTTCTCCACACCCCTCGCAACCCCGACCTTCTCGTACAAATTGGCAGCGTGTAAAATCTCGGACTTTGCCTCTTCGAATCGATGTTGTTTATACCAACAGTGGGCCTGCAGCTCCATCGCGCGACCCAGGAGGTATGCGTTGTCGACTGTGTGTGACTTGGCTCGTTCAATGTGAGCGTGTGCGTCATCGGACCCGTCTTCGCCGAAAAACAGCTCCGCCAGTGCGTAATGAATCCAAAAAAGGAGATCTTGCCAGTTGAAAGAAGATGCGATCCCGAGAGCCACCTCGTAATGGTGAATGGCCTTCTCCCGCTCGCCCTTGGAACGATATATCTCGCCAAGGATACGATGAGATCCGCAGACCAGAATGGGTTCGCCTTTCCCTGAGAGGAGATTGATTGCGCGGGATGCGGCTTCTTCTGCAGCGTCGAGTTGTTTGTCATCATACAACAGGAAAGCGAGGGAGTTCAAACACTCTGCTTGTGTCACTGTCATCCCGAGCCGTTCGCAAATTTCCAACGCTTCTTTCACTAGTTGTATCCCTTCCTCGTAGAGGCCCGTTAGCCGGTTTGCATCGGATAGGTCCCTCAATGTTTGAGCAACCTTCCAATGGTCATTCCCTCCCTCCCTATCGAGCTTTAGTACGTGGGTAAGGAGCCGTTTGCGTTCCACATGGTTTCCAACCATTTCGAACAACTGTGCAAGGTGGTACAAGCATTGCGGCTTGGAGGGATGGTCGTCTGCAAGTCCCTCAATCTTTGGCCCCAGCACAGTGAGCCGTGGTTTGTGCCAAGCGAGGTGGTCCATGAAATTGCCACAGGCATCCCAGGTCCCATCCGAGCTCGCTCCAATGGATGTGAAGGTATCGAGTAGATGCTCGACATTCACATCCTCTGATGTGATCCATCGCGCTTCTCTGAAGTTGGGTTTTTTTGGATCAAGAACGACTGACATCCTGGTGAAGTAACGTTCCTTGGTAGTGCAGAGGAGTGGAGACGACATTGTATCTTTGGGACAAAGATAATCTCGGAGTGGTGCGAGCATCGCGACGAATCCGTTACTTCGATACGTTAGGGAAAGAACACAGAACTTGTCGAAGACATTTGTTCTGTTCGGGACGGTGGGAAACAACCAGTCGAGGTTGTTCTCATCGACGCCTTGCGGGAAGAAGGCAACAACTCCGAGCAGCGTTCGCGTGTCAGGGCCGAGTCCTTGAAACATGGGGGAGGCGAGCGAAAGTTCGATGGTGGCGGCGAGGCTCCTGTTGTGTTCCGTCTGAAGTACACCCGTTTGCCGTTGCTCCCACTCTCTGGCCAGTCGACCACTGTCCCACTTGTTTTGATGTGCAACAGTGGCCAGTAGGGTCACTGAGAGCGGATGAAAGTCGAGTTGTTCGAGGATGTCGTTGATGAGGACCTGTCGATCGTCGTTGTCATAGATTCGGTAGAAGGCGTTGTGTGCGGCATTC
>Ga0307515_10013813_pt1 | contig 15048 bp, 18 predicted proteins | sample 17_EM_MG_FD_194513 | JGI IMG/M metagenome (GOLD analysis project Ga0307515, IMG submission 194513) | Populus trichocarpa ectomycorrhiza microbial communities from riparian zone in the Pacific Northwest, United States - 17_EM | ecosystem: Host-associated > Plants > Roots > Unclassified | place... | reverse complement strand
TTAACAATGAAGATATAGCTCTTATAGCTAGAAAATTTGTGTTTAAAAAAAAACAATGGAAAAGATAAAAATGGCAAAGATTTTGCCAAAAGAAATGAGTCAGAAAATAAAAGTAAAAGTAAAATTGAATCTAAGAAAATAGTTAAGTGTTTTGAATGTTCAAGATATGATCACTTAAGAAATGAATATTATAATTTTAAAATAAATAAAGGAAAAGCCCTTAATGTTATATTAAATGATGAGTTTGATTCTGAAAATTCTAATTCATCATCTGATAATAAATTTGCTTTTTGTCACTTTTTCTAGTTTTTGATATGAACCAAATTTTCACTATATTAAGTGGTTCTGAAAAAAATCAAATTAATTCCAGTGATTCAAATATTACTTTTGTTATTGTTGATCATAAATGAAGCTTGCAAAAAGCTTATAATGACTTGTATGAAAAGGTTGTGAAAGTCAAGAAATTTAATTAGAAATTCTTCAACAAGCTAACAAATATGGAGAACGAGAAGAACAATTTAGCTGAGGCTTTAATGTTGTTAAAAATAAAGATATCTAAATCTATTACTAATCTTAAAGCTTTGAGAAAGAGATGATAGTGTGCAAACAATTAAAGAAACAATTAACAACACAAAAACTTGATGATCTGTTAAAAGCTCAAAGGTCAACACTAATCATATATGTCTAGGATACATGACAGATAGAAATTCCATCAACAATATATCGGTAACCCCCCCTTCCAAAGAAATTATCTTTGTAAAAGGTAAACTAGAAGAGATTGTCATGCCTAAAAATGAGTCAAACGAAGTCCAAATAGGTAAGTTGAAAGATAAGTTTTTTTCCCACTTGTCAACAATGTCAAATTGTAGGACATGCAAAAATAAACTATTTCAATCCAAGAAATAGAGTTTCTAATAATAGTCTATAGTATAAAATTGACTTAGTATTAAATCAATTATGTATTATAGAAATAAAAACCAGTAAGTTAGCAGGTTATGAGAAATACCAAGAGTTTAAAAATTCTATTATAAAAAAAATCAATCGGTAGTAAAGAAAAAAAATATTATGTCTAGTAACACATACAACACTGAAAAAAAATTAATAACAATTTATGGTGGTTAAATAGTGGTTATTCTAAACATATGTCAAGAGATAAAAGACATTTTAGAAAATTTAAATCCTTGGGTGGAGGATTAGTAACCTTTAGAGATGGAAGCACATCTACCATAAAAGGTTGGGGAAGTATTGATATTTCTGGTTTGCCTACTTTTCATAATGTTTTGTTTGTAAATAGTCTTAAAGCTAACTTATTAAGTATAAGTCAATTTTATGATAAGAATCATATTATGTATTTTTCTAAAGATGAATCTAACATTTACAATCGTGTTGGTAAATGGATTATAAAAGGTACCAGAACCTTAGACAACTACTATGGAGTTTCAAACTTAAACCATTTTGAGTTGTTATAAGGTTACACTTGATGATATTGATCTTTAGTATCAACGCCTTGGTCATACCAACTTTAGAGACTTGTCAAAGAGCTCTGAAAGTGAAGCAGTATGTGGTCTACCAAGACTATAACCAATCAGGAAAATGGTGTGTAGAGCATATCAGGAAAGAAAACAAACCAAGACTCAACACAAGAAGATTACTAACATTCTGATTTCAAGATCTTTTGAGTTATTACATATGGAATGGGTCTAACTCATACTTAGAGTCTAAGTGGAAATAAATATATCATTCATTGTGGATGACTATTTAAGATATACTTGGGCTATTCTGTTAAGAGAAAAGTCCAAGTCTTTTGATCTTGAGAGGAAATTGTTTAGTATATTGCAAACAGAAAACAATCTTTACATCTCTAAAATTCACAGTGATTATGATAAAGAATTTGAAAAATACTAACTTTTCATGTTTTTATGATGAATAAGGTATACATCAAGAATTTTCTGCTCCTATATATCACTCTCTGGCATAATGGTATAGTTGAGAGAAAAAACAAAGCTATACAAGAAATGACACGAACTATACTGAATAGTAAGAAAGTTACCTTATACTTCTGGGGAGAAACTGTCAACATTATTGTACATATTTTAAACCGTGTTGGGGTTAGACCTGGAAACAAAACTCACTCTTTATGAGTCATGGAACAACAAGAAGTCCATGTTCAAATAAAGTGTTTAGGAGTTCTTGATATATCTTGAGAGATCAAGAAAACTTACATAAGTTTGACAACTTACAAAGTCTACAACCTACAAACTCAAACAGTCATGGAATCAATCAATATGGTTGTTGATGATAATCTGAAGGAATTTGTCAAGAAAAATCTCGATAATATCATTGAGATAACTGAATAAATCTCATTAGAACAAGATGAAAATGGTTAGGATATGAGTTTTTCACATGTTTCTAAACAATCACAAGAAACAGAACTTTCCTTGTAAATAAAACACAATCATCCCAAGGAGAATATTATTAGAAAATTGGATGAAGGTGTGAGGTTAAGAAAAAACATTATCCATCAAGTCTTATATATGTGTTATTTATCACAGGTTGAACTTAAGACGGTTGAAGATGCCCTATAGGATGAAAGTTGGATCAATGTCATGCATGAGAAACTAAATCAATTCACAAGAAATGATGTTTGGGAACTGGTTCTATGTCCTAATAGTCACAACATAATTATAACCAAATAGATCTTCAAGAACAAATCAGATAAACATGGAACAATCATCAGAAACAAATAAAGACTGGTGGCACAAGGATACACTCAAGTAAAAAAAAATTAATTTTGATGAAACATTTGCACTAGTAGCTCATTTGAAATTTGTCTGTATACTGCTTGCAATTGCTTGTCACTTAAATTTTAAATTGTATCAGATGAATGTGAAGAATGCTTTCCTAAATGTAATTCTACAAGAAAAGGTTTATGTAGAACAACCCAAAGGTTTCACTAATCATTTATTTTCTGATCATATGTACATGTTATAGAAAGTCATTTATGGTCTAAAATAAGCACTAAAAGCATGATATGAACTATTAATAAAATATATGTTATAGAAAATAGTTTCAAAAGATGACAAACTAATAGGAGGACTCTTTTCATAAGAAAAAAATGGTAAACATGTACGCATTACTCAGATTTATATTGATGATATTATATTTGGAAGGACTTATGATTCACTTTCTTATGAATTACTAAAAAATATAAAATTAAAATTTAAAATGAATATGATTGGTGAGTTAAATTTTTTTTTTTGCATACAAATTAAACATAGTGAAAATGAAATTTTCATTTATCAATCTATAATATGCGAGAGTTATGATTAAGAAGTTTGACATTTTAAAAAAAAGTCATATTAATACACGTACGAGCATATCTGTCAAAATCGGCTCAAATTCTGTTGATTCTACACTTAGACAGGGAGGATTTGGCACGTATATACGCAGCATAAATTGTTTCTGCTGTTTCTCATCTTCATACAAATGGCACATAATGCATAGGGATCTTAAACCTGAAAATATTCTTCTAGATGCAGATTGACGGGTACGATTTCTCAACTTGCTTTCTTTCTCTCTCTCTGCATGCATCTGTGCGCGCGCGCGTTCATGCAAGTGATGTTAATTATCCTTGTGCTTGGTCCCAGGTGATGTTAACTGATTTTGGCCTGGCAAAGCAGTTTGATGAAAATACAAGGTCAAACTCTACGTGTGGAACATTAGAATACATGTCTTCAGAAACTGTTCTCGCGAAAGGTCATGATAAGGCTACAGACTGGTGGAGTGTTGGAATCCTGCTTTACGAAATGCTCACTGGAAAGGTTAGTATGCATTTGTTGGCGCGCGCCCCAATGTTATTAGTTGTCACTTGAAACTTAATGCCTATCATTTATGGATATGCCTATATGTCAACGCATAATCTAATGCAAAGGGGCAACCTGTATTCGCATTTGCCATCATGCCATTGGCAATACCTTCTCATAGATGATCTTGTAAGTATCAAAGATCAGGTCAAGAGTGGGTAATTTATGGCATTTTGTCACTTGAATTGGAAATGACCACTTCTGGTGTTATTTTGTCTTTCTGATCAAACGATCTTCTCCAGATTTAGGCACCAGGATTTAGGTTTGGGTGGGATTAAAAATTAAACTATGCTCCACCTTCCAATTCCATGAAGGTATTGCTGCTTTAAGCTGATGCAGCGGACGTTGGAATTTGATCTGTGGTATAATTTGTTTTCTGGAATAATGAATATGAAGTCTTAGAAACACATTTTCCTCTTCAGCTGCTGCAGAAAGAAACAAGCAAGCGCCTTGGGAAGGGACCAAATGGCAGTGAGGAGATAGAACACCATAAGTGGTTCCAGTCAATCAACTGGAAGAAATTGGAGGCCCGTGAAATCAGGCCTAGTGTTCTCCCTGAAGTGGCAGGTAAGCACTGTGTTGCCAACTTTGAGGAGCGCTGGACTAGCATGCCAGTGCTGGATTCTCCAGCATCTAGCCCAAAATCCTGTGACAAACCTTTTCAAGGGGCTCTCTTATGTGAGACCAGCTACTTCTCTTCGGGGGAATGTATGAAGTTCGTTCGGCCTTGACATTACAGGCTTACGAATCTCGAAGAGTTATCGTTCTGAAAATGCTGTTGAATTTGTTGAGATGGCTGGAGATTATTATTACATCCTGTAATGGTTATCAGTTAATGTATATGACTTTGCTTCTGGAGGATAAAACTGTGAGTAAAAGCAACTGTATGTCGTATTCATTTAAAACTATAAATTTAGACTCCAAATTGTTTCAGGTTTGTGTTCAGGATGTGCTTCTAATTGTTCAGTTACCATTTGTGAACGAAGCCAAGTATTTTATGTTAAAAAGAAAATGTAATTTGTAAATTCCACATGCCAAAACAACGAAAAAGAAACAGAATCCAACTTCTGCGTGAGCCATTGAAGATGGTTAAAGAAATCTTTATGAAATTCCGATGTGGTCATGTTGACTGAAGTCTGATGAGCGAATGCTTAAAGCTAATGTAGACTAGTAGTGCAACTTCTCATTTCCTGTTTGATATGTCTACAGCTAGTCAGCTGCAGACTCGGTAGCCTCACTGTCAGACTTTTTCATGTTGCAGGAAAATTATTTTCCAGCTAGCAGTAATCTTAGGAATAAACAGCTCTGGGATAGATTCCCTCAACAGAGATACCTTCAAAGAGAGAAAGCCAGCAGTATAGTGTAGAATTTAGCATGTAAAATTTGAAGTATATTTGCTGATGTCCTAATAGGATATTGTGTCTGATAATAGACCTGTATCGAGCACAAACATGTCATTGACTGCTGTAGTTGCTGTTAGGGTTAAGTCATACAGAGCAGAAGCTAGCATTTTGGTGATTCTTTTTCTTCCCAATTGCATTTCAAATTGCAATCACCTAATTATAATTTTATTCCACATTACAGTAACTTGTTTTTAGTCGAAAACTATAAGAAGGCACACACACACATAATTACTTTGTAGCAACAATCAATGCAGCTGCAATTTCTTTCTCCTTATTCCTCTATTTTGACAGTGAAGAAGAAGGAGCTAGCTTGCTTTATTGGAGATCCACACGTAGTGATTGCTTGAAATCCTGGAGAAAAGGAATAAATATACCTAAGAACTAAACCATTTCACTTTCTGGACCCACATCGGTACGATAGTTTTTACCATTTGCTTCTGCATTTTTGCCTATATCCTGGTCTTCTCCAGAGAGTTCTTCGAGTGACTTGCCTTTTGTTTCTGGCACCAAGAAAGTGAAGAAAAAGCCAATCAAATTTACCACAGAAAGTCCAATAATGGCCTTCTTGATTCCATTTGAGTCTCCATCCTGGGTGTAGTACTGTACAACAAATGCACCGATTATAGCTCCTGCTTTTCCTGATGCAGCTGAAATACCATGACATGTCGAGCGGAACCTTGCTGGAAACAGCTCTGCCGGCACTATGAAGGTTGTACTGTTTGGTCCAAAGTTAGCAAAGAAGAAGGTGAGTCCGTAAAGAACTGTAAACATTATTGGGTGACCACCACAGAAATCCTTTTTCGAATCTGGGCCACATGCATTTTTCTCCCCTCTAAGATCCCCATACTTGAATCCGAGAATTGCCATGAAAATGGACATCATAAGGAAGCCGCCAAGCTGGATTATGAACCTTCCGATCCTATCAACGAGGAACACAGTAAACCAGTAACCAGGAACAATTGCAACAAGCGCGATTAAGGACATTGCTTTGGAGAGATGGTACATCTCCTCTAACGCATTCATTGAGGAGGCCTTATTTAGCAATCCAGCAGCTGGGTATACATCTTTCTGGGTTAAATTGAGAGTATAGAAAGCAATATCCAATAGGAACCAGGTGCTTGCTGTCCCAAGAAGTTGAGTCCCGTGCTTATAAACAAACTCTTTAGAAAAGAACCCGTATGAAGAGTTGGGATTAATAGGAGCCTTGGAACTTGCTTCATCAATAGTAATGTCCTTTTCAAGAACCTTGGCCATATCGTTAGCAGCCTTCTTGTGGTTTCCCTCAACTAAGGCAGTGTACCTAGCTGTTTCTGGCATTTTCATTCGCCAATAATAGGTTAAAGCTGCAGGGACTGCACCAAACATGAGTACTATCCTCCAAACAAAATCTGCTTCGGGCTGAGTTGATAGCACATTGACTTTGCTAAATGGCTGAGATGGGAAAGCACTCAAGAATGCCTTGGAGACAATTGTGGATACAGCTCCTGCGAACAGAATTCCTACTCCTTGCATTGCAAAGACGGCTGCAATGAAAGCTCCACGAGTTTTTTGATTGGCATATTCAGACATAATCACAGCTGAGAGCGGATAGTCTCCTCCAATCCCAAAACCAAGCCAGAACCGGAAGAAGCAGAGACTTCCAATCACACTTGTAGATGTGGACCCGAAGGAAAGGCCAGAAGCTAAGGCGCACCCCACCATAGTAACTAGAGTGATGCCGTAAACTTTCTTCCTACCAAGTTTATCCCCAAGCCACCCAAAGAAGAGTTGCCCTGCTAGGGTTCCACATAAAGCAACTCCAGTTATCGCATTGTTGATATTTACCGGAAGCTTACCTGGGGCGCCTTTAGCTGGGTCAAAGTAGTATAGGCGGCCGATAAGCTTGGTTACAGCAGTGATGCAAAAGAGATCATAAGCATCAGTGAAAAATCCCATACCCGCTATAACAATTGCCTTAAAATGGTAGAGTTGGGTCTTGGCATTGTCAAGAGCTGAAAAGACAGCTCGAGTTCCGTCTGACATGTCTGGAGTAATAATTTCTCCAAGCTGATTTGAGAAGTGGAGATGTGTTTGAGATGCACAGGGAGTCGATGCATAATATAAGGCAGGGAATTGAGCGTGTCAGGGATGGCGGTTTTTGTCCTGTATGGATGCAGGACACTGGTAACACAAGAAATTCTCGTTGTGGCTAACGTCTTTATTTATAAAAAGAAACCCGTCATTACCAAGAAATCAGGATGAAGAAAAGAGAGATAAACACTCTTTGCCTTGGCTGTTAGTCTTAAGATTCTTTATTCCCAGGACACATCTCAACTTCGCAATCATTTCCTGATTGTCTGTATCGGGTGTCAGTCAATGTTTTTAGCACAGCTAGTTGCCAGGATCACTGCTAATTTAAGTATTTTCTCCATTTAAAAGATTTTGTCTGAAGCATAATTCTTCTTTTTTTTCAGCTGTTTTAGGAATGCTCGCTCGGTTGATATCTGTCTATTTTGTGTCTGGGGTTTCTCCGAAGTTTTCCTGGATATCCTTACAGTATATGCTTAGCATATATGCTAAATACCGTACAACAGATCTCCTACAATGAGATGGAGAAACCAATGACTAATGGAGTCATTGGAAGATGGCCTTTCTTTCCCTGAAACTTTGATGACTTCATTTTTTTTTCTTTTTCGTTGTATTTGAATCTTGTGCGTGTATAATCCTTGAAACTTTGTATGCTACACAACCCACAAACGACAGGAACCTTGAAAACTTGGAGCTTAACTGGCTTGTGTGGTCCAGGTTTCCAGTATGAAGCAGCTGTTTAACTTGGAAGCTAAAGCTATAAATTTAGGCTTGGCAAATTGCTAACATCATAAATCCTTCTTTTAGCTATTCAGCTTGGGAACTTCGAAAACCATCTTCCATCTGGTTTCTTCGAGACAGTCTTGTAAATAGAGGGGGGGGGGGGGGGGGGGTAGACTTGAGGTTGTCCATATGATCCATCATTCCATGCCAACAAGGGCAATGTTTAGAAATCCCTACTTGATTACCAAACACTCATCCACCTTAATAAACTTTTTGCTCTTCGGCACTAATGCACCTCTCTGATGCCTGCTCTCGTGCTTGTCAGTGTATGTGCTACTTCTGATAAACCACCTATACATTAGAAATTCTACTTAAGATCATCACTGTGGATATGGTCTTACTGTAAAAGTTGCTACTCCAATAGGCTCATCTTTTTCTTGAAAATGAGTTGCAATCACATAATCATGATACACTTATCCACCTAGATGCAACTTGAAGGAGAACGTCAAGATACCTGGGGCCATCGCACAGAAAGAATTTCCATACACAATTCTTACCATGATGATGTTCATGTGGATCAATCCAACCTTTGAAAGGTGATCATAGTTGCTTTTGGGTCTTATGGGCTGTCCGAAGATTTCCACTGGATGGTGGTTCAACACTTTGGTGATTGGTATAGCACCTCATTTCAGGAAGCATCATCATGGTGGGTAAGAACTGAAATGGTGAACTTTTAAATGCAAAGATTTTCAACGTCATAAACAGACAAGAGAGAAATATTAGCAGAAATACCAGCTCTTCTTCTCCTGTACGTACCTCTTACCTTTGCAGATTTAGCAAGTCAGCTTTAGATGATGGTCATTTTGAAATCCAATAGACAGGTAATTATGTAAGCTTGCAAAATATAGTCTCTCCTAAGTACATTATGCTTTTATTTTGATTTTTTGTCCACGTTGGTAATCTAAATAGAGGATTGCGGTGACATTATATCTGCTATATACTTCATACATTAATGTCTAATAGCATAGAAAAATTGAAAAAGAGACATTATTAAGACTCTGCCTCTCATATCATCAGTCACCATTTTCATGTTAAAATGTGAACAGTTCATTTTTGCTAAATTGACAAGGACTCCAGGCAGTTCGTGTTTGCTGTATAAACGATAGAATTTTAATTTTTCCCTGGACTCTTTTATATAGACAGAAGATGTCGGAACAAGAAGCAGCTGATGGGAAAAGGAAGGATGGGTGTAATTCTTGCGGACACTTGGATAGAGTATAGGCTTTGATGGTGAGTGCATATTACCATGGAAATGTTGAAAATTCATGCAATAGGAGAACCCTTCAGGATCTTGGTAACATCTTCATCCATGGATCGTTTCAAGTGTTTACTCTCGACAGGTCTAGAATCAACAGAACGCTAAATTTGAGTACGTATAATCGGATCATGATCTCCTTGGCATGGTTGAATGAAATCATTTTAATGATTACAGACAATTCCTGATGTTGAGCACATGAAGCAAATCCTGTTGGAATTAATGTTGAAATCTAGAATAATGTTAAGTTGAGTTTTCCAAACAGTCCTTTTAGGTCTTACAGGTTCAATGCATTAATGATGTGGTTATCCTTGAGTCTCTAGAATTATCACTTGACTAATATAAATATACATCTTGAAAGTAATGCAATCCAAGTCCATGAGCACTCTCAGATCCATGAGACTTCCCCTCATATGAGAGTAGTATAAGAAAGATGCTTTCCATCATGCATCCCTTCTTCTCTCAATTTCTGACAAATCCACTGGTACATTCAGGATGCACAGCAATATCCATCAAGAATTTGCAACTTTTCTTTGTTTTTTTCCTGCTCTAAACGCCCTGCTGAGTACACAGTTTTTCACTTATGTCTGAAAAACCAATGCTTTCATATCTCACGTGCAAATTTCAGATTTTTCAAAACTTGATATACCAGTACCTGGCAGTGGTTGCTGACATTACTACATGGTAACAGAAATTGTGATTGGAGAATGGAATGGAAAATAAGCCAGTTTTCAGGAATAAGAGTCAATTACGTGACCTAGACTCAAGATTGACAATAGCAGCAGTCTTCCTCTGGAGCTCCGCCATGTTTCCTCCGACAAGTTTGTCAACTTGTCGCCCATCTTTAAGGAAGAAGAATGTTGGAGTTGCTTTAATTTCCCATGAAGTACTCAGTTCCTGCATCCAATCAGACAGCACATTTCACTTATCAAATATGTTCTGTGATTAATCTCTATCTATTGAACACACTAAAAAACTGAATCAAACAAATTAATATATTGCTATGTGTTGATCACATATGAGAACCTGATGCAGAAATTCATATTTGTGTTTCAAATAGGCATCGACGAATTATTACAGCTCAAGTATAATTTCATCACCATGCATATAGATGTAGATAAGTCTTGACTTATGTCTTTTAAATTGTAAAAGTGAATGAGAGTTCGTGTAAAAGTAGAGAGAAATTCTTGACAACCTTGTCGTGCATTGATCTTCGTTCTCTGTTACCTAAGGCTAACAGTGAAAACATGTTTTACTTACTGCAAGCTCATCAACATCAACTGTTAGAAATATGACGGAGGAATATTTATCTGCAAGCTCGCAGAAGGCTTGTGCAGTTGTTTTACATGGAGCACACCACAATGCACTGAAATTTACGATCGCCTGTTGGACAGGTGAGGGAAAAATTTACCAATGTGAGAAATTAGGTATATAAATGATGACAGTTACATCTGAATACTACCAGAGCATCCATATGAATTTTTCACTCTGTAATGACTGAATTCAGAAGTTGTGGGGAAAAGGAAAATGGAGAGAAGGTAAACATAAAATGTAGCCAAGTATTAAGAACTTACAATCTTTCCATCCCTACTTGCTTCTGATATTTTTTCATTCCATTTCTCCATAGTGGTAAGAAGGTGAACATTTCTACTGGCAAATTCTTTACGATAATTCTCTTGATGAACACTTTCTTCATTACCTCTATGACAATTATTACAACAAACGCAGACCTGCAAGAGTTATCCTCAATATGTTGAATGATAGATATATCGAGGATGATGGACCGTGTCTAAATATGGGTTACCATGGACATTAGCATCCGAAGCATGATTACTTGATAAATGGTTCAAAACTGGCAAGCCAGGTTTCTTAAAAAATGAAAGAACTTTTGATTAAAACCCTGATAAGCTGGAGCCTGAAAACTTATGTATTTTAAGGTGATGATATGTAGGTATAGGACAGAGGCTGTGAGTTCAAGAGCTAAATAATGCCTTGTGTTACAGCTGATCATACTGGTCTAGATTATCTTCTAGGTTCTTTCAGGTTTACGGAAATACATATTAAGTGGAAAACCCATTGAAAGTTCTGTTTAGAGAAGTGAAGAGGTGATCTTAAATCTAGGCATTCTTGACAAATACTTTGATTTGTTAACTGACACCATCATAGTTTTCATCAAGAAACAAGACATTGTGGATTGTCAACCCTACAACCATTTGTCATTTGAAACGAAATATAAACATATTGAGAGGTTTGCTGAAACTGAACATGGAAATGAAGAGGAGTCAAGGTTTCAAAAGGTAAACTTGATCAGGCTCTATTCAACAAAAACAAAGTTGATAATCAAGATTTTCACTGCAAAAGAAGTCTCCACAGCCAGCAGGAGCCTTCAAACAGCAAGAGCATTACAGAATGAAGATCACTTATGAAGAATATCAGGAGGAGAGATGAGCATAGTTCTTTTCAGCTTGTTTAAAGAGACTCACCGTGGACCAACAATGTCCCATTACACCCTGGTGATGGATTTGCGATTACAGCAGGTTCCTAAAAGAGAATATCCATCAGATCTGTTGCAGTTCTTTTTCTTTTTTCTTCCAGGTAAAACACAAAAGGCACTACAGATACATGGCATAAGCTCTCTTTATGTATCATCTTTTAAACCAAAAGAGTAAAATCTAGTTCCATTATTTTTGGCTCGAAATGCAAAATAAACTCCCCTAATCTTCTGCGGATTTCATTATCTTATAGCTATCTTTTCTCTCTTTAAGGTAAAATGTTTCTCCCATTCCTTCTTTTCCCCTCTTACATTAGCAATGACAACATTAAGCCATCCAAAGCTTTGCAAAACAGTAATGTAGTCTTCCTCTTTCTTGCCGAGACAGCAAAACCATTTAAATTTTGGTGGATGCATTTCATCTAAACCAGATTGTTGACTTACAAGCAATAACAATTGGAAATCACAGCTTTGGATAAATTTGTAAGACATTTACGCATTACCTAAATGAGATCATTTCTTATGTTAATTATCATCAAAAGATTCAAATGATGGAGAAGAAACCAATGAAACAGCTAGAGCAGTCCAAACAAAGAAAAGAATAGAGGCATGAAGAGAAGTTTTACCTTTGGATCCAATTGATTCTGATATGTAGTGTAATCCAGGATTTCACCACAAGATCATGTCATTAAGGCCTTATCAGAAATAGACAACATGGGCAGTCAAAGATCCCGTAAAACTTTCAACAGAGAAAGAGAAATGCTAGAGACTATAGGTGTCCTTCCCTTCAGGGGGTGTGTTGCCATTTCAAGTTTCCACGTTTGGGTTTTTTGCTGTAAACTAACGACATATTCTACTATAACCAACGAATAAACAAAGGGCTGCTAGTAAAACAATGCCCTATTTAATAGACCTTTTTTGGCCTTCTATTTCTTTCCTACGACCTCCTTTTTTTGGTCATGGCGTTATTAACCAGAGTGGTTGTTAATATGCAATATGCATTTACAAAGCCTCACCTTACCCTTGTGAAATGCTTTAATCTCAGCCATCTGGAAAATTATCTTTCATCTCTTTTGAATTAATTTACTGCATCATGTTCATTGATTTCATGGATTATCTGTAGTGTGAAATATATCTATTTTATCAAGTTGATTAACCTGAAAATGGCTGATATTTTAGGAGGTTAAGTGGAAACACAATTAATTCTCTGTAAAGTTATCTTGAATTTCAGCCTAGCATAAGGAAGCTTCAGTTTCATGGATTCTGCAGATCAGTTAAAGCTTATCAGCCAGCTTATAATAGTTGGAAAAGAGTTCGGTTACAAGAAATCAAGGGACAGGAAGTTTATTTTTCCGAAGATTAATTCTAAAAATCTTCTACAGGATTCAAGTAGTACAATTCGTGGTGAAGTATGGATACATTGAGAGGTTAAGGCTTAGCATGTGTGCATGATGCATTCATGCATATCGCCTTACCATATCAGACAGCATCTGATATATCATTTCCATAGCGCGAAAAATTTTAAAACTCTCATGGAGTTTGGACATTAGACTCAGCATCGGAGGATGACCTGTTCTTTGAGTCAGAATGTTGAATTTCCTCTATCATCCTAACAACTTCATCCATTTTGGGACGCATATCTGGTGCTTTTGCCACACAAGCCAAAGCAATCTGAAGCATCTGCACCATTTCCTCTTCAATATTTTGGTGCCTTACAAGCTCAACATCAAAAACCTCTGCAGTCCATTCTTCTCTGACAACAGACCGCACCCATCTTGGAAGATCAACCACACTGTCATGTCCTGGAACTTGTAGTGGGGCTTTCCCAGTCAGCATTTCCAGGAGGAGCACCCCAAAACTATAAACATCAGATTTCTGAGAGGCTTTGCGTGTTTCAATCACCTCCGGAGCACGATATCCAATGGTTCTATACATGGTTGTGGGGAAGTTCATCAGAGGAGCCAATCCAACATCAGAGATGCACCCATCAAGATCTGGGGTGAGGAGTACATTGGAAGCCTTGATGTTACCATGGAAAAATTTGGCACCACCTTCAGAATGAATGCGGGCAATTCCCCTGGCAGTCCCAAGGCATATCTTCACTCTTGCATTCCAATCCAGTGAAGTTCTACCTCCAGCCCTATTGCCTATTATTTCCATGCAAAAAGAGCATGGGGAAGAAGTATAAAATTTATATCAGAGACAACTGATAATACAAGGGAGTGCAGTCAAATTCCTAGTTACAGGCATAGCAAAGTTGAAGCGAGCTGAAAAGGTTTGATTTATACAAATGTTATGGCAATTATGCATTACAGCACACCAAGCAACCAATTTACATCATTTTAAATAAACTGAGAGGTTCCACATTATTTGATATTGTTACCTGGTTCCAAACAACTGTACTAATAAAGTGATTCATCAGAATGTTACAACTCTCAAGGTTTTTTCAAGAATAAAAAAACCGCCATTGAGATCGATTCAATCAAAAAGTACATTATTCTGCAGCAATCGGTAAAAACCAAAAGTATAGATGGGTATAGTTAGCTAAACTTCATCATGAGGAATTTTATAGTACCATAACTGTCTTTTCTGGCTGTTAATGACACCCAATCTCATAATCGATTCTAGGGAATTCGATCAATTGTTATTAGCCTATTTGGTATTCTTCACTAATTTAACAAAATTTTCTTCTACAAATGCTGTAAATCTTCTCTGCAAGGGCTTTTAACTTTCATGGTTTAAGCCATTGTTAATGTGTAACTCTAGTCAATAAATCAAAAGAGCCAGCATGACTACTTTGTGCTAGACTGCCAGAAACAACTTGATGCAGAACTGTTGTATGATAGATGAGATTCCTAACCTTCTACCGTTTTCATTTGGGAAAACATGTTTCTCACAGAACCAAACACAGCTCCTAAAAGGATAAAACTCACTGGCTGAAGTTTAAACCATTTTCTGGTTCTCATTAAACTAGTGAACATTGGTGTTGCTTGTTCTCAAGCAGTCGTTACTAGGTGAAAAATTTCCCTGGATAAAAATCACAAGTAGAAAATTTTGATCTGCCTTGCCCAAATTTCTAATGCCAGGTGATGGAAGTAATGCAAAAAAAAATGTGGAGGAAAGGAAAACAAAACTTGTTCATTATAATTGAGCTAAAAGACAGCTTACCATGCAGGAATGCAGATA
>Ga0307515_10013812_pt1 | contig 15049 bp, 9 predicted proteins | sample 17_EM_MG_FD_194513 | JGI IMG/M metagenome (GOLD analysis project Ga0307515, IMG submission 194513) | Populus trichocarpa ectomycorrhiza microbial communities from riparian zone in the Pacific Northwest, United States - 17_EM | ecosystem: Host-associated > Plants > Roots > Unclassified | place... | reverse complement strand
ACTATTGCGGGCTGCAATAACTATTAGCTTACAAGTTGTTGTTTTTTTATTTAAAAAAAAAACAAATAATTAATAAATTTTAAGAGATTGGTTTGGTGATCAAGGGATTTTGCATTTTTCTCTGATTTTTTAAGTATAATTCCTGGAAGCAACATTTAAGGGGTGTTTTAAAATATTATTATTATTTTTTTTAACATCATCACATTAAAACAATAAAAAAATATCAAAATAAATTTAATTTGAAGCAAATAAAAAATAATTTTTTTATTTTTTTAAAAATATTTTTGAAACGCAAAAACAGTACCAGATCTATGTAAAGTATGTGCTTTTAAAATTATTTAAACAGAAATTTAATCTTAATTAATGTACAAATTAATTTGATAATGTTCTTATTAAAAAGAAAGTTATTAGCTAGATGTTTTTCATGAAATTTTGATATTTGTTTATACCCCCACTCCATTTAAATAGCTAGGAGTAAACAAATTTCTTAAAGCAATCCCTCTTAAGAAATTAAAGAAAGTTTATTCTAATCTTGTGTTATAAAATAGAAACAAAATCAAAGGGAGGGTAAGAAGTGAAGGGATATTTTTGTAATTATACATCTTAGCTTTCATAGATTTAAGTTTTTTTATTTATTTATTTAAGTTCTTCTACTCTTGTTTTTGGTTTATTTTTTCAGTATTGATAACAATTGAAGATAATGTGCTAAATTTGCATGCGAAGATCATGATTGTGCAATTATCAAGATTTATATATGGTCAGGATTTCAGCCTATCACAGAGTTTGTCTGGTTGATAAGAAATTTTATTCTCTTTCTTAATCTTTTAGGTTTAAAAATTCAACTCACAGAGAAAGTTATTAGATTCCTTTGAATATGTTTAAAATTATTTGAAGACCGACGACATGTAGTTGGTTTAGGTAAAGAAAAACACAAGAAATTTCATCAAATTATGAACTCAAAGTCTAGGACTTGCTTTCACTACAACAATACTCCTTTGACTGTGACTGGGTGTTAAAATAATTCGGTTAGCAGTCAATTATTATATATATTACTCAAAATATACTCATCTTAATTAAAATTCATATTATTTTGATATTTCAATTGAATGTTGAATTAATTTCAATTGAAATTTCTTTTGAAAAGTATATTTTATTATTTTGAGATAATATTTCATGCAGAAAAAATAGTATATATATATATATAAACATGCATTAATGAATTAGTTGAAGAAGTTGGTTGGAACGTCGTCTAAATGGTATTTTATAAAAAAATTATTATTTTTATTTGTGTTTAGATTGTATTGATATTAAAAATAAATTTTTATAAAAAATATAATATTATTTTGATGTATTTTTTAATAAAAAAAATATTTAAAAGTAGTAGCCAACCGAATATTAAATATTAAATGTTATTTTACTGTTTAAACTTTTAAATTTGTCTCCATTTAAATTTAATAAGTGAATTTGTTTTGTCGACGCACGAGCTTTGTGTAGGCTGGCAATTGGCAAGGCCGATGAATGAAATAGAAACTCATTTTTGTTACTTCAAGAAGAGAGGACCAAAAGTCAACTTTATCATGCCGCTGTACATCAATTCTTCAATCGGACGGCATAAGACGCCCCTTTGACTTGATCTCCTGCTGTGTCCCCACGTCCCTCGGACCAAATTAACATGCGTGGACCCCACTTATCAGATGAGGTCAATATATATACATACAAAGACACATCAGTCTCGCATTTAAAACCCATGAATGAATGAATATATTTTGGTAAGTTCACAACTACCAGAGACCACAAATATATTAAAAGCAATAAAAATAAAAGAAGAAATCGTGACTGTTGTTGGATCTATTGGGTTATCCCTACCTCCATTTGACGGCAAATACTAAAGTAACATGCAAGTGACCTACCTACTTTTAACAGAGATTTGAAAGCTGAAGTCACAAATTTCCTTTTTCGAAAGAGGTAATTTGAAGTTAAACTATTCAAGCTTACAGTTTATTTGTTCTTGTGTACAGTGAATTTTTATGTTTTTTTTGGTTTTAAAGTGTTTTTGAAATTTTTATTTTTTTAAAATTTTTTTAGATTGTTTTGATGTAGAGATATTAAAAATAAATTATATATATTATTTTAATCTATTTCCAAATAAAAAACAATTGTCATCACAATCTCAAACACTATCTTAAATTAAAAAAAAAAGATTTGTTTTCTATATTTTAAAGATATCAAGTTAGGAACACGATTTGATATATTGATCATAAGAAAAAAGTGAACATATTATCTACTCGTGGGGGTATGCTATTCAAGCAAATTTTTGAGGAAGTAGAATAATTAAAAAAAGAAACAATTAGATGATCGACCAGATGGACAAGTTGAGGAAAGGAGACCAGAATAACGAGGTGGTCTAGAGATACAAAACACATAGCATCTTAAGATCCAACAACTCTTTACAATGGACTAGCTTCATAAACGATTGCTCAAACAATTGCAAAACTTATGGCTAAAAATAATGCTTAGTTAGTTGTGGGTTACAAAGGTAATATAAAAGAAAAGAAATATGTGAAGAAGGTGAAGAAGAAAGAGGTTAAGAGAGGTAAGAAAAAGATAGAAGATCATGCATAAAAAATGAAAGACCATAGTTGTAGCTTGGATGAAAAAAACATGAGCACGATGATAAAGATGGCCGATCAAAAAAAATTAAGGAAGCATTATGGACGAAGGTGGAAGAAAATAGTTTAAAGAGGGAATCTCCTTTTATAAAGCATGTATTAGAGGCTTTACCCCTATACAAAGTTGCCCATCCTTGAGTCATATGATGGATTGACTTATTTAAGCGATCATGTTAGCCATTTTGAGTTAATGATGGTGTTGTATAAAATATTAAATGTCATTTTATATAGGGTATTTTTGCAATATTGAAAGGAAGGACATTAAAGAGAATCCACATCGATGCATAAAAAAGCTTTCAAGATCTATTTGAATTATTTTTAATCCATTTTACCACGAGTAGAAGATCAGAGGAAGCTTATGTAACTATTACGAGTATAAGGCAAAAAAGAAAGAATTATTGCAAGAGTTAATGACATATTCTATAGGAAAAAAACTTAAGATAAAAGATTTGATAACGCTAATAACTATGTGAGCTTTAATCTTTATTACAAGTAGCAATGAGTTTCAAAAGCCTCTAGCATTAAAAGAGCCTGAAACAATACAAGAATTTTTTTTTAAAATGCTACATACACATCAAAAAAAATAATGGGTTGATAAGGGCTAGAGTAAAGGAGAAACACTAGGGTAAAAATGTTTGGATAGAAGAAGGAGAAGTTCATAGAGCAATGGACTCTTATATAGGAGAGATTACTAGAATATAAGGACTATGAAGAGATATAAAGGATCATTAAAAAAAAACAAACGCCTTAGAATGTGAGCCAAACATATATATGTTTTTGGTGAATAGAGAAAGAAAAAATGTTAATGGTTAGCCAGAATAACATGGAAAGGAAAGGAGAGAGATGAGGACTATATGTTATATAGAAGGTTTAGACATTAAACAAAGCATTGTACATCACTAAAGGAAGAAATAAATAAAAATTGATTAGTTGAGAATTTTCCAAAAACTTTATCAATCATGATATTCAAAGACAAGGTAGGAGAGAAACACTTAAAGAGATGAAAGAAAAGAAGCTTGAAAAGGTCAACCACTGTATAGAGACGGTTATTATGGCTAGAATTAGGATGGTGAATGATTTAACAAAAAGGATAGAATTCTGAATGAAAAGGGAAAGAGAAAAATGTCTGGAGAAAAAGTAAAAAAAAAAAATATATAATTATTGGTGGCTTAGAAGTGAAGAATAGAAGCATGATTAGAAGAAAATAGTACAATAGCCAACTCCAGTGCCTAGTTTGAAAGATAGCAAAAGTAGAGTCAGAAATCATTTTTAAAGAATAAGATAAAAAAAAGTTCAATCATCGCATGATAATTTGATTATAATTTCATTCATCATCACAAACTCACAGTAAGAAGAATACTAATAGACAATGATAATGCTATTGATATTTTTTTTTATTATAAATGTTTTGAACATATAAGGATTAGTAAAGTATAGATCAAATAAGCTAGTGTATTGTTGTATGGATTTACAAGAGAAACATTCATACCGATAATGATCATCATATTACTAGTAACAATGAATATGTAAACACCTATGATAGAATACAATAATGTTGAATTTTTTAATGGTGTAAAAATCATCATCATACAACATGATATGAGGATAATGTCACTTGATTACCTAAAAGTAATATTGTCTACGTACTATGAGGTGATGAAGTTCCCTATCAAAAGAGGGATAAATGATTTTATGAGCATTCAAATGACCTCCAAATAATTCTATTTACCAAACTCAAAGAAGGACAAGTAGCATTTATTAACATATTAGATGTAAGATAAGAAGATGACCCATAAAGATCTACCTCGATGAAGAATTGATAGTGTAACTCGTATATAAAAAGAATCCAGAAAAATATATGAAACTGGAAATGAAGTTAAAGTCCCTAATTTAAATCGAGATTGACATTGGAGTTGGGAGATATACCTAGAATTCTAAAGGAAGTAATCACTCATAAGCTAAATGTTAGAGAAGGGTACAAATCAGTAAAGCAAAAAAAAAAAGAGTTGGTTTATAAAAGATAGAAGGTAAAAAATTAGAGAGGAAGTTAACAAATTATTAAGTGTGAGTTTTATTAGATAGGTTGATTGTTCTGAATGGCTATTAAACATTATGATGGTAAAAACAAAACTCATTGTAAATGGAGGATATATATATATATATATTTCACTAATTAAATGAGGTATACATGAAGAACACCCACTCCCTAGAATTGATAAGTTAATAGATGCCACCATGGGACATGATTTGATGAGTTTCCTATATGCATTTTCAAGATGTCACTAGATAAAAATATAAAAAGCTTATTAGAAAAGATTGTCATTCATCACAAACAGGGAACCTACTATTACCAAGTAATGTTATGCTATCTGAAAAATATATGGATGACTTACAAAAGGCTTATGAATAGAATGTTTAGTAAAAAAATTAGTAGAAACTTTTTATACATATATGGATGACATGTAGTCATAGGCATTTGGGTAAAGAATCATGTAATAGATTTAAAAGGTATTCTCGATTATAAGAAAATATAATATGAAGTTGAACATAAAAAAATAAGCATTCAATATGGAGTTGGGAAAAGTTTTGGGTTTTATGTCTACCTGGTAAAAAATAGAGGTCAACCTTAAAAAGATTAAAGCAATACATAAGATGCAGCCACGAGAACAATGAATGGGGTTTAAAGGTTAACAAGTAGTATAACAATGTCATGACTAAGTTAGCCAATTGATTTTTGCCATTTTCCAAATTATTAAGAAAGGTTACGAAATTGAAATGGTTTAAAAATTGCCAAAAGTTGTTTGAAAAGATGAAGTGATACTTAGAAAAACCATATATGTTGGAGTGGCTAGTAATAAATGAAGTTTTATACATTTATTTGGCAATGACTACTAAAGTTATTAATGTGGTATTGGTTTGAAAAGGTATTAGAGAATAAAAATCTAGTTTATTAGGTTAGTGAGATGATAATGAGACTTAAACAAAAAGATATACTGACCGAATAATGTGTTAGAACTCTTGATAACATTAAGAAAACTAAAGCTCTATTTTCAAGCGCATATCATACATATGTTGACCAATTATCCATTTAAAGAAACTCTATAAAAATTGGATGTAGCCAAGTGCATTGTAAAGTAGTTTATAGAATTGAATGAGATCCATATACATTATAAGCCATGAGCTATTATAAAGGTGTAGACACTAGTAAAGTTCATAACATAAATGAATGCCAAACATTAGGGAGTTTTATAAATATGTCATCAAGTCACATAACTAGTGGAGTTGAAATTATTTCAGTTAGGTAGAAATTTCCCCCGATATAATATGAGCTATGATTTGGATTCAAAACATTAAATAATAAAGCATAATATAAGACGTTACTTACAAGTCTTATGATTTTAGTGGAATGGAGTATTTAGGATCTTAATAAATCAATCATAGTTGGTAATGAATAAAGTTGAATGAAACATTTATTTGATGAAAGTTGAAGATATGATGAAGAACTAAAAGTTTTTTAGTATAAAATAAATCTTAAAATAAAAAAAATTATAAATAGTTGCATAAAAGTTAATGTCAGCATTGAATATCAACTTTCAAAAACCTAAAATGGTAGAACGAGTTTTGTTCTTGAGCATAGAAGGAAGGTTGACAGCAGAAATTCAATAAGGATCAAGCTAGATTGATCCCATTAACAACTACCTAAAAAATGAAATCCTAGATAAGAAGAATACAAAACATGTTAAAAAGCTTTTACTCAAGATAACATATTATATGATTGTAGATGATATATTGTATAAGTTATTAGTTACTTGATCGTTGTTGCATTGTTGAACCAAAAAATAAGTAAATTATACCATGAGTAAGGTGTATAAGAGTATTTGTGGTAATCATTTAGCAGACTAAATTTGGTGAAGAAAATTATTAAATGAGGTTTTTACTGGCTAACCATGGTTAAATATTGTTTGGAAAAGGTAAGAAAGTGTTCGATAAGCTAAAAGTTTAGAAATTTACATCACAACCCCGTATAGGAGCTACAAAGTCTAAAAGTACCATATCACTTTTCATAATAAGGGATAAATGTATTGAGGCTCTTCTCATCATCACTTGGGGAAAAAAAAGTTTATAATGGTAATGATTGTTTATTTTACTAAAAAGGTATAAGACAAGGTTGTAGGTAAAATTATAGAAAAGAAGACAAAAGAGTTTGTGAGGAAGAACATAATATGCATATTTTAAGTGCCCTTTGTATTTGGTAGTTGTTAATGGGAGATGATTTGATAATTATAATTTTAAAGATTCTATAGCAAATGAAAAATAGATCTTTAACTAAAGTTCATCTCACATCCTTGGGTAAATAAATGAGTTGAAGCTAGCTAATAATAAAGAAATATTGAATGAATTGAAAACCAAATTTGAAGCAATGAAGAACCGGGTAGAATATTTTTTAAAAGTAATACTTTTCTGATTATAAAACTTACAAAGCTTGTAGTAGTACTATTAGTAGATGTTATGCAATGTATTTGTGTATATGAAAGTGAATGAAATAGAAAAATATAATGAAAAAGTTATTTCATAAATAAATCTTTCATAATAAACATATGTTGTTACTACTTGTCAATTTGATCTTTGCCATAAAATATCATTAGCCATCAATTTATTCTTCATTGAATGAAATTATTGACCATCAATTTGATCCTTGTCAAATGATATTATAAACAACTAATTCGGTTTTCCTTAAGTGATATCATTGACTATCGATCTGATTCTTATTGGATGATGCCCTAACATTCGGTTTACTCTAAATATTATCTTTAGGAATAACTTATTTGATTATCACTAAATGACATTCTTAGCTAACAATACAACTTTTATTGAATGTTATTCCTACATATGATGATTTTCATTTCCAATAGATGGTAAAAAAAAAACAACCATTAGAAAATCTGCACATAAAAATGACAAAAAAAAACTATATTAGCAAATAATATAAAGTAAGTCATTAAAGCAAGACATATTTATAAATACAAATATACAAAATTTCTAGTATAATTTATGACAAGAGTAAAACATTACATTAAAATGATGATAATAAGGCATCAACTATGTTATCTTCACCCTTCACCTACCTCCTGCTACTACGAATAAGATGTTTTCTTCTCTTCATCATCTCCTTTATTTTTACCTTGATTAGCCAATCTTGAAAAAAAGATCATGAATTGTCAAATCCTTCATATCATCTATGATGTTCTCATCACTTTCATTAGCATGATTGACTACTCTCAAGTTATAGCCCTAGTAAGGAAAGAAGGGTATAAAAATTAATGTTAGAATAAGAGGTAAGGCTTAAAACAAGGAAGACAAGTCTTAGATGGGGAATTCTGAATGGTAAAGACTAAATACTTGGTGAAGAAGCCAAATCATGCCCTTGCTAGAAAACTTGGTCATCTTTTTCTTAAAAACATTCATCTACTTATGTCAAGCAGTCTTATGTTTAATGATTTTCGTTATGAACCTAAATTGATCATTTTTCAAATTAGATAATTTTTTCTTGTAATCTTGTGCTTGGACTTTGTAATAATTGACTGCAGACTATGAACTTTCCAAGCCAACTTCTAAATCCAAACAATAATACTCTTTTTTTCCCCCAACTAATCTTGTAAGGATTCCACCTAATAGTTGAGAGTATAAGATTGTTCTTCCAAAAAGGCTTGATGCTTGTACATATTAAAAACATTTAGTGTCCTCTAAGAAAACTAGATCAGTAAATTAAACAATAAATAAATAGTAGTAATAAAAACAAGAAGAGGAAAATGCTTACCAAAGTAAGAAATTTGGTAGTGTTAGTGCTCAGGTTAAACTATGTTTGACAATGTATCATGACTCAATTACATGGTGCAAAGGCATTCAATAAAAACATTATAGTGGTTTTATGTTTGATAATCATGCCATTGATTAGTAAGTCCCATGAAGGGAAGAAAGCTTCCTTTACTCCTTTATCCTATTCATGAGAGAGAAAAAAAAAGCACTAACATTAGCCAACAATTGGATTTTTTTATTTGCCACATGCCTTTTAAGCTTTGTTTTTTAAATGATTTCTGTTGGAAGCCATAAGAATATGGTTAGCCAGGATTGTATGATCATTAGGATCATGATTCATATCCATAACATCCATAATGAAGACAATAGGATCAAACCTTATATTTATATTATCTAAAATATGTCTAGAATTATAATTAACAGAACACAAACAATAAGGTGCAAACAAAAAATAAAGAAAAGATTAAAGCAAATAAAAAAAAGTGAAAGAATAAAATATAATAGGATTTGTACTTTATGGTTAATAGAAAAGATATGAGGAGTGTATTTGGAAAAACATCAAATTATATCAAATACACATTATCTATATTGACCACTGAGGTAAAAAAAAACAACATTCTCTTAATCTTAATCAACTTTATAACTTATTTTTCAATCAATGTAAGGATAATTTTTTTATTAATTTTTTATATATATATTTAGGGATCTCTAAATTAAAGGTAAGTGGTACTCTCCATCTAGTTGATTAATAAAAATGTGATGGATTTTCCAAAAATTAAAGAAGTTGAGAATCTTCCTTGGAGTAAATTGGCCTTTATCTTTTTAGCCTAGAAATAATAAAAGTTAAAACAATTTCTAAAACTAATAAGATGATAGAAATGATGTATTAAGTGAAGGGAGCATGGATGATCGAGATGGTGACAAAATAAAATTACACAAAGAAAAAAAAAAGCCAAAGCTTTAAGGCTAATAAAGCGGGAATTGGTTCATACTCATTTAAAAATCATATTACTATTGGATGGAGGAGGAAACAGAGCCCTACCATCCAAAGTCTTCTTATAAAGAGAGAAAACACCATCTTTAAAAGAAGTTTTTAAGAATTAGATCATCTTATCAGTCAATGACAATCAATAAATAGAAATATGCCTTATTAAAACGTTATAGACATAAATAAAAATGACATGCTTGTAAGAAATGATAAGGGATTCATCCATAGAAAAAGTTTTAATATCATCATCTAAGCGATCAAAATTAAAGGAACGATAGTTAGAAAAAACAGTAGAATATCAATACAATCTATAAGCTTCTCATCTATGAACCCCAAATAAAGAATTTATTCAAAAAAAAAATTGAAAGCTTATGATCTATAGGTATTTGTCAAAAGTCTAGATCATTATCGCCCGAAGGAATGAAAGGAGAAGAAGGAAGCTAAAGGCAGAGTGATCAAGGTCCATATCCTTCAAGCTAGAAGGACTCTTTTGAGGATCGCTCATTTAATAAAATGAAAATAAAAAAAATAAACATATTTAAAAAGTAAAATTATGAAATGATGAATAAATTATGGGGCTTTAAATGTTGGCTAAATGAAAATTCAAAAACACAATCATGACGGAGAAGGAGAAAAATGAGAAGAATTTTCTCCTTTCCACTTAGAAAAGCCACAATCAGCGTGTGGGTTATAAGTATCGAAACATACACTCTTAACACTTATTCCATATATAAAAAAATAAAAAATAAATACAAGAATATATAAATTGCCAATGACAAAGCATCATTTTAGAAAGAAAAAAAAGTGATATGTTTTTTTTCAGGGTGGTGGCTAATGATATATAGATAATAGAAATATAGTAGTACAAAAATACATATAAGAAAAGAAATAAGAAATATAATACCTTTTTAAATAAAAAAAAGACTAACTAGACTTTCAGATGGGATGATTAGAGATCCACTTTTGACTTGGGCTTCTGGTTGTAGGATTTTTAAAAGATTGAATTTGACAAGTTAGCAATGATACAAAAATTCTTCATCATCCTAATTAATATATTTTACACCACTAGACACACTCATATTAATTTGTTAGTTTCTAATAATATTATATATTTTGAAGTATTTTATTATTTTATTAATATTTATTTATATAACAACAATGAAGTGTTATGCTAGTTAAATTTCCTAATCTTTCATGTAAAAAGTTCTCATGCAAATGGAAACACTTTCCTTCTTTTAAAGCTTAATTTTTAATAAATTATGTTGACTAATTTTCTAAAATAAAGTTAAGCATAGAAATGTTAGGAAAATATTTCCCAGAAAAAAAGTATTTTTTGACAAACAAACAAGGATTTGCTTTGTAGTAAGATGATTTAAAAGAAAAAAAAAAGATATTTATTTAATAAAGTTATAGTTTTTCTTTACAGTTGATAATATATGGAGATTTTATATTATAACATACTTAAAATTCAAAAGCTGAATTATATAGGTTTTCATTTTTGACCAAACAATTTTTTTAATTTTACCTAACATATTTTTCAGTGGTTTTGAAGAAAAGCTAAAAAAAAAAAAAAAAAGGGGAAAAAACGCTCGTTTGCTTACCGCCCTCTAAAGGACCGTTGCGGGAGTGAAAGAAAGAGAGAGAGAGAGAGAGAGGAAAACCAAGAAAGAAAATTTGTGTCCCCTCTATAATTTCGAAAGCCGAGGTCAATAATTTTGACCAGACTGCATAGATCCCTCATAATTTTTTCATCCTTTATCTACAGCCCAAGCACCTCGCATTTTCTTTTCACAAAACTTTGCCTTTCTTCTCTTTCTCTCTGTTCGATGGTGTGGTTTCAGTGATCATGGCTGTAGAGCTCGTGATGGGTTACAGGAACGATGGTTTTGCAATAACTAGTAAAATGGAAGAAAACGCAGTCCAAGAAGCGGCTTCAGGGCTCGAGAGTGTTAACAAGCTAATTAGATTATTGTCACAGAAAAATCAACAAAATCTTCATCAATCTTCAACTTCTACCTCAAGAACTTCCATGGATATGGAAATAGACTGCAAGGCTGTTGCCGATGCGGCCGTTTCTAAGTTCAAGAAAGTCATTTCTCTTCTGGGTCGTAACAGAACTGGTCATGCTCGGTTTAGAAGAGCTCCTGTTTCTACTCCTCCAATTAACCAAAGACAAGAACTAAGTTATCAAGTTCCTGAAGCTAACACTAAGGTTTATTATGCCACACCAATCCAGCAGATTCCTCCTCCAGTTCTTAACCAAAATCATTATCCTATTCTTGTGCCAAAGAATGGGGTGATGGAGAGGAAAGATTCGGCAACAACTACTATAAATTTCTCTTATTCTTCAGCTGGGAACTCTTTTGTGTCTTCATTGACTGGTGATACTGATAGCAAACAGCCATCATCTTCATCAGCTTTTCAGTTTACAAACGTTTCTCAGGTTTCTTCAGCTGGAAAGCCTCCTTTATCTACATCTTCTTTGAAAAGAAAGTGTAGCTCTGAAAATCTGGATTCTGCTGGCAAGTGTGGCTCTCCTGGTCGCTGCCATTGCTCCAAGAAAAGGTACATATATATATAACTCTCTCTTTCATGATTATGATTCATCTGTCTGGATTTTTAGAGTTATTTATCCTGGATTTGTATTCAGTTGTTGGATATATGTATTTTGCATAGCAGAAAGATGAGATTGAAAAGAGTGGTGAGGGTTCCAGCAATCAGTTTGAAGATGTCTGATATTCCACCTGATGACTACTCATGGAGAAAGTACGGTCAAAAGCCCATTAAAGGGTCTCCACATCCAAGGTATGCTTCTTTCTTTTTCATATGCTTGTTTTAAGTTTTTCTAGTTCTATCCATGCTATGCTTGAGTCTCCAAATAATAGTTGTCTCTAACCATTGATTTCCTACAATTCACACAAAATCTGAGTGAATCAATGCCTACATTAAGAATATAATTGACTCGCATATTGAAGTTTAGATTCTTGGGCAGAGACCAGATAGTATAAATATGCTTTAACAATACTCAGTTTGCAGAGGTGTCGTGCTGATGAGAATATATATTTCTTTTTGGGTTTTTAATTTGTTCGACAGAGGTTACTACAAGTGCAGCAGCGTAAGAGGATGTCCAGCTCGTAAGCATGTGGAGAGAGCTTTAGATGATCCATCAATGCTAGTAGTTACCTATGAAGGGGAGCACAACCACACTATCTCAGTTGCAGAGACATCCAATCTCATCTTAGAATCCTCTTAACTAGATGATCCCTACCAAACAACAAAGCCAACGAAAGAAGTGCCCAACAAACAGCACTTCTAAATGGTATGATCAGCAGTGGCTAGCTAACTGTGGAATCAATCAGATGATCAACTCGGCTTTTTTCTCGAAGGAGATTAGTGGGTCAGTTCATTTGTTCATTTGCCTGTAAATTATGGGATTCTTGCAGCCCTCCTTTTCCCCCACTCTTGAACAGCTTTGAACCCATCTGATGATTATTTAAAATCTGAAAGAGGAAGGGATCAAGATGGTGGATTTGGTATTAGATTTCAATCGTTGTAAAAGAAAGCTAGGTAGTGGGGGGTTCTATTCCCTCTGAATTTTTTTTTAAAAAAAAAAATTGCTTGCTTTATGCTTCGGGTTCTGGTTTCTGCCTTCTGGATGCGTACTTGCTACTTTTTCTTACATCGTAGTTGGATTATTATAAAGAAAAGTAAAGCACACAGTCAAACAATAGCTAAATAAGTGGACGAACATGTCGTGTTTGGGACGGTTGACCATAAGAAAGAGGTAGGCAGTTTCCAGTTGGGACGGCCATTTACACCCGTAGACGTACACACCTATAATTTTATTAGCTCAGCCAGCCAGGGAGAGCGAGAGGGAGTTTCGAATGCAACTTCTCCTTTGTTGGCTTTGCATTATTATAGCCACGGCCAGAAAATCTTTAGACCTTCAAAGAAATTTGTTGTGTCCATCACGTGGGTTCTCTCTGACAAGCAACTCTCCTGCAAAATTCAATTCCATCCAAAATGCCTATGGTTGTTTTATATTAATATATTAAAATGATTTAAAAATATATAAAAAGTTAATTTAAAATAGAAAATAAAGAATAAAAATTAAGATTAGATTGATGGAGTTAGGAAAGAGGAGGGATGGTTCTAGAAGGGCTTGAAGCCTGAACGACACACTAATGTGATGAGAAATCAAGATGGCAAAGTCAAAATGGGTGGGTGGGAGAATTGATAATTTTCTTGTCATCGAGGGCCCCACAATGTTTACTAAATTGTTCTTTGCTTTGCCTTTGCTCAACGTCAACGTTGCTGTGCTGAATGGTCCCCCCTAAAGTCACCCATCATTATCGTTTCGTAAATGCTCCTTATCTATTGTTTTATTGTTTTTTTCGAGTGTTTTTATGTAGAAATACGCTGGAGTAATATTTTTTTAATTTTTTTGAATGTGTTTTTAATATTAGTATATTAAAATATTTGAAAATATGAAAAAATTAATTTTTTTTACAAAATATTTCTCAACCGCGAGAAAAAATCATGTAAGTTGGAAAGCAGGAAAAAATAAGTAGAGAAATGGTGGATTTGTTTCCCCTCACCGTGTTGTGTAAGGCAAAAGCTAAAAAGATCTTGGGTGTGTTCATGACGCCTGTCTCTTTGCGTACGAGCATAGAGAATCTCGCAACTCTAGCCGGCTAGCCAGCAGACTGCTAGCCTGTAGACCATCTCAAAACTTTATGTTCATCTAACTGTGGGGTTTTATTTTTTTCCTCTTTGTTCATCAAGTTGTTGCGATGTTGCCTTTGGTTATTATTATTTCCAAACGTTCTTTTCTCACTATCACTCTTGCTCTTTTGGGGGTTTAGAGGTGTGCATGTATTTGTTTTTTTTTTTTTCTCTAATTAAATATATTGATAAATAGTAGTTGGGTAAAAAATAAAAATAAAATATCATTTGAAATGCTAGACGGTATTGATTGGACTTAACGAAATTGAACTGGACTAAACAAATAGCTGTTATGTCTTGTGTTTGGTGTGTATTGGACTAGACTGAATAATTTGTTTTATTTTGTGTTTAGTATACAATGGACAAGATAGAACAACATACATTAATAATAATAATAATACTTATGTCTTGTCTAATGTTTGAAGTGTAGATTATAATAAATATTGTTTTCTAAATCGAAATTTAAAAACGATATTAAAAAATATAAGGTCAAGGTAAAATACATAAAAATCTATTTTCCCCTTAATATATATTATTATCAAACTTATATAATTAAAAAATTAAATTAGATATTATTTTTTTTATTTTTATTGAATATTAAAATTAATAATATTATAATAACCGTAGTTATAAAACTCGGACTGGCCTGACAGGTCGACCTAGTACCTAATAAATTCATAGCACAAATGAGTGTCTAGAAATTTTTTTAGGGACCAAATTGAAAACTTGCCCAATACAACCCTCTTTATAAGCTGCCAGCAATGGAAAAAAAAAGGAAAAAAAGAGAGTGTGCAACCGGCCAAGAGAAGAAAATGTGAAAAGAGGGTTTTTATCATTTTTCATGGAAATT